>TARA_B110000914_G_scaffold53815_1_pt1 | contig 63085 bp, 61 predicted proteins | sample TARA_B110000914 | Tara Oceans TARA_B110000914 (sample SAMEA4397983) | marine metagenome | biome: Polar Biome; feature: [MES] marine water layer (ENVO:01000295) within the mesopelagic zone...; material: water (ENVO:00002006), including particulate matter (ENVO:01000060) such as......
CATTTTGCCTGGTAAAGATGGTTTGTTGCACATTTCTCAAATCTCCAGCGAGCGTGTTGAGAAAGTAACTGACTACCTAGAAGAAGGTCAAATAGTTAAGGTTAAGGTCCTAGATGTTGACGCACGTGGCCGTATTAAGCTTTCTATGAAAGACATGGAAGCCTAATAGTTGCATGAAGGTCTGAGTAAATTGAGAGCAGCTTAAAAAATTAATCTGCTCTGACCCTATTGAACTAACAAAACCTCTGAGCAGCAATGGTTAGGGGTTTTTTTATGTCTGTGAGGCTACTAATGTGTCGCTTTTGGTACTATAATAGTCGCCTTTAGAATCGTGTTAAATTGTATTAAAAAGGCTTCCTCTTGACCCAATCGCAGCAAATTTCCCTTAAAAAACAAAGTATTAAAGTAGTTTTGTTAGAAGGTGTACATCAATCAGCCGTTCAAGCTTTACAGGCTGAAGGCTTTGATAACATTCATTTCTACACCACCGCTTTGCCAAAAAGTGAGTTGGTGAAAGTGTTAAAGGACGCCCACTTTGTAGGCATTCGTTCACGTACTCAGATGACTCGAGAGGTATTAGCGCAAGCCACCAAGCTGATGGCCATAGGCTGTTTTTGCATAGGCACTAATCAAGTGGATCTCCAAGCTGCCCTAGAGATGGGTATTCCCGTATTTAATGCGCCTTATAGTAATACCCGCAGCGTAGCCGAACTGGTCATCGCTGAGGCGGTGTTGTTATTGAGAGGCATCCCAGAAAAAAATGCTAAGGCTCATCGTGGTCAATGGTTCAAATCAGCTCACCAATCTTTTGAGGTGCGGGGTAAAAAGCTAGGTGTGGTGGGATATGGATCTATTGGCTCACAACTGGGTATTATGGCAGAAGCCATGGGCATGGAAGTGATTTATTACGATCAAATCACGAAGTTGAGTTTAGGTAATGCTTCAGCCTGTGGCAATCTAGCTGAACTGCTTATGCGAGCTGACATCGTTACCTTGCATGTACCAGAAACGCCATCGACTCATTGCTTAATAGGCCCAACTCAGCTTGCTCAAATGAAAGATGGGGCGATTCTAATTAATGCCTCCCGTGGCACTGTGGTAGATATTGAGGAGTTGGCCAGTTGCCTGAACAGTGGTAAATTACTAGGGGCAGCCATTGATGTATTTCCCGTAGAACCCCGCTCTAATAAAGATGAGTTTGTTTCTCCACTAAGGGGCCTAGATAACGTCATATTAACGCCACATATTGGCGGTTCAACTGTTGAAGCCCAAGTTAATATTGGTGTAGAAGTGGCAGACAAACTCATTCGTTACTGTGACAATGGTACTAGCCTTTCGGCCGTAAATTTTCCACAAGTGTCGTTACCTAGCCATGAAAATGCGCACCGTTTGTTACATATTCACGAAAATGTGCCTGGGGTGTTGTCTCAGATAAATAATGTATTTTCTGAAAACAGCATTAATATTTCAGGACAGTATTTGAATACTAATGAAAAAGTGGGCTACGTGGTAATCGACGTAGATGCCAGCTGTTCAGAGCTAGCCTTAGTGAAACTCAAACAAGTGAGTGGCACTATAAGTTGCCGCGTGTTGTTTTAGTGTCTGAGGGTTTTAACACCTTCTCCAGTGCCCAGGAATAGAATGTCTGCTGGGCGCTGGGCAAACAGGCCGTTTGTTACAACGCCAGTAAGCTGGTTAATTTGTTGTTCAAGGCCCTTAGGATCAACAATATCCATACCATAAACGTCTAGAATTAAGTTGCCATTGTCGGTCACAAAGCCTTGGCGCCATACGGGTTCGCCACCAAGACCCACTAACTTGCGTGCAACATAACTGCGGGCCATAGGGATGACTTCTACTGGCAGCGGAAAGTCGCCTAACACGTCGACCAGTTTTGATTCATCGGCAATACAAACGAATGTTTCGGCCACTGCTGCAACAATTTTTTCCCGAGTTAAGGCGCCACCACCACCTTTAATTAGGTTGAGATGCACATCACTTTCGTCGGCGCCATCTACATAAAAAGTCATATGTGGCACAGCATTAAGTTCTAATACGTTAATGCCGTGGTTTTTTAGGCGTTGTGCTGTGGCTTCGGAACTCGCTACTGCAGCATCAAAGGTGTGTTTTATGTTGGCTAGAGCATCAATAAAGCAGTTAGCTGTAGACCCTGTGCCAACACCGATGATGGATTCACGGTTAAGGTGTGGAACGATATGGTCTATCGCAGCTTGGGCTACAGCCTGCTTTAACTGGTCTTGGGTCATGACAATGATCAAGTTGGACACTAATAAGGTGATTATACAGGAATTACCACTCTACAATGTAGACGCTAGTGGCTTCAGCCATTAATATGATTGGCTAGTTAAATACTTAAGCTCTGCAAAGAAATCACCCCACTAGAAGAACTATTATGCCTCATCGTTATATCAAGAAAATTCTATCAGCCAATGTCTACGATGTGGCTGTCGAAACTCCCGTTGACTTAGCTCTCAGCCTGTCTAAACGATTGGAAAATAATATCTTGATTAAACGAGAGGATTTACAGCCAATCCATTCTTTTAAAATACGTGGTGCCTATAACTGCATATCACAACTAAGTGATGTGCAGCGGGCCTGTGGTGTAGTGGCAGCGTCTGCTGGTAATCATGCTCAAGGTGTGGCTATGTCTGCTAAGCACTTAGGTATTGACGCTACTATAGTAATGCCTAATACGACACCAGACATTAAAGTAAACTCTGTAAAAGCGCTCGGGGCAAAGGTGATCTTACATGGGGATTCATTCGCTCAAGCTTATACCTATTCGCTAACTTTAGTGGCAGACCACGGGCTAGTGTATATCCACCCTTTCGATGATGAGCACACGATTGCTGGCCAAGGAACTGTAGCGGTTGAGTTGTTGCGTCAGGTTGAAGATAATATTGATGCCATATTCGTGCCCGTGGGTGGTGGTGGGTTAATTGCAGGCATGTCTGTCTACATTAAGTACTTGCGCCCAGATATTAAAATTATAGGTGTGGAACCCGAAGACTCCTGTTGCCTGAAAGCTGCTTTAGATGCAGGTGAGCGGGTGATCTTGCCAGAAGTAGGCACTTTTGCTGAGGGAGTTGCTGTTGCTCAAATAGGTGAGCTAACCTTCGAACTTGCTCAACAGTACGTTGATGAAGTAATTACCGTAACGACGGATGAGCTGTGTGCCGCGATTAAAGATATTTATGATGATACGCGTGCAATCGCAGAGCCTTCAGGTGCTTGTGCCGTAGCAGGGTTAAAAAAATACATAGAACGTGAGCAAGCTCGAGGTCAAACTCTTGTGGCTGTGGCCACTGGTGCTAACCTTAACTTTGACCGCTTACGCCATGTCGCCGAACGGGCTGAAATTGGAGAAGGTCGCGAGGCCATTATTGCGGCGCAGATACCAGAACAACCGGGTAGTTTTAAGCGCTTTTGCACTGCCTTGGGTGAGCGTAATATCACTGAATTTAACTACCGTTATGCGAATGAGGGACAAGCACAAGTGTTTGTTGGCGTCACGCTTAAATCTGAGGAGGGTGGACGTGAGCGATTGATTGCAGAACTCTCTAGTCAGGACATCTCCGCAGTAGATTTGAGCGACAACGAAATGGCTAAAATCCATATACGTTATATGGTCGGTGGCCACGCTGCAGTAGATAACGAAGTGGTTTATCGCTTTACCTTTCCAGAACGACCAGGCGCCTTACTTAAGTTTTTGAATAAACTAGGCCAGCCGTGGAATATTTCAATGTTCCATTATCGTAATCATGGGTCTGCCCATGGCCGAGTGCTGGTAGGGATGCAAGTGCCGTTAGAGGACAAAGTGACGTTTGAGGGCTATTTAGACGAACTGGGTTATGCTTTTAACGAAGAAACTGACAACCCAGCGTATCAGCTATTTTTGGCACCTGAGTCACGTTAACCAGTCTACAAGGGCAACATGGGTATAACTCAACTTGCCAAACAGGTGTGGTCTAAATTGATGTTAAGTTGATATTTTTGGCAAGGTAATTTCAACCCTAAGGCCACCTGAAGAACGATTACTAGCTTCTATGCTGCCGCCTTGAGCCCGTACCGCCTGTTCAGCGATGGCCATGCCGACACCGTAGCCACCACTTTGCTGGTTACGGCTGGCTTCTACGCGGTAGAAGGGCTCAAATAAGTGCTTAAGGGACTCCTCTGGCACACCTTCTCCTTCATCTTCAATGCCAATTACGACGGTGTCTTTATGGGTTTCCACTTGTAAAAATATTTGGCTATCGTCTACCGTGTAACGCATGGCATTACGCAATATGTTTTCTACCGCACGGGACACCAATTCTGGCTGGCCAGTTAATAGGGTTTTGTCAGGCTGTTGTAGGTGTACCTGATGTTTTGATTGCGCCTCAAATTGAGCGTCTTGAGTGAGTTTGTATAGCAAGTCGCTTAAGTCATAGGTTTCGATAGTCGGGGATTGACCATTTTGTTCTATGCGTAACAAGGTTAGCACCTGATCAATCAGATCGTTCATGCGTTCTATTTCCCGCTCAATGCGTTGCAGAGATTGGTGTTCTGTGTCGGGTAGTTTTCGTGCAAGTAGCTCTAGGGCAATTTGCTGTCTAGCTAAGGGGGTTCTTAACTCATGGGAGATGTCTCGAAACAGGCGTTGCTGATTGCTCACTAGCAAACTAATACGTTCTGCCATGTGGTTAAAAGCTAGACCCACTTCACCAATTTCATCTCTCTTGAAGCCTATAAGAATGGGTAGCCGGGTATCAAGATTGCCACGGGCGAATGAGTCAGTTGCTTGCTTGAGTTTACGTAATGGATCTGTGATTCGCCATGTCACAAAAGCGGTCAGCAGGGCTACTATCACTAATGCCGTAATGACTTGTAGTATTGGTAAGTGTTTTAACCAGGCTGGATAAGGTCCACGATTGTCGCGATGGGCGACAAATGTGTAGATGCGACTGCTACTGCTGGATATGCTATACGGTTGAAAGCCCCTCAATTGGCGTTCTGATAATCTATTTTGGGTGAGTGGTAAGGTAAATTCAAGCCAGTTTTTGGGTAGGTTTGCTAGGCTAATGGGACGCCGTTTAGAATCTAACATAAAGCCTTTTACATCAAATTCTTGGTCGATATAACGCAGCCAGACCGTTAGCTCTGCAGTGCCTTTGGTTTCGTATATGTCGGCCGCTTTGATGCCTAATCTCACTACCCGCTGATATTGGTCTTGGGCTCGCTTTTCAACAATAATTTCCGACAAGGTGGCGACAGAAAAAATGGCTGCTATAAGAGTTAGCCAAAAAAAGAAAAATATCTTCCAATATAAGCTTCGGAATATTAATGGTCTTAAAGGCCATTTAATCATTGATGACATACTGGTATCCAACACCGCGTATGGTTTTTATGCGTGGTTCATCACTTGAAAATGGACCCAGTTTACGTCGTAGGTTGCTCATGTGCATGTCGACACTGCGATCATACAAAGCCAACTTGCGGCCTAAAGCGGTTTCTGTGAGTTCTTCTTTGCTCAGTACTTGGCCAGCGTTTTCTAATAAGCTGGCTAAAAGATTAAATTCCGTGCTGGTAAGGTCTAAGGCCTCACCCAGTTTGGATACAATACGTGTATTGTGGTTTAGCTCTACGTCTTCTCGCACCATAACTTGACGGCTACCACTGGCTTGCATGCCTGCTTTATCCATTTCTACACGCCTCAGTATGGCGCGAATACGGGCAACAATTTCTCTTGGGTTGCACGGTTTTGGTAAATAATCGTCGGCCCCCATCTCAAACCCTACAATGCGATCTACTTCATCATTACGAGCGGTCAACATGAGTACAGGTGTTTTATGATTGGTGCGAAATTTTTTGAGTAGGTCTAGGCCGTTCATTTTAGGCATCATTATATCAAGCACTAAAGCATCATAATGACCATTTAAGGCCATGTTGAGGCCTTGTTCTCCATCAAAGGCTTGGTCTACTTCAAAGTTTTCTAGGGCCAAAAATTCGCTCAATAATTCACTGAGTTCTTGGTCGTCTTCGATTAATAAGATGCGCGTAGTCATGAGTGTGAAACCTCAGGGTGGACAGGCCTAATAACTATACAGATACAATTGTGCCATAATTACAGGGTGCATATAGGTATAGCTTAAGGATTTTACAGACTTTTACGTGTTTAGAGTTAGGTGGCAACTCCATTAGAGAGGAAGTTAAAGACTCCCCAAGGTGTCGGTTCCGATGGCTGCCCTGAACCCGGAGGCTCAAGGTGGGTGCTCCTGTTTAGGCGGAAGGCGTTCCGACAAGCGGACGTGCACAGAGCATAAGCGAGAAGCACCCTGGGTATATGAATCGGCTCAAGGACGTTATCGAATATCGAGCACCACAGGGAGTCTGTCACCATTATAGGCTGAGTTTTTTAAGAATGGAACCCAAAATTTGAAACATAAGGTTAATCTAGGCCGTCGCTCACTCTTTTGTCGAGTTGCTCAAGAGCCATTTCTAAGGTGGCGAGTTGCCCCTGGGCCTCTATCAGTTCAGCGCTCATGTTGAGGGCAGCCATTACTGCCATTCGTTCTAAACCCATCACTCGCCCACTAGCTTTAATGCCTCGTAGTGTTTGGTCTAACTTGTCTGCAGCTTGGAGCAAGTTAGCTTCTTTTCCTGAGGGGCAAGTGAGAGTATAGCTTTGTTCTAAAATGGAAACTTCTACTGCTTGTAAGTCAGTCATGTTGCGCTTCCGTTGCTTGGTCAAATAAGCCGACCAAATGATTTAAGTCATCTTCTAGGGCTTGATTATTAGTCTGTTCAGGCTCTGGATGAGTGTCTTTTGTTAGGGTATCGGCAACCTGTTGCTGCTGTGATAGCTGCTGTTCCAATTCTGCCACGCGGCTTTGAAGTTTAGCATGGCCGTGCTGTAAAGCGCGGTGTTGGGTTAACAGCTGGTCAATGTGATGTATCAAAGCGTTGATGGTCGACATTATTGGGCCACTTAAAAGATAATCTACCCATAGATTTTATAGTAAATTGCGCCACTGTCTAGTAACGCTCTGCAAAAGCTCTAGAGAATGCGTACAGCTCAGGTATAATGACTCCATAATTTGCAGCTAGAGCCAAACCAATGACTGATGCCACCCCGCGACTAAACTACGTATTTGACGACTTTGCCGACATGTTCGTTGAGTTAGGTGCCTTCGGTACCCCTTCGGAATTACACGGCCTGTTGGCAGGGCAATTGGCGGCGGGTGTACGAGCTGATGCTGAGGCTTGGTTAGCCATAGTTGTGGCTCATTTAGATGTGCAAGAGGTAGAAGATGACGATGATAAAGCCGAATTGGTTGTGCTTTACGATGTGGTGTTAGAGCAATTGATGGCGGCTGATTTTGGGTTTCAGCTACTGCTTCCAGAAGATGATGCAGAACTGGCAGGTAGAACGGAATCTTTAGGTGCGTGGTGTAGTGGATTTTTAAGTGGGTTTGGCTTGGGTTTTGATCGAAGCAAACAAAAACTCTCGAGTGAAATTACAGACTCCATGGAAGATCTAGCCAACATTGCCCAAGTGTCCTTTGATACAGATGATGAAGAGCAAGAAGGAGACAGCGCTGAAACAAGTTACATAGAACTGGTTGAATATGTACGTTTGGCTGCCATGATGATGTTTGCAGAATTTAATTTGCCGGCCGATAGTGCGCAACAAAAGGTGCCACAGCAATTGCATTAAATGCCACAGCAATTACATTGAGTGCCACAGAAATTACATTAAGGGCAGATGCCATGACTAAACTAGCTACCATAGAATATACAAATCGACGCCAAGCCTTGTTGCAAAGCCTACCACAAGGAGCAGTTGTGGTTATTCAGTGCGCGCCGGTGCATATACGTAACGGTGATGTGGAACAGGACTACCGGCAAGACAGTAGCTTTTATTATTTGTCTGGCATGGTAGAGCAGCAAACCACGCTAGTGCTGACCAATGGGGTAGATGGCCCATGCAGCAGCATTTTTTGTCGCAGCAAGGACAAGTTACAAGAAATTTGGCATGGTCGTCGTTTAGGTGTGGACGCTGCACCACGGGCTTTGATGATGAATCAAGCCTATGCCAGCGAAAGCGTCGCAGAAAAGCTAATTGAATTGTTAGATGGTGCAAGTCAGGTGGTTTATGGGTTTAGCCGTGAAGATACGGGTGACCTAGTAAAGCGGAGCCTATCTAAGCTACGTGGCTTAACTCGGCAGGGAAAAACATGCCCAAGCCAGCTCGTGGATCTTGATCCTTTGGTAGATGCCATGCGTCTGTTCAAATCTTCTGCTGAAGTAGAACAAATGGCAATGGCCTGCGATATTAGTGTGGCCGCCCATAAACGGGCCATGAGTGTTTGTAAAGTGGGCATGAACGAATATCAATTGGCGGCCGAGTTACATCACCAGTTTTCCATACAAGGTAGTCAGCGTGTGGCTTATGGTTCTATAGTGGCTGGTGGTGAAAATGCTTGTATATTGCATTACACCAATAATGATCAAGTATTGCAGGATGGTGATTTAGTATTGATTGATGCAGGCTGCGAGTTAGATCACTATGCGTCAGACATTACCCGTACATTCCCAGTTAATGGCCGTTTTAGTGAATCACAAAAAACTATTTATGAGTTGGTGTTAGCGGCCCGTCAAGCAGCCTTGGCATGTATTAAGCCTGGTGCCGTATTTACTGATATGCAAGATGCTGCAGTCAAGGTAATAACCCAGGGTCTAATTGATATTGGTTTGTTGACAGGCGCACTGGATAAAAACATTGAAGACCAAACTTTTCGTAAATTCTATATGCACAATATAGGCCATTGGCTTGGCATGGATGTACATGATGTTGGTATTTACAAAATAGGTGGTGAGTCTCGACCCCTTATTGCAGGCATGGTGACCACTGTAGAACCCGGTATTTATATTGATCCAGATGATGCTAATATTCCCTCTCAATGGCGTGGTATTGGCGTGCGCATTGAGGATAATATCTTAGTGACAGAAGATGGTTACCGTAACCTGACTGCCTATTTGCCAGTAACTGTGGCAGATATTGAAACCTTGATGGCTGGATGATAGTGGCAAATTCAGATCAATTTCCCACTGGCGCCCAGGTTGCCAATAATTACGATATTGTTATTGTCGGTGGCGGATTAGTAGGTGCAAGCTTGTGTTTGGCGCTTGCCGGCACGGCGAAGACTTACGGGCTATCCATTGCCTTGCTAGATGCTGCACCCATTGAAGCTACAACACCTACGGCGGCAGGTGCTTTAGATGGACGCACAACGGCCCTTGCCCTTGGTAGCCGTAACTTATTACATAGCATCCAATTATGGCAACACTTATACCCCCACGCGCAAGCCATTAGCAATATTGAAGTAAGCGACCAAGGCCAGCCTTGGAAGAGTGAGATGCAGGCCTCTGATATGCAACGAGAAGCCTTGGGGTACGTGTTACAAAACCAGACTATGGGACGGGTATTCTTAGAGCAAATAACCCAACGCTGTTGTGATTTTGTACACCTAATTGACCAGACTCAGGTCACTGCTATAGATAACGCACGCCAAAATAGCCAATTAGAATATCAGCGCCTTGGACAAGGTGGCACTCTCACAGCGCAGCTAGTTGTGATGGCAGATGGTGGCCGATCAGATTTACGCCAACAGCTGGGTATGTTTGATCAAATCCAAAGTTATGACCAAGTGGCACTAGTGGCTAATTTGGAACTAGAGCAACACCATCATGGCCTCGCTTGTGAGCGATTTACTCCATCTGGGCCCTTGGCACTATTACCATTACTTAGTTTCAAGGGTAAACATCGTGCAGCCGTAGTATGGACGCAACCCATTTCCCGCCAGAGTGAATTGCAACAATTGAGTGATGACGAGGTGCTAAAAGAAATTCAGCAACATGTGGGTTATCCCATGGGTGAATTTCGTGCCATTGGTGATCGTCAGGTGTACCCACTCACCTTGAGTGTTGCTCAAGAACAGGCTCGGCAAGGCTTAGCTGTTGTAGGTAATGCAGCCCATACTTTACATCCCATTGCTGGCCAAGGTTTTAACCTAGCGTTACGGGGCAGCTTTGCCCTGGCCGAATCAGTGCTTAAGGCCTGTAAGAAAGGCACACCTATTGGTGACTTAACCAGTTTAAACCAGTTTGTCGAAACCAGCCGGTGGGACCAAGATCGTGTCATTGGTGCCAGTGACAAAGTAATGAAACTTTTTTCTAGCAATAAGTACCATTACTCCGCTTTACGGCAACTAGGGCTATTAACTATGCAGCAAGTACCATTCGTAAAAACTATATTTACTCGTGCAGCCATGGGTTTAGATGTGCCTCTGGCACAGGTTTTAGCGATGCCTCCGGTGATAGCTGCTAGGTTAGATAGCAGTTGCGAGACAGATTCATGAGCCAGTTTGATGTTGCTATTGTTGGCGCTGGAATGGTTGGTGCAAGCCTTGCTTGTGGCCTTATAGATGCTGGTTTTAAGGTGGCATTAATTGAATCGGGTGAATTGAGTCCGTCGCAAGATTGGCCGCCAGAGCAAGTAGATGCTCGTGTTTCAGCTTTGAGTTTAGCCTCCGAAAACCTATTAAAAAACCTTGAAGCCTGGCCTGTTATAGAAAATATGGCACGTTTACAGGCATACAGTGCCATGCATGTGTGGGATGCCTGTGGCACGGGTCAGCTTAATTTTACTGCTGCCGAACAGCACCTGCCTTATTTGGGGCACATTGTTGAAAATCGCACCATTACTTCAGCCTTGCACCAGGTCCTAGGTCAGAAGCAATACCAATTGTTTGAGCATAGCCAGATTGTCGACATGACTTCACAAGAGATAGCGCCACGGCGCTTAACTTTGGTGAGTGGTGAGCAAATTAGCGCCGCTTTGGTGGTGGGTGCTGATGGAGCCAGCTCTAAGATTAGGCAGTTAGCTGGTTTACCTACCCGCGAGTGGGATTACCCCCATCACGCCTTGGTGACTCGAGTAAAAGTGTCCAAACCACACCAAAATACTGCATGGCAACGGTTTACAGAGGACGGCATATTGGCCTTTTTACCTTTGTCGACTGCTGCCGAAGAAGGCCCAGATAACCATTATTGTTCTATCGTATGGTCGCGCCCAAAGGCGCAAGCAGAGGCGATGCAACAATTGACAGAAAGTGAATTCTGCCTCGCTCTGAGTCAGGCTTTTGAGGGCCAATTAGGTGCTGTGATCGCAAGTGATCAACGCCACGTCATACCTCTCAGACAGCGCCATGCCAAGCGTTATGTGCAATCTGGATTGGTATTAGTGGGCGATGCAGCTCACACCATACACCCGTTAGCGGGCCAAGGGGTTAATTTGGGGCTTCTTGATGTTGCTGCTTTAGTAGAGACGTTAAAGCAAGCCCAACAAAAAGGCTATGATATTTCCAGTCTCGGAGTTTTAGAGAATTATCAGGCCCAAAGGCGCGGTGATAATCTACGCATGATGACCTTGATGGAAAGCTTTTCTCGATTGTTTGGTAACCAACATCCAATGTTGAGTTTGCTACGCAATACTGGCATGAATTGGGTGCAAAAACTGAGCCCTATTAAACAACACTTAGCGCAACAGGCCATGGGTGTGGGTGCACACTTACCTCCATTGTCACAAGCGCCAAAATCCGTCAAAAATACCTTATAAGGACACAATTATGAGCAACTTACCTCAAGGCTTAAGCTACGTCTCAAGCCATGAATGGATCCGCAACGAAGGTGACGGTACTGTCACCATTGGAGTGACAGACTTTGCCCAAGAGCAACTAGGTGATGTGGTATTTGTTGAGCTACCTGACGTTGGCGTGGCGCTTGTGTCTGAAGATGAATTTGGTGTAATCGAGTCTGTTAAAGCTGCGTCGGATCTATTTGCGCCAGTTTCTGGCGAAGTGATTGCTGTAAATGAGCAGTTAGACGATGATCCAGAGTTGGTTAACTCAGATCCCTATGGTGAAGCATGGTTGTTACGAATACGATTAACTAATCCAGAAGAATTAGAGCAGTTGTTAGATGCTGATGCTTATAGTGAATTGTGTGAAGAATAAATGCCAGATCTAATTTTAAAACCAAAGTCTGATCGTCGCTTACGTCAGGGCCACTTGTGGATTTACAGTAATGAAGTTGATGTAAAAAAATCGCCCTTGCAAAGCTTTGCTGCAGGCGAACAAGTGAATGTGCTGGATGCTAATGGTAAAGCCATAGGCACTGCTATCATTAACCCCAAACAGCTTATTTGTGGCCGTTTGGTGAGTCGTAAAGCAGGCGAGCCGCTCAACCTTGAGCGTTTGGTTAGCAGGTTGAAGACTGCTTTAACTAGCAGAGAGCAGTTGTTTGAAGATCGCTGCTACCGCTGGGTCTATGGCGACAGTGATGGTTTGCCAGGGCTGGTGATTGACCGTTTTGATAAGGTTATTGTGGTACAGGTTTCCAATGCGGGTATTGAGTTATTGCTTGAAGAATTACTGGAGGCCATTAATGAAGTTGTACCAGCACTCAATATTTTGCTTAAAAATGATGGCAAAATGCGTGCAATTGAAGGCCTGGATGAATACGTGCGTGTGGCCCAGGGTGATGTACCAAAACTTGTGCCTCTGAAAGAAAATGGTGTGAATTTCATGGCGCCAGTGTGGGATGGCCAAAAAACGGGGTGGTTTTATGACCACCGGTTAAATCGCCGGAGAGTGCAAAAGCTGGCCAATGGTAAGCGGGTTTTGGACATTTTTAGCTACATTGGTGGTTGGGGTGTGCAGGCTGCGGCAGCAGGTGCTAAGGAAGTGATCTGTGTGGATGCCTCTGCTCAAGCGTTAGATTTAGTGCATCAACAAGCCGAATTGAATGGTGTTGGCAATAAGGTACATAGCTTAAAAAGTGATGCTTTTACCGCCATGAAGCAGTTACATGAGGATGGCGAACGTTTTGACATGGTTATCATTGATCCGCCAGCCTTTATCGCTCGTCGAAAAGACATTAAAGCGGGTGAGCTAGCATATCAACGTGTTAATCAGCTAGCGATACGTCTGTTAAAACCAGAAGGTATATTAGTGTCTGCTTCATGTTCCATGCATTTAGAGCGCGCGCGCCTTACTCAGCTATTGCAGGAAGCGTGTCGTAAAAATGGCCGTATGGGACAAGTGTTAGAGCAAGGTGGCCAAGGTGGCGATCACCCTGTTCACCCTGCCATCCCAGAGACTGATTATCTAAAGTCCGTTATTCTGCGCACTTGGTATGAAGTCTAGGAAGGTTTTTAAACCCTACTCAATAATGCAATAGGTAGGAGTGAGGCGTTCATCGCAAACTCATCACTTGCCAACCATTCGCCAAGGCATGGGCTTCGAGCTTTGGATCTGGGTCCACCACGATGGGCTCGTCCACCAGCGCTAATAATGGTAAATCATTGTGGGAGTCACTATAGAAACAGGCGCCTTCAATGTTGTAACCGTTGAGTGCCATCCAAGCATTAAGCTTATCAATTTTACCCGCCTTAAAGCAGGGTGCACCACTCAGTTTTCCTGTATAACGTCCATCTACGCACTCTGTAGGTGTAGCAATGAGGTGAGGTATAGCAAGGTATTCAGCAATGGGCGCTGTTATAAAGTCGCTGGTGGCCGTTACGATTACCAAAACATCTCCAGCATCCCGGTGCTTTTTCAACAAGGCTTGGGTTTTAGGTGCAATCATTGGAATGACAGTGGTTTGCATGAACTTTTGGTGAATGGTTTTAAGTTCAGTGGCGCTGTATTGTGCCAAAGGTGTAAGCGCAAACTCTGCATAGGCGACCATGTCTAAATCTCCTGCGAGATAGTCTTGGTAAAAAGCATCATTTTTTGCGCCATAGTTTGCTCCATCAACAAGACCCTGCGCCACCATGAACTGTCCCCATCCATGGTCGCTGTCTCCAGCTAATAATGTGTTGTCTAAATCAAACAGAGCGAGTCTTCCTTGCATTGGAATTCCTATATTAAATGGTGATAAAACATTATTTTAGCTCATTTTCATCTGTGGTTGTTGTTGCCTACCATTTTGTGGAACAATGGGGTCATATATATTTTCTATGGTGCAAAGCCGTGATCGATAAAGATGGTTTTCGCCCCAATGTAGGTATTATTCTGGCAAATTCCCAGGGCCAAGTGCTGTGGGCAAAGCGTTTGGGTTGGGATGCTTGGCAATTCCCCCAAGGGGGCATCGATGCCCACGAAACGCCAGAAGAAGCCTTATTTAGGGAACTCAAAGAAGAAATTGGTCTGTCGCCAGAACACGTAGAGGTGCTTGCTTGCACTCGTGGTTGGCTAAGGTATCGGTTGCCTAAGCGGATGATTCGCCAGGGCCAGAAACCTTTATGCATTGGTCAAAAACAAAAATGGTTTTTGCTACGTATGTTAGCACCAGATTCGGTGGTTCAAACGGCAACTACCAACAGCCCAGAATTTGATGCCTGGGAGTGGGTTAGTTATTGGTACCCAGTAGATCAAGTGGTGTCGTTTAAGCGTGAGGTTTATCGTCGAGCCATGAAAGAGCTTTGTCTACGCCATTCACGTCTGGTTTATCACCATGGTTTAGTTATTCCAAGCCATGCACAGAGTCAATAAATTATAGCTAGGAACTAAACTGCATGCTGCACAGTCTGCGTAAAATAATCCAAGCGGTGAGCGCTGCAGAGGATTTGCAATCGGCCTTGAAGTTGGTGGTACACCAGGTTAGGAGAGCCATGCGTACTGACGTGTGCTCTATTTACCTATACTTCCCGCAAACTGACAATTACGTCCTCATGGCGAGTGAGGGGCTCAACCAAGCATCCATTGGTCAGGCTTGTTTGTCTTCAGGCAAAGGTTTGGTGGGTTTGGTGGGTCTTAAGGCAGAAACCATTAACCTTAAGCGGGCTGCCGAACACCCTAATTTTTATTACGTGCAAGAGACTGGTGAAGAAGCCTTTAGCTCCTTTCTAGGTGTGCCTATTATTCACCACCGTAAGGTGTTGGGTATCTTAGTGGTGCAGCAGCGCGACGAACGCCAGTTTGGTACCGAAGAAGAGGCCGTACTCATTACCTTGTCGGCCCAGCTTGCAGGCTTTATTGCACACGCTGAAGCCACTGGTGGAGGCTTACGACAGGATGCTTTGGCTGATGGCGAAAGCCTAGACTTACATTACGAAGGGGTCAGTGGCTCTGGTGGTGTGGCTATTGGCCATGTAGCAGTCATCGCCCCGCCGGCAAACTTAGGCAAAGTACCAGACCGCAAGTGCCGCAATCCAGAACAGGAAGTCGAGGCCTTTCAAACGGCTTTGGAAGCTGTTCGACGTAAGATAAAAATCATTAGTCGAACCTTGGCACGCAACCTAAAAAACCAAGAACAAGAATTGTTCGAGGTGTATATGCGCATGCTAGATGACAATGCTCTGGCTGGGGAAGTGATTCAACATATACGCCAAGGACAATGGGCACAAGGCTCCTTGCGTCGAGTCGTGCAACAACACATCCGTGCCTTCGAGGCTATGGACGATCCATATTTACGGGAAAGAGCTTCCGATATTCGCGACCTTGGTCGGCGTATATTAGCAGAGCTACAGCAAACCAATACCGAAGTGCGTGAGTTTGACGATGCTACCGTATTGGTGGCTGAGGAAGTAACTGCGGCTATGTTGGCGGAAGTACCAGCCCATAAACTTAAAGCCATCATCTCTACCTTGGGTTCGAATAACTCCCATGCCGCTATATTGGCTCGTTCCATGGGCATTCCTACGGTCATGGGTGCGGTGGATTTTCCTTATCGACGTATGGAAGGCCAAGAGGTGGTTATTGATGGCTACATGGGGCGTATCTTCCTCAATCCTAGTCAGGACCTGCGCCGTCAATATGAACAAGCCATCGCCGAAGAAGCCTCATTTACCAAAGAGTTAGAAATTCTGCGTAATGTGCCGGCGCAAACACGTGACGGTCACACAGTACCTTTGTTAGTCAATACGAGTTTACCTCTCGATGTCAGCCGTTCGTTAGATCAGGGTGCCGAGGGGGTAGGTCTATATCGTACCGAAGTGCCCTTTATGATTAAGGAACACTTTCCATCAGAAGAAGAACAAACTGATTGTTATCGCACCCAGCTGCAAGGTTTTGCCCCTCTCCCTGTGACTATGCGCACCTTGGATATTGGTGGTGATAAAAACCTACCTTACTTCACCATTGAAGAAGATAATCCGTTTTTAGGTTGGCGCGGCATTCGTATTACTTTAGATCACCCAGAAATATTTTTGGTGCAAATTCGTGCCATGCTCAAGGCCAGTGAAGGCTTAGATAACCTCCGCATCATGTTGCCTATGATTACCCATGTGAGCGAAATTGATGAGTCTATCCGTTGGATCGATCAAGCTTTTTCAGAGTTGTGTGAAGAAGGTTATAAGCTTGTGCGGCCACCCATTGGTGTGATGGTGGAAGTGCCAGCTGCTGTATATCAAGCTAACCACATTGCTGCGCGAGTGGACTTTTTGTCTGTCGGTAGTAATGATTTAACTCAGTATATACTGGCGGTAGACCGAGATAACCCTCGGGTGGCAGACTTGTATCACACCATGCACCCAGCCGTATTAATGGCGCTACAAAATGTGGTTGATGCAGCCAAAGAAGCTGATATTCCCGTGAGTCTATGTGGTGAATTAGCAGGTGACCCAGCTGGGGCGTTATTGCTTATGGGTATGGGTTACGACAGTTTATCGATGAACGCGGCTAGCCTTCCAAAAGTCAAGTCGGTCATCCGTAACTTTAGTTTGAGCCAAGCCCAAGAGATGCTCCAACAAGCACTGCAGCAACCGGGTGCTGATGGTGTCCAGCAAGTGATTAGAGACAACCTTAAAGCTGCTGGTCTAACACGCTTACATAGCCGATATGTGGGTAATTAACCCCGCTGCAATACTCCACATAATAATGCCAATAAGGCTGTCTAGTATCCGCCAAGCCATAGGCTTTTTAAACACAGGCATAAGCCAGCGAGCCCCACAAGCCAAGCCAAAAAACCATATAAAAGAAGCGGTCACCGCGCCAAATCCAAACCATAACTTCTCGCTACCTAGGTACTGACTACTAATACCGCCAAGTAGAATCATAGTATCCAAGTAGACGTGGGGGTTCAGTAAACTAACGCTTGCTGCAACGGTGAGCACTTTAATAAGTGAGTATTCACTTCGGCTATAGTCCTCTTCCATATAGTGATTTGTCGCTGCAGACTTAAACGATAAAGCACCATAAATAAACAAAAATACCACCCCACCCCAACTGATCCATAATAATAAATCAGGCAGTGCGTGGACTAAATAACCCATACCAAATATGCCCAAGCATATGAGGCTGGCATCAGTAATACTGCAAAAAAGGGCCACAGCATATTGATGCTGATTGCGCAAAGCGCGGCTCAATAAGTAAGCATTCTGTGCACCAATAGCAACGATTAGCCCCGCGCCAAGAGCGAGGCCGTTAATGAAAATTAAACTGGTATGCATGATGATTTATTGGTCCAGTTGAAGTGCTGGTGTAATGGTGTTGAATGATCAAAACAAGTTTCGTGGACATCCATGTTGCCGAAGCTGTCACGATACAAGCTAATGCAGGTACGGGTGCCATAAGCATATTCAGGTGCATCTATAAAGCAAGCAGATAGACGTCTTTCCCAGGCCATGGCAATACCTGTTTTGGGGAGTCTTTGGTCTGCAGCTATTACTGTATGTTGCATCATCTGTTGTAACTGTTGGTGTTGTGGGGGTTGATGTAAAGACTGCTGCAAAACATCTTTCACATGGTTAACTTTTGGCCAATCGCTATTCAGGCGGCCATTACTTAGACCGTATAATCCGGCAGCCAGTATTTGTGGCTGGCTTTGTTTTTCATTAGAGCAAAAAACGAGTTCGTGGTTGTCCCAAAGCAATAAATTGAAGCCTGCGAATTGGCCCATTTGGAGTTCCTCTACAAAATCCATCGCGGGTTTATTTTGACTGAGAAAGTTGACAGCTAACTGACCTCGGCTTTTGAAAGCTGTTAAATTATTGGCAGTAACCTTATTGGTAGTAACCTTAGTGTTAGTAGTTTGACGGAAGTTTGTTACTGCAGCCCAACGGCCATTCTTGTGCAGAGCCAGCCAGGTGCCGCCAGCTGCAAGATCTTTGCCTGCTAATATGTCAATGTTAGGCCACCAATGCATGTTTTGAGTGGGGCGATGACGAAATTCATCACGGTTAGCTGCCATAATGAGTGGGTAATCGCTATTGAGCTTGTGGGCTAAAACAATGAGGCACATGGCTGATTAGTTATCCTAAACTTTGCGCTTAAGGAGTGGAGCGTAGATAATAGCCTCTTTCTTACCTAGATGTGAACGCATGATTTTTGTTGCTTATATGGCCCTTGGCGCAATCGCTGGAATATTAGCGGGGCTATTCGGCATTGGCGGCGGTATTATTGTGGTGCCAGCTTTGGTGTTGGCATTTAATCTGCAGGGGATTAACCCCGAAATAGTATTCTACATGGCTATTGCAACCTCCCTAGCCAACATTATATTTACTTCTTTAGGTGCTATTCGCACCCACCAAAAAAAACGTGCCATTGAGTGGCATTTAGTTAAGCCAATTGCCGTGGGAATGTTTGGCGGATCCATTATTGGTGTCAATACAGCCCTTGCTATCCCTGCCACTTATCTACAAGCTACTTTTGGTGCTTTTGCCATTTTCTTGAGCTTAAGAATGATGTTCTTGCAACTTGACGCTGGTAAATTGCGCTTGCCAGGAATCATTGGCTTAGGGGTTGCTGGGGCTATGATTGGTTGGGTTTCAGCCCTGTTTGGCATTGGTGGTGGCAACTTTTTAGTGACATGGTTATCTAATCGTAGGTTAGTCATTCAGAAGGCTGTGGCCACAGCCAGCGCTTGCGGTTTTGCTATTGCCATTGCTGGTGCTGTGTCTAATGCCACCTTAGGCTGGGGTAATCCTATGTTGCCGTCATACAGTGTTGGCTACATCTATTTGCCTGCATTGCTTGGTATCGTCTCCACCAGTGTTGTTGCAGCTGCCTACGGTTCTAAAATTGCACATCGTCTATCACCACAAATGCTCAGTCGTATGTTTGCATGGATGTTACTCTTAATGGGTTTGCGAATGTTAACAAGTGTTTGGTTTTAAGGATAACTATGCTTACTTTTCCTAATATTGACCCGGTTGCTATACAGTTAGGCCCCTTGGCTATTCACTGGTATGGGCTGATGTATTTATTTGCCTTTGGATCTGCTTTATGGCTGGGTAATCGCCGTGCAGAGGCAGCCGGATTCACTAAAGAGCAGGTGAGCGACTTGATATTCCTTGGTGCCATTGGAGTGGTACTGGGTGGGCGGATAGGCTACATTTTTTTCTATCAATTTGAAGCTTTTGTAGCACAGCCCAGTATATTGTTAAGAGTGTGGGAAGGTGGTATGTCTTTTCATGGAGGTTTACTAGGGCTTATTGCTGGGGTGATATGGTTTGCTCGCAAACATCAGTTTGAATTTCATCAGGTATTAGATTTTGTGACTCCAATTGGGCCTATTGGTCTAGGTGCAGGGCGCTTAGGTAACTTTATTGGTGGTGAGCTTTGGGGCCGTCCTACGGACTTGCCATGGGGTATGGTATTCCCCCACGTAGACGCATTAGCAAGACATCCTTCTCAGCTCTACCAAATGGTGCTGGAAGGGGTGCTGCTGTTCGCCTTGGTGTGGATCTATTCAGCAAGGCCTAGAGCAGCCTTTCGTGTTTCAGGTCTATTTTTGGTAGGTTATGGCTTACAGAGATTTGTGGTTGAGTTTGCTCGTCAGCCAGATGCCCATTTAAACTATGTGGCCTTCGATTGGATGACTCAAGGGCAGTTATTGTCTTTGCCAATGATTGCTCTAGGGGTGTATTTATTAGTACGCAAGACCTCGATTAAAGGTTAAAATACATCCTCTTTTATTTTTTGTATGGTCTCTTTATATGCAACAGTATCTCCAACTCATGCGTCATGTGCGCGATACCGGTGCTTTGAAGGAAGACCGGACTGGTACTGGCACTCTGAGTGTGTTTGGCTACCAGATGCGCTTTGATTTGCGCCAAGGCTTCCCTGTTCTGACCACTAAAAAGTTACACCTCAAGTCTATCATTCATGAGTTGTTATGGTTCTTGCAAGGCTCTACAAACATCCAATATTTAACAGACAATGGGGTTCGTATCTGGGATGAATGGGCCGATGAAAATGGTGATTTGGGCCCTGTGTATGGATCTCAGTGGCGCTCATGGCCAAAGCCAGATGGTGGCCATATAGATCAAATTGGCCAGCTCATCAGTCAGATAAAAAGCAATCCAGACTCGCGGCGCTTAATTGTGAGTGCGTGGAATGTTGGTGATGTAGAGCGTATGGCTTTGCCTCCATGCCACATGATGTTTCAGTTTTACGTAGCCAATGGCAAGTTGTCCTGTCAGTTGTATCAGCGCAGTGCAGATATCTTCTTAGGCGTGCCGTTTAATATTGCTAGCTACGCTTTATTGACGATGATGGTCGCTCAAGTTTGTGACTTAGAGGTTGGGGATTTTGTCCATACACTAGGTGACGCACACCTCTACTCTAATCATTTGGAACAAGTTGATTTACAGTTGTCCCGTGACACCATGGTATTGCCGCAAATGCACATTAACCCCAAGGTAACTGATATTTTAGGATTTAAGTTTGATGACTTTGAATTGCTTGATTATCAGGCCCACCCGCACATTAAAGGGGCTGTTGCCGTATGAGTATCGCCTTAATTGTTGCCGCTTCTGAAAATAATGTCATAGGACGCAACAATCAATTACCTTGGTATTTACCCGGTGACCTGCAGTATTTTAAAGCCATGACCTTAGGCAAGCCCGTCATCATGGGGCGTAAGACGTTTGAATCTATTGGTAAACCCTTGCCTGGGCGAGACAATATCGTTATTAGTCGCCAAAAGGACTACCCTGCTGAGGGTATTAAATTGGTATCGAGCCTTGATGAAGCGATTATATTAGGTGAGAGTATCAACCTGATTAATGGCGCCGAAGAAGTGATGATTATCGGTGGTGCACAAATTTATGCAGAATCATTAGATTTAGCAGATCGTGTTTACCTAACGCGGGTGCATCACCACTTTGAGGGGGATGCTTATTTTCCTGCTCTAGATGCTCAATCGTGGCATGAGATCGCTCGTGAAGACATTGCAGCAAAAGAGCCTAATCCGTTTGATTTCAGCTACCTAGTGTTAGAGCGGAGTTAACCACGCCATTACATTTTTTATAATGACGTGGTTGGGGTTTAATCCAGCAGACTAATGTCTCGGACTGCGCCTTTATCTGCGCTGGTGACTGTCTTAGCATAAAACTTAAGAGCAGAGCTAACCTTTTGTGGGTGATCAGCCGTGGGCACCCAGCCTTGCTTACCCTTAGCATTCATCCTTTGGCGGCGCTGTTCAAGTTCACTATCGCTCAGCAACACATCAATGTTGCGATTAGGAATATCGATCCGAGTCTGGTCACCTTGTTCAACTAAGGCAATGGCGCCACCGCTAGCAGCTTCTTTGGACACGTGACCAATGGACAACCCGGAGGTGCCACCTGAGAAACGGCCATCAGTTAATAGAGCGCAGGTTTTACCCAAGCCTTTAGTTTTAAGGTAGCTGGTGGGGTACAACATTTCCTGCATGCCTGGGCCACCTTTAGGGGCCTCATAACGAATAACAATGACGTCACCTTCTTTCACTTTATTGCCCAATATATCCGCTACAGCTTGGTCTTGGCTTTCACAAATATAAGCCGGGCCTGCAAACAACCAGAAGCTCTCATCAACACCTGCTTGGGAGAGTTTTTTAACAGCAGCGTCATCGGTCACTGTAATGTCCCATTTGGCCAACGCGTCTGCCATGGTTGGGCTATGTACTGTGGGTAATTCTGCGTGAAGTAAATCGGCACGATTGAGTTCGTCCAGAATAGCGAAAACCCCACCAGCGCGATGGACGTCGCCATGTGGTACTTTGGCGTACTGGGTGCAACCTTACATAACCGTGGAATTTTACGAGATAGTTCATCAATGTTGGCCATATCAAAATCAATCTCACCCTCTTGGGCTGCAGCCAATAAGTGTAATATGGTATTAGTTGAACCACCCATAGCAATGTCTAAAGTCATAGCGTTTTCAAAGGCCTTGAAACTAGCAATGTTGCGCGGTAGAGCACTCTCATCATCATTTTCATAATAACGCTTACATAGTTTCACTGCGGTCCGGCCTGCTTCTAAGAACAGCTCTTTGCGGTCTTCTAGCTTAGTTTTACCTGCTTCCATGGGTCCGCCAGAAAAAACGCACGGAATGTTGAGGCGCATAGCGGCCATGAACATTCCTGGAGTGATTTTGTCACAGTTAGAAATACACACCATGGCATCAGCACAATGGGCGTTTACCATGTACTCAACGGAGTCGGCAATGATGTCCCGTTATGGTAAGGAATAAAGCATGCCGTCATGGCCCATGGCGATACCATCGTCCACAGCAATAGTATTGAACTCTTTTGCAACGCCACCGGCTTTATCAATCTCTCGTGCGACCAATTGACCCATGTTTTTAAGGTGTACGTGACCTGGAATAAATTGGATCAATGAGTTACACACAGCCATAATGGGCTTTTGAAAATCAGAGTCGGTCATACCGGTAGCACGCCATAAAGCACCTGCACCTGCCATGTTGCGGCCAGAGGTAGAGGTTTTAGAACGATAAATGGGCATGGGATAGGTGCCTAATAATAAATGTTGTTAAAGTGGTTAGAGCAATTCTTTGCTAAAGACTTTTGAACTGCGTTGAAAGTTGTATAACGACTGCCTGCTGGTAGGTAGTTCGGCTAAGTCGGCTGCAACAAAACCATTTTCTATAAACCAGTGTGAGGAAGCGGTGGTAAGTACAAAAAGGGTTTGTAGCCCCATGTGGCTAGACTGCTTTTCTATGTGGCGTAATAACACTTGGCCTCGGTCACCGCCACGATAGTTGGAGTCGATAGCCATGCAGGCGAGCTCTCCTTGGCGTGCATCATCGAAAGGGTATAGGGCGGCACAGCCAATAGTAGCACCATCTCGCTCGATCACGCTAAAATAATGAATTTCGGACTCTAGTAATTCACGGGAGCGGCGTACTAAGACCCCATCGTCTTCTAGTGGGCGAATCAGTTGCAAAATGCCACCCACATCATCAATACAGGCATTACGAACTTGTTCGTAGCTTTCTTTGATGACCATGGTGCCTGACCCGTCACGGCTAAAGAGCTCACTGAGCAAGGCACCGTCTTCTTGGTAGCTTAATAAGTGGCCCCGTGCCACCCCTGCATCACACGCTTTGGACAACACGTCAATATGCATGGATAAATCAGTCCAACTATCACCACTGCTTTGATGTTGGTGGACTAAACGGTGGCCAGCCCGGGTGAGTAACTCAACAACCTGCTCGCCGCGAGAGTTACTGATGCCCTTGTCGGCGCCAAAAACAATAAGTTTGTCAGCTTGTAAACTGGCAGCCACACGGCCTGCAACTTGGGCTGCAGCTAGGTTAAAGGTTTCACCTGTAGGGGAGTAACCTAAACAGGATATGAGCACAAGGTTGCCATCATTAAGCTGTTTACCAATGGCTTCTGAATCGACCCTTCTAACTTCACCAGTGTAGGCAAAATCAACCCCATTTTTTACGCCAATGGGGCGAGCAGTGATAAAATTACCACGGCTAGTGCGAATGCGAGAGCCCTGCATGGGTGAATTTGCCAAACCCATAGAAAAACGCGCCTCTAGTTGCATTGCTTGGCGGCCAACTGTGGCCTGCACTAAAGCCAGCTGATCTAAATCGGTAATGCGTAAGCCGTTATGGAACTGGCTCTCCATAGCTGCCTCGCCACAAGCCTTTTGGATTTGTGGGCGGCTGCCATGCACTAAAACCAGCTTGACACCTAAGCTATTGAGGAGGTTAATGTCGTGAATGGTATGGGCAAAGTTATCATGGGCCAAGGCTTCGCCAGGTAAATAAATGACAAAAGTACGACCACGGTGAGCATTGATGTAAGGTGCAGAGTGACGGAACCAGTTCACATATTGCTGATTGGTTTCGATCACTTTAATTACCTATAGTTATGGGTTGAGACAGGTACTATTAAGCCGCGCTGCGGCCCTTCTGTCAATCACACAAAGAGGACTTATTTAGAAAAAGTCTACCTCAGGTACTTGCTCAGCTTTAATTTCCTCATCTAGATGGGTAATGATGGGTAAACTAAAGCGAAAACGGGCGCCGCCATCAGGGTTGCCAGTAGCTGCGATGTAACCATTATGAGCGTTAATAATTTCCTTTACGATGGATAAACCTAAGCCAGTACCACCAGCTCCAGTATTGGTTTTACTACTCTGAATAAACTTGTCAAATATGGTGGTTTCCTCTTCTTGAGGAATTCCTAAGCCTTGGTCATCAACCACGACAGTCAACAAATCCGTTTCGGCATGCTGTACATTGGGTTGAGCACTAATATGCGGGTCAAAGAAAATAGTAATTTGCTTACCAATTGGGGTAAATTTTATAGCGTTAGAAAGTAAATTAATAAGCACTTGAAGAATTTTTTCTTTATCAAAATAAGTGATAGTGTTGAGGTCTGTGGCTTCGATAACAACTGTTAATTCACGATCGGTAATGAGCGTTTCTACCTCTTCAGTTGCGCGTTTAATAATATCTACTAGGTTGCCCTGCTGCATGAGGAATTCCATCTTGCCAGATTCCAATTTAGACAAGTTCAACAAGTCATTTAACAACCGTAGTAAACGATTACCACCCCCCCGAATTCGGTCAAAATAATGGCCAAGCTTTTCCAGTTCGACTTTGTGCAAGCGCGAATGGCCCATGTTGGAAAAGCTTAAGATAGCGTGCATTGGTGTGCGTAATTCGTGTGACATATTAGCCAAAAATTCAGATTTAAAACGACCGGCCTTAGCATCTGATTCAATGGCTTTTATGCGGGCTTCTGCACCATTGAGCAATACTGCTGCGTTATCTTTGACGCGGCCGTGTCGATCCGGTTGATCCAGGGGCATATTGCGAACAAGTAAGCTGATGTGCTCATAGTTAATAATAGTGTGTTCGCCAAAGTCAAATAAGCGACCTTTGTCCTTTAATCGACTGAGGAACTGAAACTCTTGTTCTTGGCCATTAAATTCTTGGTCACAAATATTGATCGTGCCAGATTCAACCCTAAGCTGTAATGCAGACGATAGACCAAACGCACGCATAGCTTTGAATATCAGCTGGCCTACCGCAACATGATCTTTGCACGAAAAGCTGTTTTCAAGAAAATTAATGACTACACCAAGCTCACCATTAGCACGCAAAGCCATAAATGCAATATCATTCGCATCCTTAAGGTCTGCTTGTAACTGTGACACATCTGCATCTTTAGGGGCGGTCACGTCGGTCATTTGATTGTGTAATTCTGTCATGGCGTACTTTAGTTACAGGCGAATTAATGGCACAAAAATAATGTATAACTTGATTATAAGTGAATTTTTCCGTTAGGGTCTAGGTTTTCTGTGTAACCCTAATGACACTTTAACCACCCTAGGCTACGATTACTTACTTGTTTTTGGCCCCGTGAAGATTATTTTTGGGAGGAATGTTTATGGCGATTGTTGTGGCGCCCGAAAATCAACACGTAATTGACGCCCTACCAGACGCGCTACAAGACGAAGTCCTGCAGCGCTTTGCAGCGCTTATGGAGCAAGCTAACGATGCCCAATGGCAACGCGCTGACACACAACTACAACTTATTAATGTCATTGCTGCAAGCCCATTTTCAGTACAGCTTTTTTTGCTTAACCCACATTTACTAAACCACGACTTCCTCACGGCAGCTTTTTTGAAAGATCAATTGCAGGTTCTGTTAGCTGAAACTATGGTTAAGGTCGCTAGCGAAACGGATCTCCACCAGTGCTTGAGGCAGTTTAGAAAAGCCCATCAAGTGCGCTTGATTTGGCGTAATCGCTGTTGTTTGGGTACGAGTCAGCAATTAGTAGAAGAGCTATCTAACCTAGCAGACGTTTGTGTGGACGAGGCCTTGAAGTGGTTGCATAACGACTGTGTTAAGCAATGGGGCCAACCCACTAGCCATGACGGAAAGCCGCAGGAATTAGTGGTGTTAGGCATGGGTAAACTCGGTGGTAGGGAGCTCAATTTATCGTCTGACATAGACCTCATATTTAGTTTTCCTGCTGGTGGTGAAACCCAAGGTGGCCGGCGCTGCTTGGATAATCAACAGTTTTTCATTCGTCTAGGGCAGCGCTTAATTCAGGCCATTGATGTGGTGACTGCCGATGGTTTTGTGTTTCGGGTAGATATGCGTCTAAGGCCTTATGGTAAGAGTGGAGCCTTGTCTTTGAGTTTTGATGCCATGGAAATCTATTATCAACAGCAAGGGCGTGAATGGGAAAGATATGCGTTTATTAAAGCCCGGGTTGTAGCTGGAAATCAGGCCCAAGGTAGGCAGCTGTTGGAGCTATTACGTCCATTCATATACCGAAGGTACTTAGATTTTAGTGCTATTGAATCCTTGCGCAGCCTCAAGCAAATGATTGCTAGTGAAGTTCGCCGCCGCGGTTTACAGCAAAACGTTAAATTGGGCACTGGTGGTATCCGTGAAGTGGAATTTATTGCCCAAGCATTCCAATTAATTCGAGGTGGCCGGGATATTCGTTTACGAACGAGCAGTTTAATGGTGGTGTTAAACCTGTTGCCAGAGACGGCAGGTTTAGCACTAGCTGATGTAGAAAGGTTGCGTAAATACTATTGGTTTTTGCGTGATGTCGAGCATGCCTTGCAGGCGGTACATGATAACCAAACGCAAGACTTACCCAGCCAAGAGGCCGAACAAGCAAGGCTGGCTTTTGCTCTAGAGTTTTCTTCTTGGCACAGTTTGCAAACGCAGATTAATACCGCTAGAGATTTTATTCATCAACAGTTTGAACTGGTGGTGGCTTTAAAGGACAATAACGAGCACCAAGGACTAGATCATCAATTAAGTCAATTGTGGGCCGAAATATCCCACAGTGCTCGGCAAACTGACCAGCTTACATTACTACCTGAATGGCAGGATATATTAACCCAAGCAGGGTTTGCCGATGCCAGCCATATTCTGCAACATCTTTGGGCGTTGCACCAAAGTCGCCCAGCGCAAACGATGCAGCCAGTAGCGCAAGAGCGCTTAGCTCAATTAATGCCTCAAATTTTACAAATAACGGCGCAACAAGTCGACCCAGCACTCACTTTATCCCGTGTGCTGGTGCTTATTGAAGCTGTTTTAAGGCGGTCTGTGTACTTGGTTTTACTGCTAGAAAACCCAGCAGCCTTAAGGTTGTTGGTTGAGCTTTGTGCTGCCAGCTCATGGTTTGCAGATTTTCTTGCTCGTCAGCCCTCGTTGCTTGACGAGTTGTTGGACGTCAATAGCTTGTTCAATGTGCCGGATGCGATCGAACTAAAGCAAGAGCTAGAACAAAACCTCTTACGCCTACCAGAAGATGATACCGAACAATTAATGGAAGCCCTTAGGCACTTTAAACATGCCCATTTATTGCGCGTTGCAGCTCAAGAAGTGACTGGCCGTTTGCCGCTAATGAAGGTCAGTGATCAACTGACGTATGTAGCCGAAGCAGTGGTTGAACAGGTAAAACATTTAGCATGGCGAGAGCTCAGTGATCGTCACGGCAACCCACAAAATGAACAAGGGATTAGTGACGACTTTATTGTCGTGGGCTACGGCAAAGTAGGCGGCTGGGAACTCAGCTATGGTTCGGATTTAGATTTGGTGTTTATTTATGATATGCCTTCTCAAACTGAAACTGACGGGCGCAAACCTGTAGCCAACAGTGTGTTTTTTACTCGCCTCGGCCAACGTATCATCAACTATTTAAATACCGTCACTGCTGCAGGACAGCTGTTTGAAGTGGATATGCGACTGAGGCCAGACGGTGCTAAAGGTTTATTGGTCTCCACTTTGGCCGCTTTTACCCAATACCAATTATACGAGGCTTGGACATGGGAGCACCAGGCCCTAGTACGGGCTCGGCCAATTGCTGGCAGCAACAAACTGTCTACGGACTTTATAGAAGTCCGTAAACAAGTGTTATGCCAAGTTAGACAGCAAGCCGATTTAAAACAAGAAGTTATTGATATGCGAGAAAAAATGCGTCAACAGCTGGCCAGTAAACCCGATGCAGATGGGTTGACTACGCAATTTCACCTTAAGCATGATGAGGGCGGTATCGTCGATATTGAATTCATGGTCCAGTATGGTGTGCTTGCTCACGCCCATAGATGTCAAAAATTACTTACCTACACTGACAACATTCGTATTTTGGAAGGTTTTGAAATACAGGGAATTCTGACAGTGTCTCAAGCCCATGATTTACGTGAGGCCTACCAGACTATGAGAGCTGTTGAACATCGCCTTACTTTGCAGAATCAAGCTGGTGAAGTGTCTACTGATGATTTGCGTGAACAGCGTCAAAAAGTAAAGGCTATATGGGCGACTATGATGTGCTCTTAATAGCCCTAAGGGGTTATAATTTGTGCCTTTAATAAATCTTAGGGCTATTGTCTGGGCGCGTTTTAAAGCGGCGGTGTAACCACAAGTATTGGCTGGGTTTCAGCCGCACCTTCGCCTCAATAGCGGCATTTAGATCTGCAGCATCTGCGACAAGGTCGCCACTAGGGATGTTGGCTAGGCTGTCTGATACTGTGAGTAGATAACGTTGATCTTGATGGGTGCGGTGATGACTAAACTGCAACACCTTAGCCCCTGTAGCCGCAGCTAAGCGACTAACAATAGGAGTGGTGGCGGCCTCTACACCAAAAAAAGGCGCAAATACCGAGCGATCTGGGCCAACATCTTGATCCGGCGCCAACCATACTATCTCCCCTTGTTTGAGTAATCGCATGACTTGGCGAATGTCTTCTCGCTCTACCATGCCTGGTAAATGGTTTAACCGCCCGCGGCGAATGATGCTATCCATTAAAGCATTACTATGGCGTTGGTAAGTAGCATAGTATGGGTAACTAGGTGCCAATAAAATTCCACCTAAATCAAGACTGGTGTAATGGGCACCTACCAATAGCACACCGCGACCTTGTGCTTGTGCTTGTTCAATTAACTTCCCGCCTTCGATAGACACTCGATGACTCAGCGTTTTACGGGAACTCCACCACGCCATCGAGGTCTCAATAATGCCGATACCATTGTCAGCAAAAGTTTGGCGTACCATATGCCGTTGTTCTGCAGCCGTTAAATGGCTAAAGCAGAGGCCAATATTGGTTTCGGCAATGAATCTTCTGCGGCCAGATAACTGATACAATAGCCAACCAAGCGCTCGACCCATTGCTATGCGCCATGCCCAAGGCAGAGCAATGATGCAGCGAATGCAGCCTAAACCAAACCAAATGGGCCAGTATTTAACAGCGTAAAATTTGGTTAACGATGGTTTGTCGGATAGCATATAGAATTCGACTTGAATTAAGGGATAAATTGGCGCCGATAAGCGCTAATTTAATTGATAACAGAGTGTTAGTTTACACTGAGCTAGCGATGCCAGCTAGAGAAACTAGCGTTCTATCTAATACAAGGACAATAAATGAGTAAGCCGGTAGGTCCCGTCACGACTAACAGCGCTCAACCAACTTTAGGTGCTTGGAGTGCCTACAAACGCTTATTGGGCTATGTATTACAGCACGGGTTAATCTTCTGCGTTAGTCTTGTTGGTTTTGTTCTGTTTGCAATAACCCAGCCAGCTTTTGCCAGCCTAATGGAATATATGGTTGATAGTGTTGAGAATAGCGACGGCGCTGCTCGCATTATCATACCTGCTGCAGTACTCGTGATATTTTTGGTGCGTGGCATAGGCTTCTTTTTGGGCAATTACGGTATTACCTACGTGGCCAGACGGGTGATCCACCAGCTACGCTTAGACATCTTTGATCGGCTATTGGTGCTACCTGCGAGATTTTACCACCGTAATTCATCGGCAACCCTATTGTCAAAGCTTACCTTTAACGTAGAACAAGTCACTGGCGCAGCAACTGATGCACTAAAGATATTTGTCCGTGAAGGGCTTACCATTGTTGGTTTGCTAGCCTATATTGTGTATTTAAACTGGCAGCTATCGCTGGTATTTTTGACCGTGGGCCCATTTATTGGCTGGGTGGTGAATAAAGCCTCCAAGCGCTTTAGAAATATAAGTGCTAATTTGCAGGACAGTATGGGGCAAGTTACAGCCAGTGCCAGTGAGGCTATTAAAGGTTATGAAGTGGTGCGCGTGTTTGGTGCGCAAGAACAGGAGCGACAAGGCTTTTCGGCTGCGAGTAATAACAATCGGCAGCAGGCTATGAAGCTGGCTTTGGTGGAGTCTATTTCTACGCCCTTGGTACAAATGATCGTGGCGCTAGCGATGGCTAGTTTAATTTATTTGGCGCTACATCCAAGTATAATTAACACTATGAGTGCGGGGCAATTTATCGCATTCATCACCGCCTCAGGCATGCTCACTAAACCATTACGTTCGATGACAGAAATCAATAGTATTTTGCAGCAAGGTATTGCCGCATCTCAGAGCATTTTTGCCCTGCTAGATGAAACGCCAGAAACAGATCAGGGCACTAAACCAATAGCTCGAGCTAACGGTCGAGTAACCTTTGAAAATGTAGACTTCGGCTATGACGAGCAGCCCTTGTTGAAGAAGGTCAATGTTATTATTAAACCAGGGCAGGTGGTCGCCTTGGTGGGACGGTCTGGTAGTGGCAAGTCTACCTTAGTGAATTTGCTGCTACGTTTTTATGAGCCCCAAGGTGGGCGAATTTTGCTTGATGAAGACGATATTCAAGACCTTTCCCGAATCGATTTACGTCGCCAAGTTGCACTGGTTAATCAGCAAGTGGTGTTATTTAATGGCACCATTGCGCAGAATATTGCCTACGGTGCCATGCACGATGCTAGCGATGAGCGCATTATGGCGGCCGCGAAGGCTGCCCGAGTGATAGAGTTTACAGATCGTATGAATTTGGGTTTAGACACCCTGGTAGGTGAATCTGGTGTGCTGTTGTCTGGCGGGCAGCGGCAACGTATAGCTATTGCCAGAGCCCTATTGAAGGATGCGCCCTTGTTGGTGCTCGACGAAGCCACTTCGGCGCTAGACACAGAATCTGAACGTCACATACAAGCGGCATTAGACGAGGTAATGGTAGGTCGGACTACTTTGGTTATTGCCCACCGCCTCTCAACTATTGAGCAGGCAGATATAATTCTAGTGATGGATGAAGGGCAATTGGTGGAGCAAGGCAGTCATCAGCAGCTTATTGCCCAACACGGACTGTACGCCCATCTCCATCAATTACAATTTCAATCAGTTAAGGGTGTCTAAGTGTCGAATGATAAACTCAACGGTGTAAAGCGCTTAGCTAAAGCGTGTGGCTACTCTTGGCACGGTCTGACATTCACATGGCGTAATGAAACAGCCTTTCAGCAAGAGAGTTTGGCCTTTTTAGTGATGTTGCCCTTGGCTTTGTGGTGGCCAGAAACCCATTTAGAAAGTGCCATATTGGTGATGAGTTTGTTTGTTGTGCTCATCACTGAATTAATCAATACGGCAGTCGAAGCGGCTATAGATCGTCATGGAGATGAACGTCACCATTGGTCTGCTGTGGCCAAGGATGTAGCTTCTGCGGCGGTTCTCTTAGCCTTAATACAATGCGCACTGGTTTGGCTACTAGTGCTCTTTTAGCGTGTGAGGCAGGTTGGGTGTAACGTGTTGTTGCAACATAGCTGCTATTTGTTGGCGCACGATCGCAGGGCTGTATTGGTCCCTAACCGTGACATAGGCAGTTTCACACATAGCCTGATAACTGTCAGCTTTTAGTGCGATAGCTTGGGCCAGTGTGTCGGCTAGACTTTCGGCGTTAATGTCACACAATAAGCCATTTTTTAAGTGTTCAATAATGCCTTGTGGGCCTCCGCAACGAGTGGCAACCACAAGACGTTTGCGAGCCATGGTTTCAATCACCACCATGCCAAAGGTTTCACCCCGCGACGGCAGGCAAAAAATGTCCACAGCATCAATAAAATTATCCCGGTCTTGGTTACTAATCCAATCTAAGCGTTGAGTGATAGCGTTCAAATCGAATTGATGAATCCACTTGTTTATTTTTTTATGCCAACGACCTTTACCAGCAATGACTAATTTAAATTCAATGTTGCGACGACGCAGGATAGCTGCAGCCTGCAATAGAATGTCTTGGCCTTTAGTGCGCCGGAGGATGCCCATAGTCGCAATCACTGGGATTGGCTTGGGTGGGCGGCTTGTGGGTTCGATAGGGTTCAGTTCAACTAAATTTGGGATCACCTCTAAAGTGCCAGTAAAGCCTTGCCCACGGGCAAACTCAGCGAGCACAGGAGAGACACAAATGAGTACGTCAGCGGCATTAATGCCGGTAGCAGTGTAGCTGTGTAAAATCAGAATAAGTTGACAGTTTTGAGGCAATGCAGCCCGTGCCAGTGTGGCATCAATCGGTTTGTGGACAATCACAAGATCTGCATTTTGTTGTGAAAATAGCTGCTTGAGTCGGTTGATAGCGACGGTTTTTAACAGTGGTAATCGAGTGCGTGGGTAATCGAGTAGTAAGTAATCTAGCTTACGTTGCTTTAGCAGAGGTTCTAATTGTGCCTTTGGGCGGATGACAGAAGTGACTTGATGGCCTAATTGGCGTAAATTGTCACTGTAATGCAAAAAAGTCTGCTTAGGTCCGCCTAAGTCTTTACCGGATATCAGGTTGACGATCTTCATTGTTGTGGGCGTCTAAAAATAAGAGTTAACATTAGTTTAACAAACAAAAGGTTGTTTTGTACCCGTGGCACTCTTCGTTTATACCTGTTTATGCTATTTAGCTTTACCAATTGGTATTGTATTTCATCTGCTGTTTGTTTGGCGCCGCGCTGAATTTCGTCGTGGTTTTTGGCAACGTTATGGCTGGTTGCCCAAAAAGCAGCATCAACCTGTCTTGGTTCACGCAGCAAGCGTGGGCGAACTCAATGCAATTACCCCCCTAATAGAAGCCATTGTTAGTGACCTAAAACTCCCTGTGCTAGTGACTACTACTAGTGTTACTGGGCAATCACGTTGCCAGCAGTTGTTTGCCGACAACGACCGTGTAAGCTGGGCCTACCTAGCAGTGGATCTTGGTGCGGCCAACTGGCTCATGTTGCAGCGAGTTAAGCCTCGCGCGGTGTTGTTAGTTGAGACGGAACTATGGCCTAACTTAATTACCACTTGTGCCAGAAAAAAAATACCTACTATTTTGGTGAATGGACGTTTGTCTGCACGTTCTGCAAAGGCATATGGTCGCTTGTCTTGGTTAGTGGCTCCCATGCTGCAAAAGCTGACTCAATTGTTAGTGCAAGATCAAGCAGGGGGTCAACGTTTTTTAGACCTAGGGGCGCAGGCTTCTAAGGTGTCAGTTCTGGGCAGCTTAAAATATGATTTAGTGATCCCCGATAGTCAAATAGATATCACATCGGCGGCAGTGCCTGCAGGTCTGTGTTGGGTATGTGGTAGCACTCGCAGTGGTGAAGAGGCTAGTTTATTGCAAGCATGGGCGCAGCTTCCACCACAGATTAGAGGGACCTTGGTGCTAGTGCCTAGGCACCCACAACGATTCGACGAAGTGGCTGACTTATGTCAGCAATCAGGTCTACCTTGGTTAAGGTATAGTCAAATTAATTATCAAGGTGTGGTTGATGTTGATGTGCATAAGGCGCACCCCCGAAGCATACTATTAGTTGATGCCATGGGTTTGCTGATGCATTTTTACCGCCGAGCAGATGTGGTTTTTGTTGGTGGAAGCCTTGCTGACACGGGGGGGCATAACCCATTAGAGGCAGCTGCTCTAGGTAAGCCTGTGCTTATGGGTCCTAATTGTTTTAACTTCACTCAAGTGTGTGACCAATTAGAACAAGTTCAAGGCTTACGAGTGACAACTAATGCGTGTTTGTTAGAAGATATTACCCAGCTATTAACTGACCAGTCGTTAAGAGATACCATGGGAGCGGCAGGCGCAGCCTTGGTTGATAAGCAAAAAGGTGCACTTAAACGCCACTTATTGGCTATAGAAGCGACTCTGGAACAGGTATTAGGCGAGTGACCAAAGTATTGTCATTGAGGCGCTGGTTCTGGTTTAGTAGCATTAGCTTTTGTCTGGTGTTGCTACCGTTGCTGCTCGCCATGAGTGCTTTCACTTCTTATCTAGGCCAGGCGCAATGGTTGGCCTATGTGACTGACACCTATACTTGGCGTGTAGTTTGGTTTTCTTGGTGGCAGGCGTGTTTATCTACTTTCATTAGCTTGTCTGCAGCTGTACTAGTGGCCCGCGCGTTAGCTCGTAGGCAATCTTTTGTGGGTCGCTGGTTATTGTTGCGGTGTTTTAGCGTGGCGTTAGTAGTGCCTAGTGTTATTGCAGTGTTTGGCATTATTTTGTTACATGGTAAATATGGCTATTTTAATCAACTCTGGCTATGGTTAGGTGGTCAACCCCACAGCTACGTTTACGGCTTAACGGGGATCTTGTTGGCCCACGTGTTTTTTAACCTACCATTGGCAACACGTATTCTATTGCAGCGATTAGATGCAATAAACGCCGAAACTTGGCGTTTATCAAGCCAGCTAGGGATGACATCAATGGACCTGTGGCGCCATATTGAGTGGCCTCACCTAAAAGGTGTATTGCCACAATTAGCTGCATTGGTGTTTGCCTTGTGCTTCACGAGTTTTGCTATTGTTATGACCTTAGGCGGCGGGCCAAAAGCCACCACTATTGAAGTGGCTATTTTTCAAGCTATACGGTTCGATTTTGATATTGCTAAAGCTGTATATTTGAGCCTGTTACAGATAGTGTTTTGTGGGCTTATTTTGTGGGCTGGTTTGCGCCTAGGAAGGCCCATCGATATATTCACCAGTCTCGAAACATCGGCCAAAAATATGCGCCCAGACCTCAAGCCATTGTTAGGTGTTGTGAGTGATGCGTTGGTGCTACTGTTGGCTACTTTGTTGGTATTATTGCCTTTGTTGGCTGTAGTGATTGCAGGTATTAACACGGCTTGGGCAGACGTTTTGCTTGACCTTCGATTATGGAATGCTTTCAGTAATAGTTTGTGGGTGGCTTTGAGTTCTGCCTTATTGAGCCTGCTAATGGCTTCAGGTTTGTTACTAGCTCAGCGTCATTGGCGTGAGCGCTATGCCGCTGCTGCTCTGGCTGTGGAATGGATGGGTTCTGTCATTTTGGTAGTGCCACCTCTGGTATTAGCGACGGGTTTATTCATAGGATTAAGCCCCCATGTAAACGTGTTTGCTATTAACCTTTATATTGTTGTGCTGGTGAACGCCTTAATGGGGCTGCCTTATATGTTACGCGTATTATCCGTAGCCTACCTTAAAATTGGTAGAGATTACGATCGCCTATGCAGCAGCATAGGGGTACAAGGTTGGTATCGATTGAGACATGTTGAGTGGCCTATATTACGCAAGCCAATTGGCTTAGCTTTGGCTTTAGTGGCGGCTATGTCTGCAGGTGATTTAGGAGTGGTAGCTTTGTTTGGTAGCCCAGATATCCAAACCCTGCCGTTGCTGATGTATCAACGTTTGGGGAGCTACCAAAGTGATGCGGCGGGTGTCACTGCCTTGGTTTTGTTGGGATTATGTCTGGCGATTTTTGTGATTTTAGAGCGTCTTTTAGGAGGCTCCAGTGATTAACTTTAAACAGGTAAGTTGTCGTTTAGGTGAGCAGCAATTTTGTTATGATTTGCAGATTCCTTTAGGCCAAGTGGTGGCAATTATGGGCGCCAGTGGGTCTGGTAAATCTACTTTACTCAACTTGCTGGCTGGATTTATTCAACCTCAAACTGATGCTGCACAAATTTTGCTTGGTGACCAGCGTGTGGATCAACTTGACCCGGCCCAAAGGCCGGTGACAAGTTTGTTCCAAGAACATAATTTATTTGCCCATATGTCGGTGTTTAATAACCTAGCTTTAGGCATACGCCCAAGCCTTAGGCTGACGGCGGATGAAATAGATCAAGTAGAAATCGCTCTGGATCAAGTGGGTTTAAAAGGTCTGGGTTCCCGCTTGCCTAAGCAGCTTTCGGGCGGTCAGCGGCAAAGGGTGGCATTAGGCCGCGCTTTGGTCCGGCGCAAGCCGTTATTATTGTTAGACGAGCCTTTTAGTGCATTAGATCCGGCACTAAGGCAGGAGATGGCGGCGTTGGTTAAAGGCCTAAGTCAGCAACATCAACTCACCGTGCTACTGGTCACTCACGAGCCCAAAGATGCCTTAGAACTAGCTGAAACTGTAGTCTTTATTGCTGATGGAAGAGTGCATTGGCAAGGACCGAGTAAAGATTTTTTGCAACAAAAGGACAGTCATATCAAAGCCTATTTAGGCCAAAGCTGCTAACCTTACAATATTGCCATAAGATGACTCAAACTATGCATAACACTGATACAGCATTGCCCACTAGCCAAAGTGCCGGGCCTTTTCCAGAAGCTCCTGAGCAGTTAGAACAAGCTGATCATGTGCTCATTATTGGTGCGGGTATTTCTGGTTTAGCAAGTGCCTGGTTTTTGCAGCAACAAGGCTTTTCTGTCACTGTGCTGGAGGCAGGAAATCAAGTAGGTGGTAACTTACAAACGGTGCAAAAATATGGCTGTCAGTGGGAGCGTGGCCCCAACTCCTTTATCAACAATCGACCAGCGATGGCCCAACTTATAGAGCAGGCCGGACTAAAGCCTCATATAGTGCTGGCAAAGAAAACTGCTCACAAGCGGTTTATTGGCAAAAGAGGCCGTATGCTAGCCTTACCTATGGGCATCTTTGGCGCCCTTACTACCCGGGTGTTGAGTATTGCTGGAAAAATAAGGGTGCTGTTTGAACCTTTTATTGGCAAGGCCACGCGGGAAGAGAGTATTGCTGAATACGTCAGGCGCCGGCTGGGTCATGAAGTGCTGGATTGGATGATTGACCCGTTTGTTTCGGGTGTCTTTGCAGGTGATCCTGAGAAGCTATCTGTACGAGCTGCGGTGCCTAAAGTTTACGCCCTAGAAGTTGAATATGGCTCTATGATTGTCGGCGGCGTTGCTAAAATGAAAGCTAAGTCGCGCCAGGAAAAACTTCAACAGGAACAGGGGATTACTCCTTTAGACGGGGCTATGATGAGCTTTGCTGGTGGTTTACACCAACTGCCCAAGGTGCTGGCTCAGCAACTTGGGCCAGCGGTAAAGCTAAATGCCCAAGTGGATAGCCTGACCTATAGCACCGAGTTTGGGTACCAGGCAAGATCTGGTGATCAAATTTGGCAGGCATCGCAGGTTGTTCTGGCTGTGCCAGCGGCTCAAGTGGCACGGCTAATAGATGATTTAGCCACTGCCGATGAAGCCTTGCTCGCTAGAGCTAAAGAGTTTTTACGAGATATTGATTACCCTGCTGTGGCAAGTATCACCATGGCCTTTGAAAAGCGTCAAATTAAGCATGCTCTTGATGGTTTTGGGTGTTTGTTACCCACTAAAGAGAACAAGCAGACCTTAGGCGTATTATTTCCTTCAAGTATTTTTTCTGAGCGCTGTCCAGATAACCAACACCTCATCACGGTATTTATTGGCGGTGGCCGTGGGCAACAGGCTATGACTTTAACACCCCAGCGGAGGGTAGAACTGGTTTTGCACGAGTTATCGCCTTACCTTGGTATTGAGGGGCAACCTTTATGGCATGAAGAAAGTTTATGGCCAAAGGCTATTCCACAATATGACTTGGGTCATTTGCAAAAGGTGGCGTTAGTCGATGAGGTGTTAGCTCAATTCCCTGGCTTGTATATGCGTAGTAATTGGCGTGATGGTGTGGCTTTAGGTGATTGCGTTGAAAACGCCCTGCTATTAGCCAAAACTGTGAGCGGCAATATGACTTTGGCCGAAACATAAATAACAGGACTTTATCTAAGCCATGTATAAACCCACATTTAAACGTCCAGATGTACGAATAGCTCATCAAGAAACCGTATACCAAGGTTTCTATCAAGTGCAAAAACTAAAGCTGCAGCATCGTTTGTTCAAGGGTGGTTGGAGCCAAGAACTGCAACGGGAATTAGTTGTGCGGTTGCCGGCGGTGGCCGTGCTTATGTACGATGCCAAGACAGATCAGGTAGTGTTGATTGAACAGTTCCGGGTGGGGGGTATGACCCATGATAATGGCCCTTGGCAGCTCGAAATGGTGGCTGGCATGATTGATACTCAAGAAACCTCCGAACAAGTGGCTGTGCGAGAATGCAAGGAAGAGTCTGGCGCCATCATTGCCCAAAGTGACTTGGAGTTAGTGTGCACATACCTTGTCACTCCAGGAGGTAGTAATGAAAGCTTAGATATTTATTGTGCCCCTGTCGATGCCAGCCAGTTAGGAGGGGTGCACGGTTTACCTACAGAAGGTGAAGACATTAAAGTGCAAGTGATCGAGCGCCAGACATTATGGCAGATGTTGGAGCAAGGTAGGCTGACTAACGCGGCCACCATTATTGCTGCACAATGGTTACAATTACATTACCCAAGACTTAAAACCCAGTGGGGCAGCCTATGAGTTTGCGCATCGCACAAATTACCGATTGCCATCTGCAAGCTGATGCCTTAACTCACTACGAGGGTGTCGATGCTGATGCTCATTTAGACCAGTGTTTGTCTTGGCTGCAGGATCATGCCCAAGTCGATCTGTTAATGCTTACTGGAGACCTTAGCCATTTTGGTAGTGAGGCGGCTTACCGGCGGCTGCAACAAAAGCTCAGTAGCCTAGCTTACCCGTGTATTTGGTTGGCTGGCAACCATGACAACAGTGACACTATGCAACACGTTTCCGGTCAGCCAGTGCAACAACTGCGGGTGTTAGACTATGACCATTGGCGGTTGCTGGTGCTTAATACTACGGATCAGCCAGATGGCATTGGCGGAGGTAGCGTGTCTTCTATTCAGATGGAAGAGCTTAGGCAGGTTTTGGAGGGAGATTCGCAGCTGCCAGTGTGTGTGTTTATGCACCACAATACGATGCCGGTCAATTCCCTATATCAAGACGATATAATGTTGGGTAACGCCAAGCAGTTCAACGCTTTAATTGCATCGCACTCCCAAGTGAAGGCCGTGGTGTGTGGCCATATACATCAAAAATTTGACCAGATAATAGGTAGTGCGCGTTTTCTTGCTACGCCTTCTAGTGCGGTGCAATTTACTTGTCAGCAACAAGAGTTTAAGGTGCAAGCGGAGCTTGGTCCGGGTTTAAGATTGCTTACCCTCGCAGCTGATGGCCAAATGCAAACTACAATACAGCGGTTGCCCAAGGTCTAAAACACAAATTTTTATATACACGCGCAAAACGTCTCGCTAGTTAAACAATTACTGCTACTATTACACCTTAGCGATGAGATGTTAGATTGTCGCTAACTCTAATATGACACTATCGGTGAAGCAATTCATGGCACAAGACAACTACACAGCGGATTCCATTGAAGTATTAAGTGGTTTAGACCCAGTTAAAAAACGTCCGGGTATGTATACGGATACCACCCGTCCGAACCATCTTGCCCAAGAAGTTATTGATAACTCAGTGGACGAGGCGCTAGCTGGATATGCTGACCAAATCGATGTGATTCTGCATAGTGACCACTCACTTACAGTTATTGACAATGGTCGTGGTATGCCGGTAGATATGCATGCTGAAGAAGGGGTGAGCGGTGTGGAGCTCATTCTTACACGCTTGCATGCAGGGGGTAAGTTTTCTAACAAAAACTACCAGTTCTCTGGCGGTTTACACGGTGTGGGCATTTCTGTTGTAAACGCTTTGACCTTGGCCCTAGAGGTGAAAATTCGACGTAATGGTGAAGTGCACCGCATTGCTTTTGCCAGTGGCAATAAAGTCAGCGAGCTAGAGGTAGTGGATGCCGTGGGCCAGCGTAACACGGGTACCAGTGTTACTTTTCTGCCTGATCCACAGTATTTTGACTCTGCTAAATTTTCTGTGGTGCGGCTTAAGCATGTGTTGCGAGCTAAGGCCGTGTTATGCAGTGGCTTAAAAGTAACCTTTTTAGATTTAACCAGTGCTACTAAAGAAAAACATGAATGGTATTACCAGGAGGGTTTAGACGATTACCTGCAAGCTGCTAATGAGGGTTATAACTGCCTACCAGAAACGCCTTTTGTAGGTAGCCGTAAAAGTGAAATTGAAGGTGTGGACTGGGCAGTGCAGTGGTTGCCAGAAGGTGGAGACCTAACCCAAGAAGGTTATGTCAACCTGATCCCAACCTCGCAGGGTGGCACTCATGTGAACGGTTTGCGTAGCGGCTTGCTGGAGGCACTGAGGGAATTTTGTGAAATTAGGGCCCTACTCCCTCGTGGTGTGAAGCTTGGCCCAGAAGATATATGGGACCGTTGCTGCTTTGTATTGTCGGTAAAAATGCAAGATCCACAGTTTTCTGGCCAAACAAAAGAGCGACTTTCTTCACGCCAAATTGTGGCTTACGTCTCTGGTGAAGTGAAGGATGCTTTTAGTTTATGGCTCAATAAGCACACGGACGAAGGCGAATTGTTAGCTGAACTGGTGATTAACCATGCTCAAAAACGCTTACGGGCTGGCAAAAAAGTTATCCGTAAAAAAATCACCCAAGGTCCGGCTTTACCTGGAAAATTGGCTGACTGCAGTGGTACCGATGTTAGCCGTGGTGAGCTATTTTTGGTGGAAGGTGACTCTGCTGGTGGTTCTGCCAAGCAAGCACGGGAGCGAGAATTTCAAGCCATTTTGCCTTTGCGGGGTAAGATTCTCAACACTTGGGAAGTTGATTCTGGGCAAATATTGGCCTCTCAGGAAGTGCACCATATCGCTGTTGCTATGGGTGTAGACCCAGGTGCTGACAATTTAGATGGGTTACGATACGGTAAAATTTGTATCTTGGCCGATGCTGATTCAGATGGCTTACATATAGCCACGCTACTATGTGCTTTGTTTGTGCGCCATTTTAAACCACTAGTCGCTGCAGGCCATGTGTATGTGGCTATGCCACCTTTGTATCGTATCGATATTGGCAAAGAAGTATTTTATGCCCTTGATGAAAACGAAAAACAAAGTGTGTTGGATCATATTACCGCTGAGAAAAAGCGCGGCAAGGTTAATGTTCAGCGGTTTAAGGGATTGGGTGAAATGAACCCTTCTCAGTTAAGAGAAACCACCATGAAGCCAGATAGTCGGAGGCTAGTGCAACTTAGCCTAGAAGCAGGTGACGGCACCATGGAAGTGATGGATATGCTGTTAGCGAAAAAACGTTCAGGCGATCGTAAGTCCTGGTTGCAAGAAAAAGGCAATTTAGCCCAAGTGGACTAAATTTAGATGGTGCCTGTGATCTTGTCACAAAACCAACGTTATCTTTGCACTCTTTTGCAGTGTCTGCACCCACCCTTGCAGTTGGACCCCTATAATAGAGCCTTCCCATTAGGGAGACTACTTAGCTAGGGGCAAGACCATTAAAACATATATCAAGCGCAGCTTAATGATCGTACCAACTATAGTGCTGGTAGGTTTGGTGGGTATATCAATGGCAATGGCAGATGGTAAAGGCTGCCATCACGGCGACACTCAGCACACTGATCAAAAAAGTCACGCGTACAAGGACGGCAAACAGGGCCACAAAATGGTTCGCAGGATCGCTAAGTCACTCGACCTGACAGAAGCGCAAGAAGGTGCTATCAAGCACATCATGAAAAGTCAGCATCAAGGCGCGTTAGGTGATCAACGAGCTATGGTGGCGCAGCTTTTAGAGTTAAGGCAGTTAGAGTCTGGCACCGATGCCTACATTGCTAAGGCTACAGCGATTGGCACTTTGCACGGCCAGAACATGGTGCAGCGTTTAATTGAGCGCGCCAATGTTGAAGCGCAAATTGTGGATGTGCTAACGCCAGAGCAGGTAGAACAATATCAAGTCATGCGTGATGAGATGGCTGACAAACGAGCAGAGCATATGTAAAAACGTGACAAAAAAGGTGATCACTCACATTAGCCAGTAAAAATAACCATAAATGGCTTTAACAAAACCGTAGCAGGTGGCCTTGCTGCGGTTTTTTGGCTTCAACTAGGATATAATTCCGCTCTTTTATGCACCCCTGCTCTTGGTTTCTTAGTGGGGGTAACTCGGAAGTCATCGCATGGCCATCAACTCCCTGATCCGCAACTTTTCCATTATCGCTCATATCGATCATGGCAAGTCCACTATTGCAGATCGCTTTATCCAAATGTGTGGCGGCTTGTCAGATCGTGAAATGGAGCAGCAAGTGCTGGATTCCATGGATATTGAACGCGAACGCGGCATCACCATTAAAGCTCAAAGTGTGACTTTGGATTTCCCCAGTAAAGATGGCAAAATCTATCAACTTAACCTTATTGACACTCCTGGACACGTAGACTTTTCCTACGAAGTATCTCGCTCTTTAGAAGCCTGTGAGGGTGCACTTTTAGTGGTGGATGCAGCACAAGGCGTAGAAGCGCAATCTGTTGCCAACTGTTATACGGCACTAGAACTGGGCTTAGAAGTGGTACCCGTGTTAAATAAAATGGACCTGCCTCAAGCCGATCCAGACAAGGTAAAGCAAGAAATTGAAGAAGTCATTGGCATCGATGCCAGTGACGCAGTTGAAGCCTCGGCTAAAAGTGGCTTAGGCATGGAAGCCGTGCTGGAACAATTGATTGAATTAATTCCACCACCCATTGGTGACGAAGATAAGCCACTACAAGCGCTAATTATTGATTCTTGGTTCGATAACTACCTTGGCATTGTGTCATTAGTGCGTATTAAGAATGGCGTGTTACGCAAGAAAGATAAAATCATAGTGAAGTCTACGGGAATACAGTATGGCGTAGAAGATCTTGGTATTTTTACCCCTAAGCGCACGCAAACTGGCATCTTAAGAGCTGGTGAAGTGGGTTATGTGGTTGCTGGTATTAAAGACATTCATGGCGCACCAGTTGGCGATACCTTAACTCACCTTAAAACTGCTGACGTTGAAAGCCTACCTGGGTTTAAGAAAGTTCAGCCCCAGGTATATGCTGGTTTGTTCCCTACTAGCTCTGATGACTATGAAGATTTCCGTGAAGCCTTGGCTAAGCTAAGCCTGAACGATGCCTCCTTGTTTTATGAGCCAGAAAGCTCTGATGCCTTAGGTTTTGGTTTCCGTTGTGGTTTCTTGGGCATGTTGCACATGGAGATTATTCAAGAGCGTTTAGAACGTGAATATAATCTTGATTTGTTAACTACGGCGCCCACTGTAATCTACGAACTAGAGCTCAATAACGGTAAAGTGGTCTATGTGGATAACCCATCAAAACTGCCTGATATGGGTGGTGTGGCAGAAATGCGTGAACCTATTGTGGAAGCTAATATTTTAGTGCCACAAGAGCACTTAGGTAACGTCATTACTTTGTGTGTGTTGAAACGTGGCGTGCAGAAGAATATGCAATTCACCGCCACTCAGGTTGCGTTGACCTATGACATGCCGATGAGTGAGGTGGTCTTAGATTTCTTTGACCGTCTTAAGTCTGTGAGCCGTGGTTATGCGTCTTTAGAATACAACTTTGTGCGTTTTGAAGAGGCCAAACTAGTGCGTTTGGATATTCTTATTAATGGTGAGCGGGTGGATGCTTTAGCGGTGATTATGCATCGCGATAACGCCCAGTCCCGTGGCAGAGCTTTATGTGAGAAAATGAAAGAACTGATTCCTAGACAGATGTTTGATGTTGCGATTCAGGCTGCCATTGGCGGCAATATTGTGTCTCGTACCACGGTTAAAGCCTTGCGTAAAAACGTAACGGCCAAGTGTTACGGTGGCGACATTAGTCGCAAGAAGAAACTTTTGTCGAAACAAAAAGAAGGTAAGAAGCGCATGAAGCAAGTGGGCAGTGTTGAAATCCCACAAGATGCATTCTTGGCCGTACTTAAGCTAGATAGCTAAACTGTTAGTTAAGTACACAGTTATTAGAGATAAAGGATACATAGACCATGATGGATTTTGATTTTGAATTACTGCTCACTGTGCTGGTAGGGGTGTTTGGTATTGGTTATGCGTTAGATGTGTGGTTGTGGAAACCTGCCCGTGTTAAAGCCTTGGTTCTGGCAACGGCTAGTGCTGGTGGTACGTTGCCTGAAGCCGACCAAAACAAAGTGATGCGCGAACCGATGTTTGCAGAATACAGCCGTTCGTTTTTTCCTGTGTTGGCCTTTGTATTGATCCTACGTTCTTTTTTTATGGAGCCTTACCAGATCCCTTCAGGTTCTATGTTGCCTACTCTTACGGTGGGAGATTTTATTGTCGTCAATAAATTCGAATACGGCATACGGTTGCCAGTACTAGGCACTAAGGTATTTAACTACAATGAGCCAAAAGTGGGTGATGTGATGGTTTTTAAGTACCCAAAGGATACGGCGATTAAGTTTATTAAGCGGGTGGTTGCTGTGCCTGGTGATACCTTAGAGCTACGCAATAAAGTCATTTATATCAACGGCGAACAGATGGCTCAGACTTATGTCGCTGATCAGTCGCCAACGACGGAAATCTATAAAGAGCAAATAGGTGATGTTGAACACCTTATATGGCGTAATAAAAACCCAGGTAAAAACGGCGTAATCACCATTCCACAGGGAAAGTACTTCACGATGGGTGACAACAGAGATGGCAGTAATGACAGTCGCTATTGGGGCTTTGTGCCACAAGAAAACATTACCGGTAAAGCCATTGCCGTGTGGTTACACTGGGAAAACTTTTTTAGTTTGCCCAATTTTAGTACTGCCGGTAGCATAGATTAATATGAGAGCGCCTGCCGCAACGGCCTATCAGCAAAAAATTAATACATTGTGTGCGGCAATTGGCCATTCCTTTGCCGATTTGACACTGTTGGAGTTGGCGCTAATTCACCGATCTTGTGGCCACCACAATAACGAACGCTTAGAGTTTTTAGGTGATTCAATTGTTAACTTTGTTATTGCTAATGCTTTGTTTGATAAGTTCCCCAAAGCCCGCGAAGGTCAATTAAGTCGTTTGCGTGCAGGCTTAGTAAAAGGTGTGACGCTTGCTGAAGTGGCTAAAGAAATGCACATTGGTCCTTGCTTAAAACTAGGTGTTGGGGAGCTAAAAAGTGGTGGGCAGCGACGTGAATCGATTTTGGCTGATGCTACCGAAGCCATCATTGGAGCTATTTATAAAGATGCGGGGATGGATGTTTGCCAGGTGCGAATTTTGGATTGGTTTGCCTCTAGGCTAGAAAATTTGAGTCTCACTGATACCCAAAAAGATCCTAAAACGCGATTGCAAGAGTATCTACAAGCAAAGAAATCTGATTTGCCCGTGTACCAGCTGATTGATGTTAAGGGGCAAGATCACGAGCAAATGTTTATCATAGAATGCCACAGCAGCTTACTTGATAAACCAACCAAAGCGGAAGCCTCCAGCCGCCGTATCGCAGAGCAGAAATCGGCCACGTTAGCATTACAGCAACTTGGCCAAGAGTCTTTATAGCAGAAAATATACCATGACAGATTTAGATACCTGGCTAGCAGCCCAAAATGACAGCAACACAAAGTGTGGATATGTAGCTATTGTGGGCCGACCTAATGTAGGCAAATCCACTTTACTTAATCGTATATTGGGCCAAAAAATTAGCATTACTTCTCGTAAGCCGCAAACCACACGCCATCAAATTCTGGGTATTAAAACCGAAGGTGACGTGCAGGTTGTTTATGTGGATACGCCGGGTTTGCATATAGATCAAGCCGACAAAGCTATTAACCGCTACATGAATAAAGCTGCTTCTAGTGCCTTAAAGCACGTAGATTTAGTGATTTTTATGGTAGATCGTACACGCTGGAACGAGGCTGACGAGCACGTCTACGAAAAAGTTAAAGCTGCCAATTGCCCGGTGATTTTAGCCATTAATAAAATTGACATACTCGATGATAAACAGTCCTTATTACCGTATTTACAAGAAGTGCAGCAGCGTTTGCCTAACGCGGTATTGGTGCCTATCGCGGCCCATACAGGTGCTTCAGTCGAGCAGTTAGAGCAATGTGTGCTTGACCAACTACCTAATGGGCGCCACTTTTTTCCTGAAGACCAAGTAACCGACCGCAGTGCGCGTTTTATCACTGCGGAGTTGATTCGTGAAAAAATCATGCGGCAGTTAGGTGATGAACTGCCTTATCAAATGACCGTAGAGATAGAAGAATTTGCCCAAGATGGGCCGGTGCTGCATATAGGAGCTTTAATTTTAGTAGAGCGGAAAGGCCAAAAACGTATCCTTATCGGTGACAAAGGCGACCGAATTAAACAGATCGGACGTGATGCGCGGGTGGATATGGAGCGTATGTTTGAGTGTAAGGTAATGCTCAAACTGTGGGTAAAGGTGAAAAGTGGCTGGTCTGATGATGAGCGAGCTTTACAAAGCTTAGGTTACGACGGCCTCGATTAAACTAGTATGACTGAACAGCAGCCCGCCTACGTATTACACAGCCGCCCATGGCGGGAAAGTAGCGTCATTGCTGATTTGTTTACGCTCCACCAAGGCCGAGTGTCGGTGATTGTTCATGGGGCGCGAAAATCAAAGGGTAAACAGCCGGCTAAACGCGCTTTAGTTCAGCCCTTTACGCCGCTTATGGTGAGCTTTACAGGGCGTGGTGAATTACGTACAAGCCTTCAGTTTGATGGGGCCGGTCCGCCATTAGACATAGTTGGTAACAGCCTTTACGGTGGCCTCTATGTTAATGAGCTGTTGCTCAAGTTACTGGCGTCAGATGACCCTCACCCCAATTTATTTGCCTACTACCAAGCCTTGCTCAATCAGTTGACGGGAAATTCCGTATTAGAACAATGTTTGCGCCCCTTTGAGGTCCATCTAATGGACGAACTGGGGTATCATATGGTGTTAGATAAAGACTATGTAACGGGCGAGCCAGTAGTGGTGGAAGCAGGTTATCAGTTACATCCACTGCAAGGGGTTTGTTTAAGCCAAATCCACCATCGTGAGGGCATTAGTGCCCCTTCGATTAACGGTAAGATATTGCTGCAATTAGCGGCAGGCCAATACACTGATAGCGAGTGCCTTAAAGTCGCTAAGTACATGGCTCGAGCTAACTTAGACCAGCTCTTGGGCGGCAAACCATTACAAAGCCGTAATCTATTCCACACTATCGTTAAAAAGTAACTAATATTAGTTTGCCGAAGTAAGACTAGCGACAATTAAGAGAAGACAAAAAATGGTTGATCCAAATCGAATTTTATTAGGCGTAAATGTAGATCATATCGCGACCCTACGCCAAGCTCGGGGTACACGCTATCCAGACCCAGTAAAAGCCGCTTTAGATGCAGAACAAGCTGGTGCAGATGGTATTACTGTGCATTTGCGGGAAGATGCGCGCCACATTCAAGAGCGTGACGTGCGCGTTATGTCCCAAGTGTTACAAACACGCATGAACTTTGAGATAGCAGTAACCGATGCTATGGTTGATTTAGCCGTAGAGATTGCCCCAACTTATGTGTGTTTGGTACCAGAAAAGCGTCAAGAGCTCACCACAGAGGGTGGCTTAGACGTGGCCTCTCAAGAAGCAAAAATCAAGTCTGCATGCCAGCGTATGCAAGCTGTAGGCATTCAGATTTCTTTGTTTATAGATGCCGACAAGCAACAGATAGATGCAGCAAAACGCACAGGTGCAGAGCTTATAGAGATACACACGGGTGCTTATGCCGACGCCACCAATTATGCCCAACAACACGCCGAGCTGGTGCGTATAGCGGAATGCGCAACCTATGCCGCCAGTATTGGGCTTATTGTTAATGGTGGTCACGGACTGACCTTACAAAACGTAGAAGCCATCGCTGCAATCCCTGAATTTAACGAACTTAATATTGGCCACTCTTTAATTGCGGATGCGCTATTTGTTGGCCTGCCTCAGGCGGTAAAAAACATGAAAGCACTGATGTTAGCTGCCCGTGAACCCCAACGCCCTAGCCGCGTCTAACACGGCACAACGAGACAGCACATGGTTAAGGCAATTGGCACGGATATCGTAGCAACCGCTCGTATTGAAGCGGCCCTAGAACGCTCAGGGCGCAAGTTTGCCCAGCGTATACTCACAGAGTTGGAAATGGCTCAGTTTGATGTAGCCAGCCAGCCAGCTGCTTTTTTGGCCAAACGCTTTGCTGCTAAAGAGGCCGCCGCCAAAGCCTTAGGAACGGGTATTGGCCGTGGTATTTCTTGGCAGCAAATGCACATAGAACACGATGAAATGGGTGCGCCTCTGCTTATCCTTAGTGGGGCAGCTGCACAACGTCAAGCTGATTTGGGTAGCCAAAAAACCCATATCAGTATTGCCGACGAATTGGACCAAGCCTTAGCTTTTGTAGTGCTAAGCTAGGCTGTTAACTAGAGGTCAGTATGCACAAGTTTCCCACCATAGAAGACTATGTAGGCAATACGCCCTTAGTTCGCTTACAGCGTTTGCCGGGTAATACTAGTAATGTCATTCTGGCCAAGCTTGAGGGCAACAATCCAGCAGGCTCGGTGAAAGATCGTCCAGCCCTGAGCATGATTACAGAAGCAGAAAAACGTGGTGATATCCAACCTGGTGATGTGCTTATTGAAGCCACCAGCGGCAACACGGGTATTGCCCTAGCCATGGTGGCAGCTATAAAAGGCTATCAACTGAAGTTAATTATGCCTGATAACATGAGCTTAGAACGTAAGGCGTCTATGGCTGCTTATGGCGCTGAACTGATTGAAGTGACTGCAGCTCAAGGTATGGAAAGTGCTCGGGATTTAGCCCTAGCCATGCAGGCCCGTGGTGAAGGCAAGGTGCTTGACCAGTTCGCCAATAGTGATAACCCATTGGCCCATTACCGCACAACTGGTCCTGAGATGTGGCAGCAAACCCAAGGTAAAATTACCCATTTGGTTAGCTCCATGGGCACCACAGGCACTATCATGGGGTTATCGGCTTATTTAAAGGAACAAAACCCAGAGATACAGATTCATGGCCTGCAGCCTAAGCCAGATTCGCAAATCCCCGGCATTCGTCGCTGGCCTGAAGCCTACTTGCCAAGTATTTTTGACGCCGCAAAAGTGGATGCCATTATTGACATGGACCAGGCTGAAGCGGAAGCAACTATGAAAGCCTTAGCGACAGAGGAAGGCATCTTTGCTGGGGTGTCTTCTGGTGGTTCCGTAGCTGGCGCATTGCGGCTGTCTAAGCAGGTAGAAAATGCTGTTATTGTTTGTATTATTTGTGATCGTGGCGATCGCTACTTATCCACTGGAGTATTTGCTTAATCATGGCCCGTTTATCGCCCTTACAGCGCAAACTTAAACTTAAAAACCCTTCGGCCTCGGCTAAGCAAAAGCGTGCTCAAGCCCAAGAAGACGTTGAAGTGGTCACTTTGCCTGTAGGTAAGCACTTACACATAGAGCTTGAAGACCTAAGTCACGATGGTCGTGGTGTTGGTCGCTGGCAAGGAAAAACTATTTTTGTTGAGGGTGGATTGCAAGGTGAATTGGTGAAGGCAGAAGTGCTTAGCGACCATAAAACCCACGCTGAAGCCCGTTTGTTGGAGCTTAAGCAGGCCAGTGATCAACGAGTTTCACCTTTTTGTCCTGTGTACGACACGTGTGGTGGTTGTCAATTGCAGCACTTAGAGCCAGTGGCTCAAATAAGTTTTAAGCAGGCCGCTATTGCTGAGCAATTACGTCGTCTAGCGGATATCGAACCTAAACAATGGGCGCAACCTATTACTGGTCAAAGCCTTGGCTACCGCCGCCGGGCGCAGCTGGCTACACGTTATTTTGCTGACAGCAAAACCTTATTGCTGGGTTTTCGTCAAAGTGGCCATAAACACATTGTGCCAATCAGCCAGTGTCCCGTATTGGAGCCAGCTCTGTCTAAACTATTAGTGCCTCTACGTGAAATATTAGTGGCTTTGGAACATACACAATGGGTTACCCATGTGGAGCTATTACAAGCTGATGCAAGAGCCTGTATTAGTTTAAAGGTATCGGCCACGCTGACAGCCGAAGATCAGCAGCTGTTGGCTAATTTTGGTGCGCAGCACGCAATTAGTATGGTGTGCCAGCAAACGGACCATGATGACCTATGGTTAAGTGGCAATATAGAGGGGCTAAGCTACAGTTTAGTAGTGGCTGGAATAGACAAGCCCATTGAGTTAGATTTTGCAGTACAAGATTTTGTTCAGGTAAACGCCAAGGTTAACCAAGGCATGGTTGCTCAGGCTCTAGAATGGCTGGAGCCAAAAGCTGGGGACCAAGTGTTAGATTTGTTCAGTGGTGTGGGTAACTTTGCCCTGCCGATTGCAAGCATGGCTGATCAAGGTGTTGCTGTATTGGCCTTAGAAGGTGACTATTCCATGGTAAAACAAGGCCGTAAGAACGCTCAGCGCAATGGTTTGGTTTTGGTCGACTTCGAACATGCAGACTTGTTTGATGCTAGCGCCCGCAAGCTGTGGCAGAAAAAGTCCTTTAATAAAGCCTTATTAGACCCTCCTCGTGCGGGGGCTAAAGGCATTGCCCAGTTACTCAAAGGTCAGCCCTTGGAACGTGTGGTTTATGTGTCATGCAACCCTGCATCTATGGCGAGAGATTTAAAAGAATTTCAGGCCCTTGGGCTAAACGTTGCTAAAGTGGGCTGTATAGACATGTTTCCCCATACCCCTCACTTAGAAGTTATGGCTTTACTTGTTCGAAAATAATGCTCAAGTAATAACAGATGAACTACAATAACGAGCGCGCCTTAGCGCGCTATTTAGACGGAATTTAACCATGGTACAGGTACGCGCAATACACCCAACCCATGCTGACGGTAACGTTGATATCCAAGCCTGGATGGCGGGCTTGCAAAATCAAGTAGAGCTGGCAGATACCAGCCGCCTACAAAAGGCCTGTGAATTGGCCCAAGAAGTTCGTGACCACGCCAGCAAAAGTGAAGATATTTGGGCCACAGAAGAAGTTGACTGCTTTCGCACTGGACTTGAAATGGCCGAAATTTTAACCACCCTGCAGGTGAACGAAGAAACCTTGGTAGCTGCAGTGTTATATCGAGCTGTGCGTGAAAATAAATTGCCCCTTAACGATGTTAAGGAGATCTTTGGTCCAGTGGTAGCCAGGTTGATTGATGGTGTGTTGCAGATGGCTGCTATCAGCAACTTACAAAGTCCCACACGAGATAGCATTTTAGGCCAATCAGATGGCCAGCTAACCAACGTTCGTAAGATGCTGGTGTCCCTAGTAGATGATGTGCGTGTTGCATTGATTAAACTGGCTGAGCGTACCTGCGCCATTCGAGCAGTAAAAAATGTGGATCGAAAAAAACGCTACCTAGTATCCCGAGAAGTTTTTGATGTATACGCGCCTTTGGCTCACCGCCTAGGTATTGGCGCTGTTAAGTGGGAACTTGAAGACCTATCATTTCGTTACCTTCAGCCTAATGCCTATAAAGAAATTGCCTCGTTTTTAGACGAGCGGCGCATGGATAGGCAAGACTACATTGAACGCGTGCTAGCTGATCTAACAGAACAACTCATGGGCGCGGGCGTTGAGCCAGATATCATGGGCCGAGCTAAGCATATTTATAGTATCTGGCGCAAAATGCAACGCAAGAACATTGAGTTTTCTCAAGTTTACGATGTGCGTGCAGTACGTATACTGGTGCCTGAACTTACCGACTGTTATACCGCCTTGGGTATCGTCCATGGTTTGTGGCGTAATATCCCTCAGGAATTTGACGACTATATTGCTACCCCTAAAGAAAACGGCTACCGCTCCTTGCATACGGCGGTGATTGGTCCAGAAGGCAAAGTTGTAGAAATTCAGATTCGTACCTTTGCTATGCACGATGAAGCAGAGCTTGGTGTGTGTGCCCATTGGTTGTACAAAGGCACCGATGTTAATAGCAATGGAAGCTCATACGACGATAAACTAGCATGGCTACGTCAGGTATTGGAGTGGCATGACGAAGTGGGCGATGGAGTTGAGTTTGTCAACCAAGTTAAGAGTGATGCGGAGCAAGATCGTATTTACGTGTTTACTCCTGAAGGCCACGTAGTGGATCTGCCTAATGGGGCTACACCTATTGATTTTGCTTACCGCGTGCACACAGAAGTAGGTAATACCTGTCGTGGGGCAAAAATCCATGGCCGTATAGTGCCCCTCACCTATGGTTTACAAACTGGCGATCAGGTCTCTATCATGACGTCTAAAGGCGGTGCGCCGAGTCGAGATTGGATGAATCCAAACTTAGGCTATGTAAACGCTGGTCGTACGCGGGCTAAAATTAGCCACTATTTTAAACAGCTAGACAAAGATAAAAATGCTACTGCGGGACGCCAGTTGGTGGAGCGTGAAATGCGTCGCATGGCTATTACAGGTCTGGACTATAATCAAATCGCTGCTGCTATCAACTTTAAACATGTAGAAGACATGTATGCGGCTTTAGGTGCCGGCGATGTTCGTTTAGCTCAGGTTATTAATGCTGCCCAACAACAAGTAGAGCCGAATCTTAAGTCTAAGAAGCAGCTAGACCTTAGTCTCTTAAATGGCAAGACTAAGTCTACTTCAGTCGCTGCTAATGATGTTCAAATAGCCGGTGTAGGTAATCTCCTAACCACCATGGCTAATTGTTGCAAGCCAGTGCCAGGTGACCCAATAACTGGCTTCATTACCCTCACTCGTGGTGTTTCTGTGCATCGTCAAGACTGCCTTAATATTATGAATATGGCTGAACGTGACCGTCAACGTATTATCGAAGTGAGCTGGTCTGGCAGTAGTGAGCACACCTACCCTGTAGACATCTTTATTGAAGCGGTAGATCGATCTGGCTTATTGAGTGAAGTTGTTATGGTGTTGGGCAATGAAAACGTTAACTTGGGTAATATCAGCACTAACGTCGACAAAAAAACCCATTCGGCGACGATTTCAATGACCATCGACATACCTCGTTTGGACCTACTCGGCCGCATCTTAGATAAAATAAGCCAACTACCTAACGTGTTGGATGTGAGGCGACAAAAAAATGGCTAAACATACAACTAATACTGACGATGCTATGCAACAGTTGTTGGATATTATGGCTCAATTACGTAACCCAGATGGCGGTTGTCCGTGGGATCTGAAACAAGATTTCCGTAGTATTTTGCCCCATACCTTAGAAGAAGCCTATGAGGTTGCGGACGCCATAGAGTCCGATGATCGGATGCAGTTGCGGGACGAGCTTGGGGACTTGTTATTTCAAGTAGTGTTCTATTGCCAGCTAGCCCGTGAAGAAGGTAGTTTTGAATTTGCCGATGTAGCTCAAACTATGTCGGATAAACTAATTCGTCGCCACCCCCATGTGTTTGCCCCCCAAGCCAATGGACTGAAGCAAGGGGCAACAGGTCTGGATGCTGATCAGGTGTTAGAGCGTTGGGAAAGTATTAAGCAGGCCGAGCGTGATGCTAAGCAGCAGCACTCTGTGTTAGATGATGTGCCTAATGCCTTGCCCGCTATGCAGCGCAGTGCAAAGTTGCAAAAGCGCGCGGCCAATGTGGGTTTTGATTGGCCTGATTTAACGCCCGTGCTGGCCAATATGGCAGAAGAGCTGGAAGAGGTTCAGCAGGCTTTTGCTAGTGGCGACAAGGACCACACTCTAGAAGAGCTAGGTGATTTAATGTTTGCCTGTGTCAATATGGCTAGGCATTTAAAACAAGACCCAGAACAAGTGATGCGAGCTGCTAACGCCAAATTTGAGCGACGTTTTCGCTTCTTAGAATCACAGTTGTTAGAGGCTGGAGAACAGCTAGAAAATGTCAGCTTAGAACGTATGGATGCAGGCTGGGATGCGGCTAAGGCCCAAGGCTTATAGTGTGTTGATAGTGCGCTTATATCCGCTATAAGCCAGTTTTACTTAACGCCCGTGGCACTAAAGTATAGTTTTAGTTACACTACTCGGCCGAGTAAAATGTGTATTTGAATAATGGGTTTCTTAACAAACGGATGGTGATAAAAAGGCCTCCCTTTTTCGTCCCTTTGCTAAGGCATCTTAATATAGTCGAACATGGATTGACTCTACTATTAAATAATGGCCATAGTATCTTAAATTCTTTGGAGTTAAATCATGAAGTTAATCCTTTTGGGGGCGCCTGGCGCAGGTAAAGGTACGCAAGCACAGTACCTTACTGAAAAGTACGGTATTCCTCAGATTTCTACAGGTGATATGCTACGAGCAGCAGTTAAGCTGGGCACCGAGTTAGGCCAAATTGCTAAAAAAGTAATGGACCAAGGTGGCTTAGTCTCCGATGAGTTAGTTGTCAATTTAGTTAAGGAACGTATTACTCACAACGATTGTACAAAGGGCTTTTTGTTTGATGGCTTTCCACGCACAATTCCGCAAGCTCAAGCGTTAAAAGACGCTGGTATCTCAATTGATGGAGTGGTTGAAATTGACGTTGCTGACGAAGAAATTATTAAGCGTATGAGTGGCCGCCGAGTGCACCCTGGTTCTGGCCGCACTTATCACCTTGTTTTTAATGCCCCAAAGCAAACAGGTAAAGACGATGTGACTGGTGAAGATTTGGTTCAACGTGCTGATGATCAAGAAGATACAGTGCGCCAGCGCTTAAGCATATACCATCAGCAAACAGCACCATTAATTGATTTCTACAAGAGTTTAATTGCCTCTGACGGCCCTGCTGCACCGGCATATCATTATATTGCAGGTGTAGGAAGTGTGAGCGACATTAAAGCAGCTGTTTTTTCAGCACTCGACAAGTAACATCGAAGATGACTCACATATTGGCACTGGATACTTCTGGCAATGCCTGCAGTGTCGCTTTATGGAATGACGCTGGCCTTTTAATGGGCAAAGAAGAACCCACGGAGCGGCAACATACAAAGCGGTTGTTGCCCATGGTGAAAGACTTGTTGCTAGCAGCTGATGTAAAAATGTCTAACCTCGACGCGATCGCCTATGGTCGTGGGCCGGGTTCGTTTACAGGTATTCGCATCGCCGCAGGTGTGGCTCAAGGTTTGGCTTTTGGTATCGATTGCAAAGTGCTCCCCATATCAACCCTCGCAGCCCTTGCGTTGCGCCTGCATCAGCAGTCTAATATTGCCAACCTAGCCTATGCCTGTAGTTTAGATGCGCGTATGGGAGAGGTGTACTGGGGTGAATACATCATTGACGAAGATCACCCCGAAATTGCCCTACCCCAAGTTGCAGAAAGAGTGTGCTCACCAACGCAAGTAGAGGTGGTTAATTCGCTTTATGCTGCCTGTGGTAGTGGCATGGCGGTGGCTAATATACCCCAAGCAATTATTGCATCTGCTCAATCGGTATGTTCAGATCTACAGCCAAGAGCATTAGAAATGGCGCGCTTAGCAGGGGCTGACTTTGCTCTAGGGCGCCAATGTGCTCCTGAAGATGCGTTACCTGTATACTTGCGTGATGAGGTTACATGGCAGAAATTGCCGCGCTACCAATAGTCTGCTTTCCCTACTGAGGATTACCCATGGATTGGATCCAAGCTAGTATCATTGCTTTAATTCAGGGCATTACCGAATTCTTACCCATCTCCAGCTCGGCCCACTTATTGTTTCCAAGTTTATTGTTAGGTTGGCCTGATCAAGGCTTAACCTTCGACGTAGCGGTGCATTTGGGTAGCTTATTGGCAGTAGTTATTTATCTGCGAAAAGACTTAATTCGTATGGTTGAAGGCTTGTGTCAATGGCAGCAACAAAAACGCTTGAATCAGCAGGCAACCTTGGCGTTAATGCTGATCGTAGCAACCTTACCAGCGGTGTTTTTTGGTTTGGTACTTAAGGACTGGATAGAAGTGAACGCGCGGGCGCTGTGGGTGGTGGCTGTGACGACTCTTGCTTTTGGTTTACTGCTTGGTTGGGCAGACTGGCGCAGCCGCAGACAGCATCAAATAGCAGCCATGAGTTGGCGTCACACCTTATGCATAGGTTTGGCCCAAGCCTTAGCCTTGTTACCCGGCACCTCCCGCTCCGGCATCACCATGACTGCTGCGCTCATGCTCGGTTACACGCGTGAAGCCGCCGCACGTTTTTCCTTTTTAATGTCTATTCCAATCATCTTAGCAGCATCTAGTCTAATGACCCTTGAATTGGTGACCAGTGCAGTTGCGGTTGTATGGGCGCCTATGCTAATTGGGTTAGTAGTGTCCTTTGCAAGTGCTTGGTTGTGTATCGTGTTGTTTATGCAAGTGATTAGTCGTATGGGCATGTGGCCCTTTGTCGTCTATCGTATGGTCTTGGGAGTGGGCTTATGTTGGCTGATACTACCGACACTAAGTTAGCTGTTGTAGCGGCGGGTTTCCAGTTTTTAGAGTCAGCATTAGCCCTAGAACTTGGTATACCTGTTATCAAGAAAACCAACAAAGGGTATGATTTTTTATTACGTTTTACCCCTGAAGGCTTGGGTTTAGAACCAGTGGACGGGCGCAGTGGTGCCGTGCGGGTTGATTTTTCAGCAGGCAAAGCACGCCACCGAAGGGTCTTCGGTGGCGGCAAAGGGCAGCAGGTTGCCAAGGCCGTGGGTGTGCAAGGCTCAGTGCGCCCGAGTATGCTTGATTTAACTGCGGGGTTAGGTGGCGATGCCTTTGTATTAGCCAGCCTAGGTTGTCAGGTGTCTATGGCAGAGCGTCAGCCGGTAGTGAGGGCTTTGTTGGCAGATGGTTTGTCCAGGGGTGCATTGGACATTGACGTTGGCGGCATTGTGGCAGCAATGTGCCTAAAAGAAGGTGATGCTTTGTCTGTGATGGCCGCTTGGCAGGGCGCAGCACCTCAAGTTATTTATTTAGACCCTATGTTCCCTCATTCAGGAAAATCCGCCCAAGTAAAAAAAGAAATGGCGCTGTTTCGGCAGTTGGTAGGGTTTGATGAAGACGCTGATGATCTGTTGGCACCAGCCCTAGCCTTAGCCAGCCATAGGGTGGTGGTAAAGCGACCAAGAATTGCACCAGACCTTGCTCAGCGCAAGCCCACTTATCGGCTTGAAGGTAAATCTAATCGTTTTGATATTTACGTTAATAGAAGTTTCGGGTCGAACTAAACTAGTAATGTGGGGGTGGCTGATTTGCCTCGGGACCACCTTGGCCAGCATCTGCAGTTTGTTGCAAGCTCGTCATCTGCTGCGCCAATAACCCCAGTGCTCGGTCCATCCTAGTGAGATCCTTTTGCTGTTTGCTCACAACTTCGTTGAGAGTGTCTATTGTTTGTTCTTGAAAGGCAATTTGTTGCTGTAATTCGACGATATCGGCGGCATTATTCATGATATTCTCAAGAAGTTGCAAAAAAATAGTGTTTTATATATCAAGTGTTTGATTGGACGCTGGTTTTTCTATAATCTTGCGTGATTGTACCGACTTTATGCCGCCTAGGATATGCAAATGGACAAAGGTAGCGGTGCAATACTTTAATACTAAAACAATAAAATCTGAGATATCGAGTCATTATGAGACGCACATTATTTATTTATAGCTTCATTATTAGTTTAATCGCCGCTTTGGCATTACCATTTATTTTAGACGAAGTCATTCACGGCTCAAGTATCGTTGATAGTCAATATGAGTTAGTGGCTGCTGTGGCGTTTGCCATGTTCTGGGTTGCTACCCTTGCCACGGGTGTTAAGTTCATTTCTACGGGCGTAGAAGATGATGGGCACTGGGACGAAATGGATGACGATCCAAACCGCGAATCTGGCACTGTAAAATGGTTTAACGTTACCAAGGGGTTTGGTTTTGTAACGCGTGACCAAGGTGATGATGTATTTGTTCACTTCCGTTCTATCCGTGGTAAAGGCCATCGTTCTTTATTAGAAGGTCAGCGTGTGCGCTTCAGTGTGACCGAGAGTGACAAAGGCATTCAAGCAGAAGATGTCTCTATAGTAGGTTAATAGCGAATGTTTTAGCTACTGTGCTGGGGGTTATGTTAGGTATTTTGTACTGCTTATTCGCAATGCCCTAATCAAGAAAGACTAGACGTATTCGGTCTAATTTAATGTAATAAAACCTAAGGTAAGGTGGGAGTTTGCAAAGTGGATAATGCGCAACAACTGCCTTACTCAACAAGTGCAGGCTTAGGCCAAACTGCAAAGATTGGCCTGATTGTATTACAAACTGATCAGACCATAGAAGATGAGTTTCGGCAAATGTTAGCCATCGATGGCGTTGCCTGCTATCACTCCCGTATTGCCAATGCCATGCAGGTCACTCCTCAAACACTGGCGCAGATGCAAGCAGATCTACCCATCGCTGCCAGCCTATTACCTAAAGCCTTTGAATTTAATGCCATTGGTTATGGGTGTACATCGGGCGCTACTATTATTGGCGAAGAACAGGTGGCACAACTGATTTTGGCTGAGCACCCTAACGCCAAAGTCAGCAACCCCCTGAGTGCATGCAAGGCTGCGTGTGCGGTTTTACATCTGCACAAAATTGCATTGCTCACTCCCTACACCCCTCAAGTTACTCAAGCTTTGAGCGACAACCTTTGTGCCAGCGGCATCGTTATCTCTCACACGGGTTATTTTGATATAGAAGATGACTTTGAAGTAGGCAGGGTAGATTCGACCAGCATACTTGATGCTATCATCGCCCTAGGGTCGCATAGTGATTGTGATGGCGTATTTGTTTCTTGTACCAGTTTAAGGGTTGCAAACGTCATCCTTAAGGCGGAGCAACACCTAGGCAAACCTGTGATTTCTAGTAATCAGGCCCTTGCTTGGCACCTGTTGCGGCTATCTGGAGTAAACAAAAACTTAACCCAGTTTGGTTGTCTATTCAGCAAATACTTGCCAAGTTAATGGTTAAAATTTTACCTAAAAGGACCCAGGTTGCCATAAGAATTTGCCTACTAAGTTAAAAGTTGTTCATTACTATTTGGAAATGAAGCCACAGTTGCTAACTATAATAATGCCTATGTTTCAGAGACTATAAAGCCTATGGCTAAGCCCTTTTCACAAGCTTGCGCTAATAATCAAGAGATCATCTGTGGGATTTTGGAGCGAGTTTTTGCTGATAAGAAAAGTGTTCTCGAGATCGGCAGTGGAACAGGCCAGCATGGGGTTTGGTTTGCTAGAAAGCTGCCACACCTCAGTTGGCAAATGAGTGACCGAGAACAAAATCACGCCGGTATTAAGTGGTGGATGAACGACTATCCGGCACCCAATCTACTCCCTCCTATCCCATTAGATGTGCTGAATGACCACTGGCCAACAGCTCACTACGATGCTATTTACTCTGCCAATACCGCCCATATAATGCCTTGGGAAGCTGTGGCTGCTATGATTTCTGGCATCGGTGAACGGCTTGTATCTGGTGGTGTGTTTTGTCTCTATGGACCAATGAAATATTTAGGCGTGTTGGATGCGAAGACTAATATTGCATTTAATTATAGGCTACAGCAGCAATTTGCCCATCAGGGTATTAGAGAGTTTCATGATATTAATGGCTTGGCTACTGAAGCTGGACTGGTACTTCGGGAAGATAATCCAATGCCCGCCAATAATCGACTAATCGTCTGGCAAAAGATTTGATATTGATTGCAAAAGTTCCTCAGTTTGAAGGATAGTCCGCTAACATGTGGATAAAGGCCATCAGACTTGATGCTGAATTTTAGGTCATCCTGTCGATCAGTCGTCCCGTAGAAGGTGTCGAATGCTAGGGTTCACAGAACCTCCACACTAGTGGGGATGATTTGCTGACCATAGAATAATAAAAGCCCACATATATGTGGGCTTTTATAGAACCAATGGTTCTGTATTATCTGTTGAATAGAGAGTAAATAATTGCGATTGAGGCTAAACCTATCAACCCTTCACCGCCTAATGTGCTAATAATGCTGATAACATTATCAACAACACCAACACCTACGAATGCCACATTAGCACCAAAAATTACCTCTAAAACGATCGCTAAAGCAACAAGTGCGATGCCCGCTTCAGTTAATTTTCTAATACTACTTACTATACCATCCATCATAAATTTCCCCTTAACAGTTCGTTATTATTATTTTAGCCAAGCTAATGATTAGCATATTGACTAGGGACATCATAGCAATATGCCTGTGATTAGCAAATTATGGGCATTCTATCAGTTTGCTGTACTCGGATTGCACTCCAGTGGTTTTCCAACTGAATGCTGACCTGTTGTGAGCCTCTTAAGGCTGCGCGTTTAGAGTGAGTGTGAAGGAATGTAGTGTTTTCAGTGTGACACCCCTGACTGCCCTGACGCGCCCAGCGCCAGCACAGTCTCTGTGGTGTCAGTTTAATCTAACAAGTGTGACATGACTGTGACATGGATTTCTTACAAGAAACTCAAGACAAAAAAAAGATCAACACCATATAAGTTGTTGATCTTTAATACAATATGCGTGGTACCAGTGGACGGACTCGAACCGTCACGCCGTTAAGCAACGGATTTTGAATCCGTCGTGTATACCAATTTCACCACACTGGCACATTGAGGGGCGGATTATACAGAGTTATCTTTTAGCGTCAACGCTTCGATAACTATTTATCTTGTTTTTGATCAATTAACCATGGGTTGGATCACTAAAGAGGATGACTATAAAATATGAGCATTTCATAGTCCAAATGTGAGGTTCAAATTCTAATGCCTCAAAGAAACGCCAAATACGCCTGTGCTGCAGCTGCCTATTTTGTTATTATGGCAGGCCGAATGACCTAGGCCTTGGGATTTTCACCAACAGCCCCCATCAAGACCTCATGCAAGTTTCTGATTTTAGTTTTCATCTCCCTAATGAGCTTATTGCTCGCTACCCAGCTCCGGAACGCACGGCGAGTCGGTTGATGCAGTTGCATGGTGAATCTGGCGCAGTATCCCACGGTGGCTTTACTGATTTGCTTGAATTTATTCAGGCGGATGATTTGTTAGTATTGAATAATACTAAGGTTATCCCTGCACGCTTGTTCGGTGCGAAAGAGTCTGGTGGCAAGATCGAAGTGTTGGTTGAGCGACTTCTGGGCCAGCGTAACTTTGTAGCCCATGTACGTGCGAGTAAATCACCTAAGGTAGGTGCTCGATTATTGTTAGAAGGTGAAGTGTGGGCCACCATGGTTGCGCGTCACGATGCCTTATTTGAACTCGTTCTAGATGAGGGTGAAGCTGCGTTAGATGTATTACAGCGCTTAGGCCATATGCCATTGCCCCCTTATATCGACCGTCCTGACGACACGGCAGACCGTGATCGCTATCAAACTGTATTTGGCAAATATCATGGTGCCGTGGCCGCGCCTACGGCAGGGTTACATTTTGATCAGCCCCTGTTGGATGCTATAGCGGCTAAAGGTGTGAATTTGGCTTACGTTACATTACACGTAGGTGCGGGTACGTTTCAGCCCGTGAAGGTTGAGCGTCTTGAGGACCATCATATGCATGGTGAGATCGTGGAAGTGGGTGCGGTAGTTTGTAACGCTGTGAAACATACCAGAGCCAAAGGTGGCAGAGTCATTGCTGTGGGTACCACTTGCGTTAGGGCTCTAGAAAGTGCCAGTGCTAATGGCGAAATCACACCGTTTAAGGGTGAAACACATATATTTATTTACCCAGGGTATGGTTTTAAAAGTGTCGATACCTTGCTGACCAATTTTCATTTATCTGAATCGACCTTGTTGATGTTGGTCAGCGCTTTTGCAGGCCGAGATTGTGTTATGAATGCTTACGCCCAAGCTATTGAGCACGGTTATCGTTTTTTTAGTTATGGTGATGCCATGTTAGTGACACCAAAATCTTCTGCTTTGGAGAGGACATGAGTCGCAGTTGTTTTATGAAGTTTGAACGTCTGGCCCAAAGTGGTGAGGCGCGTCGTGGTCGATTAAGTTTTCCCCGTGGTTCGGTAGAAACTCCGTGTTTTATGCCTGTGGGCACCTATGGCACAGTAAAGGGTATGTTGCCTAGAGATATTGAGGCCACCGGTGCGGAAATTATATTAGGTAATACCTTCCATCTAATGTTACGCCCAGGAACTGAAGTGGTGAAGCTGCATGGTGACTTGCATAACTTTACTCAGTGGCAAAAACCAATTCTTACGGATTCTGGCGGCTTTCAAGTATTTAGCTTGGGTGCCAAAATTAACGAAGAAGGTGTGAAGTTTCAGTCACCCGTTAACGGTGATACCGTTTTTATGACGCCAGAATCATCTATGCAGGTGCAGCAAGAATTAGGTTCGGACGTGGTGATGATTTTTGATGAATGCACACCGTACCCAGCTACTGAAGACGAGGTGGCAACGTCAATGCGCCGCTCTATGCGTTGGGCAAAGCGCAGTAAAGACGCCCACGGAGAAAGCCCTTCGGCCTTGTTTGGTATAGTGCAAGGTGGCATGTATGAGCATCTGCGTGATGAATCCCTCGAGGGATTGGCTGATATAGGTTTTGATGGCTTTGCCATTGGTGGGTTGTCTGTAGGTGAACCTAAAGACGACATGTTACGGGTACTTACCCATACGGCGCCTAAACTGCCTGCAGATAAACCGCGCTATTTGATGGGTGTAGGTAAGCCAGAAGATTTGGTTGAAGGAGTGCGTCGCGGTGTTGATATGTTTGACTGCGTGATGCCCACGCGTAATGCACGTAATGGACACCTGTTTATTACTAATGGGGTGGTGAAAATTCGTAACGCTGTGCATAAGACTGATCCTGGCCCACTTGATAAAGAGTGTGATTGTTATACCTGTAGTCATTTTTCTCGGGCTTATTTGTATCATTTGGATAAGTGTCGTGAAATGTTAGGGGCGCAGCTTAATACCATTCACAACCTGCATTACTATCAGCGGCTCATGGCAGGATTGCGTACAGCACTGGAAGCGGGTACATTGGACGACTTTGTCGATGATTTTTA
>TARA_B110000914_G_scaffold36389_1_pt1 | contig 55289 bp, 60 predicted proteins | sample TARA_B110000914 | Tara Oceans TARA_B110000914 (sample SAMEA4397983) | marine metagenome | biome: Polar Biome; feature: [MES] marine water layer (ENVO:01000295) within the mesopelagic zone...; material: water (ENVO:00002006), including particulate matter (ENVO:01000060) such as......
TTGACCTTACCGGAATGAAAACTACTACCTAAATAACTATTTAAAGCAGTATTCAAGGGGTGGTTGCCTCTCGAATTTAAGGCGGTCAAAAGTTCAATGTTGCGCACTGTAGTCCAACTTATATTCTTTACAATAGGCTTACCTATGGTCAGGGTTCCAGTTTTATCTAATAAGGCATATTTAACAGAGGAAGCATACTGAAGTGCTGCCGCTTTTTTTATGATGATCCCTATGTCTGCGCCTGCACCGTTTGCTGCAACGACGGCTAAGGGTGTAGCAAGACCTAGGGCGCATGGACAGGCAATGACAAGAACGTTAATAGCAAAAATAAGTGCTCTTGGCTCATCATTAATCAGCCAAATCAATCCAACGACAAGGCTCAACGCGATAATAGTAGGAACAAATACTTTAGAGATGTTTTGAGTTAAAGATTCTATAGGTGCTTCGGAAGACTGTCCTTGTGCTATGGTTTCAATCAAAGATCCGATAGCGGATGTACTCCCTGTTTTTTCTACAGAAATTGTTAAGGACCCTTCACCATTCAAGGTTCCGGCCCATACTATATCACCTGCCTTCTTATCAACCGGTATGGGCTCCCCGGTAAATGTACTTTCGTCAATGGTGCTGACACCGTCTGTTACCATACCATCTACTGGAATAAGTTCGCCAACTTTGATGAGCACAGCGTCACCTACCTCAAGTGAATCAACATGTACTTTTTTCAACTCATCTCCAGTTACTTTCCAGGCATATTGTGGTTGAAGCGCAATCAATTCTAATAAGGCCTTACCATTTTGAAATTTCCCTCGCTCCTCTATGAATTTCCCCACGAGTATAAAGAAAACGATGAGTCCAGCGCTCTCGAAATAACTCTGATGTCCTTCTGAAACAATAATGTTAAAAACGGACAATAAGAATGCGCTGATAGAACCAAGACTGACCAGGGTGTCCATGTTTGTAGCGCCAGATTTCAGCAGTTTCCATGCTTTTTTATGAATGCGCCGGCCGAAATAAAAGGAAAGGACAACGGCTAGAACTCCTTGGATCATGATGCTCCATAAATATTCTATATGAAGCATTCCTAATACCAATAATGGTAGCGCAAAAAGGGAGGAGAAAATCAATTCCCATTTCAAATCTTTAAGCTTAGTACGTGCTAATTCTACTTTTTTAGCTGGAGAAAGGTATTCGCGCTCCAGGGTATATCCCGCATTCTTCAGGTCTTCTTCAAGCAAGTGAGTATTGAGCACGCTCGTATCTACGGTAGCTTTAAATATACCATTGGCATAGCGCACTTGGACATTTGAAATCCCATCGTGTCCCATAGCTATGCTGGATGCGCTGTGCGCACAACCACTGCAGGTCATCCCCGAAATTGTCCAATTTACTTGCGTTTTTGACATGGTTTAAAGATACGCCAACAACTTGGATGCCTTATATTTGGGAACCATATTCCTAACAATATTTACATGAATCCACTCATTGAATTTCAGCCGACTGTTCACCAGTCTCTTCCTTTTCATTTGATTCTTCCAGAACATTTTATGCCTGCGGCTCTACATTGGATGGAAGTGAGCAGAAATCGTCAATCCGATATTGTTGCAAACCCTAGTGTCCCATCCTTTTCGAACACATTAGTGGAATTAGAATTCGCCAGCAGGGAATTAGATATTGTAAGCAGTTGCTTTTACAATTTAAATAGTGCTGAAACGAACGCGGAGATTCAATCTATTGCACGTGAATTAAGCCCATTATTAACCGAGTTCAGTAATGAAACAGTATTGAATGAGTCGCTGTTTTTAAAAATTAAGATGGTTTGGGATCACAGAGCAGAGGAGAACCTCACTTCTGAGCAATTAAGATTGCTGCAAGAGACTTATGAAGGTTATGTTAGAAATGGTGCTCTATTACAAGGGAAGGACAGAGACAGACTCAAGGAAATAAGCGCTACACTGAGTAAAACATCATTGGCTTTCGGGGAGAATGTTCTTAAGGAAACTCAAATTTTCGAGTTCTACACGGAGCAAAAAGCGGATTTGGAAGGATTACCTGACGATGTCATTGAGCAAGCGGAGCAACTCGCATTGGAGAAAAGTAAAATAGGCTACGCACTAGATCTGGACATGCCTACCTATATCAGTGTCTTGAAATACGCAGAACGCGAAGAGCTGCGCGAAACATTTTATCGCGCTTATGCAATGCGCGGCGCGAAGGCTAATGAATATAATAACCAAGAAATTGTGTCTACGATTGTTAACGAGCGTTTGGCAAAGGCTAAATTACTTGGCTTTAAGTCTCATGCTGAGCTGACCCTGAGTAAACGAATGGCCCAGAAACCTGAAACCGTACTTGGATTTCTGGACGACTTAAAGAAACTAGCGAAGCCAGCGGCTGAAAGAGAGGTTAATAATGTTTCGGAATTTGCGCTAAAAAATGGCGCAAAACTCCCCATCAAGCCTTGGGACTTTACCTTCTGGGCAGAGAAGCTCAAGAAGGTAACCCTAGACCTAGATGATGCGTTGCTAAAGCCATATTTTAAACTGGAAAACGTATTAGACGGTGCTTTCCAGGTTGCTCATAAATTGTTTGGACTGAGCTTCGTTCAGAATATTGATATAAGCGTTTACCATGATGATGTTGATGCTTATGAGGTTTTTGATAATAAGGGTAATTTTGTTAGTGTCTTTTATGCAGATTTCTTTCCAAGAACAGGTAAACGTGCAGGCGCATGGATGACGAGTTATCGGAATATGTTTGTATTTGAAGAACAGGAGTATAGACCGCACATAAGTATCGTATGTAACTTCACCAAGCCGACTTCCACCACACCGTCTTTATTGACTTTTAATGAGGTCACGACATTATTTCATGAGTTTGGCCACGCCTTACACGGCATGATGGCAAAGGGTACTTACCCATCATTAACAGGTACAAATGTATACTGGGATTTTGTTGAGCTTCCATCGCAGATCCTGGAGAACTGGTGCTATCAACCTGAATCCTTAAAACTATTCGCAAGACATTATTTGACTGGTGAAATGTTACCGGAAGAGTATATTGAAAGAATAAAATCAAGCCAACAATTCCTGGAGGCGTATATGACACTTCGACAGCTAAATTTTGGCTATTTGGATATGGCTTGGCATAATGCTACGGTGCCCTTTTCGGGAAGTATCGTTGAGTTTGAACGGACTGCTACAGCAGGTACACAGTTGTTCGATCCGGTGGAAGGCATTATCTCTTCGACCGCTTTTAGCCACATCTTTCAGGGTGGATATTCCGCCGGCTACTACAGCTATAAATGGGCTGAGGTCTTGGATGCAGATGCTTTTGAGAGATTTGAGGAGGAAGGGATATTCAATGAGGTAGTAGCAAAAGATTTTGCGGCGATACTTTCAAGTGGAGGCACAATTCCTCCAGATGAGCTCTTTGAAACCTTTAGAGGTAGAGCACCTAAAGTAGAGGCATTGTTGAGAAGGGCTGGAATAGCGAATTAATTACAAATCTTCAGGATTGGTTTCCTGTAATTTTTTAGTCCTATTTTGAAATCTATAGTATAAGGCTATAGACGCTAAAACTAGCCCTGTCGCTAACCCTATCCATACACCTAATGCGCCATAGCCAGCACTGACGCCTAAATAATACCCCAGCGGAACGGCGATAACCCAATAGCTAAAAAACGATATAACAGTGGGTACATTAACATCCTTAATCCCACGTAGAACTCCTAATGCTGTCGCCTGCATTCCATCAGGCAGTTGGAATAAACCGGCTGCTACTATCAGGACTGCAGTGTATTGAAGAACTTCAGGATCTGAACTGTAGAACTCGGGTAGTACGTTTCGCATCAGTATCAGTAATCCCGTGGTAATAATCATCAGAAAGAAGGTCAAGTGAAAAATACTTTGACCAGCGAGTCTCAGCATTGGTATGTTCTTCTTACCCAATTGGTTTCCCATTCTAATTGCTCCTGCAGCGCCGAGTCCACTGACCATCATATAACTCACTGAAGCAATGTTTAAAGCGATTTGGTGAGCAGCTTGTTGTACAGGGCCTATCATACCTACGATGACACCACTCATGGCAAACGCACCTGCTTCAAAAACATACTGTAGTCCACTGGGTACTCCAATTTTCAAAATCTCTCTGATGCATTTCCACTCGACTTTCACAGCTCGCCAGTGTCCCCAGTATTCAGCAAATTTTTCTTTCTTTCGAATGTACAATGCCATTCCCGCCAGCATCAAGAAGCGTGTACTTAATGTACTAACGGCTGCGCCTAATAGTCCTAGTTCAGGAAAGGGTCCCCAGCCTGTGATCAAGGGGTAATTTAATAGAATATTAAGAATGTTAGCCCCTAAACTGACCTTCATGGCAGCTTTAGTGTCACTAAGACCCTCTGCGAATTGCTTAAAGGCGAAAAAGCTCATCATGGGTATTATAGAAAACCCTACCAGATGCACATACGGTAAGGCAGCTTCAACTACTCTAGGGTCCTGCCCTAGTAGGTGTGCACCTTTTGCGAACAAAGCTATAGCACCATAAATAATAAGTCCTAGGACACTATTGAGTACCAAGCCGTTTTTGAAATATCTAGTAGCGGATTTTGAATCTCCTGAGCCATCTGCAGCAGCGACAAGGGGAGTAAGTCCATAGGCTACTCCCATGGCAAAAACCATTGGAATTATGATGATTGAAACAGCGAATGATGTGGCAGCCAAAGGAATCGTTCCCAGGAACTTACCTACCATGATAGAATCAGCGACGCTCACCATTATCTGCCCTAGTGAACCTATAACAACAGGGTAGGCGAGGTTCATGCTAATCTTATACTGGTTGCTATATGTGCTCCAGCGGTACGACACTCTAGAGATTGTAACGCTCTACTTCTCGGATATAAAAAGCTTCAGCTTCATCGATCAAAGCTTCCAGAGTTTTGGTAAGGTCTCCCTCGTCTTCATCACTGATGTCATCCATCCACTTCACCTCATCGTCCTCAAGGTTGAGAATGAAAGAGGGAAATTCGGTGTGAACAATGTAAATAGCATCTGGTAAATCTGTGTTGTCAGCAACCAAGAATTTCGGAAAACTCATAATCTAGTATTTGCAGCAAAAGTACGCTTATTTCCGTGCGAATTTAATTACACACGACTTAGTAATGGGGTCACCACTTAAAATATGTAGACGTTCAATCACATTTCTAAATTCTCGAATATTACCGGTCCAATTATAGTCTTGTAATGCCTTTATGGCATTAGCATCTATGTCTTTTTTCTTAACGCCGTAGTCAGATGCAACTTGCTGGAGGAAATGGCTTGCTAATAATGGAATATCATCTTTTCGATCATTCAGTCCAGGCACCTCAATCAAAATCACACTCAGGCGGTGGTAAAGATCTTCTCTAAACCGTCCTTCCGAAATCTCAGTCTGAAGGTCTTTATTGGTTGCGGCTAATACACGTACATCAACTTGGATACTTCTTTCTCCTCCGACCGGAGTTACTTTATGTTCTTGAAGTGCACGGAGTACTTTTGCCTGCGCGCTCAAGCTCATGTCTCCAATTTCATCTAGAAATAAGGTACCAGAATGTGCCAATTCGAACTTTCCTTTTCGGTCTTTTTGTGCACCTGTAAAGGCCCCTTTTTTATGTCCGAATAACTCACTTTCGATAAGCTCAGCAGGTATTGCAGCACAGTTCACCTCAATCATAGGTGATTTTGAACGCTCACTGTGCTCGTGGATTTGATGGGCGACGAGCTCTTTACCCGACCCATTAGGACCGGTGATTAAAACTCGAGCTTCAGATGGAGCAACTTTCGAAATCATATCTCGAAGCTCATCCATCCCTGCGCTCTCACCAATCATGGTATACTTCTTACTAACCTTCTTTTTCAAGGTTTTGACTTCCTGAACAAGGTGTTTATGGTCTAAAGCGTGACGCACCGTACTCAATAATCTATTAAGGTCGGGTGGCTTTGGTAAGTAGTCAAATGCACCTTTCTTAAGACAGTCCACAGCGGTATTAATATCACCATGTCCACTAATCATAATTACAGGTACTTCAGCATTGACACTCATCATATGTTCAAGAACTTCAATTCCGTCTACATAGGGCATTTTAATATCACAGAAAACAAGATCCCAATTGCCATCTCCAAAAGTGGTAATAGCTGATTTACCATCTGCAGCTTCATGAATTTCGTGCGAACGGTCTTCCTCTAAGAGTATCTTTTTCAATACACGACGAATACCTTCTTCGTCTTCAATTAATAGTATTCTGCTCATACGTAGGGATTTTAAAATGGCCGATTTGATGGAGCGTCTGTCTCAGAAGATCGTACCTCTCCTGTACCAACTATTCCGTCTTCAAACTGCGTAACGCGCTCTGTGCCGTGCCATACGGTACGCTGAGGGAATGGAATTATGATTTTCTCTGTTCTGAATTGTTTGTCTATTTCGAAACGAATTTCACTTTTTATTTTTTCTACAAAAAACAGATTTCTTGTATAAAAGTTAAGTTCAAAAATGAGCGCACTGTCACCAAAGTCCTTGAGTATTACCAATGGCTCCTGAATAGGATCAGACTCGGGATGGTCTAGCGCAATTTTTTTTAGAATACGAGCAACTCGCTCGGTATCACTTCCAAAGGCAACACTGACGTTTATAGAAAACCTCGTAGTCTCTTCACTGTGAGTTAGATTAATGACCACTTCGTTGGTTAGCCTAGAATTGGGAACAATGATTAAAATATCATCTCTTGTTCTAACTGTAGTTGTTCGAAGTCCAACTGCTTCGACTTTACCTATCTGATCTTGCATCTGAATAATATCGCCAACAGTCAGCGTACGTTCCATAAGAATGATAACACCAGAACTCAAATCCTTGAAGGCATCTTGTAAACCTAATCCTAAACCTACAAACAACGCAGTGGACGCGGCTAATAGTGCCGTTACCTTAACTCCAATGGTCTCTAGTGCGATAACAATGACTACGGTGTATATGAGGTATTTAGATATTTGTATGATGGTGTATTTTCGGCCTTCATCATACGTGTTACCCGACTTATTGCGCAAGAAAACTCTTGTTAGTGCCCAAAAACCATATCTCGCTACTGCGAATAGCAGGATTACTTGAAGCAAGCTCTTTACAGAAAGTCTAATGAGATCATTACCCCACAGTTCAAAATGGAGCAGGTGAGATAAAAAACTCCAAATACTATTTAATACTTCAGCCATTTATATAATTCTTTCCAGGTTACCTTTTTTCCGTACATCAATATGCCGACATGATAAATTTTGCCTGCGACTCCCACCACTGCAAAGAATGATGCTACGAGTATAGCGCCACTTAGAGCGACTTCCCAAAGCGGAATTCCAAAGGGCAATCTAATCATCATAGTAATAGGTGAAGTTAATGGAATCATACTCATCCAAAATGCCAATTGTCCATTGGGCTCTTGAATGACATTCATAGCCGTTATAATGGCAATAATCATAGGAGCGGTTACGGGTAGCATGAATTGCTGAGAATCGGCTTCTTGATCAATAGCAGATCCTAGTGCCGCAAAAAGTGCACTATATAGGAAATACCCCCCGAAGAAGTAGAAGATAAACCCACCAATAACTAATGGGAAATTGATGCTGCTCAACATATCGAATACACCAGCGGTTTCTAGGACATTTAAATCAGGTCCGTTAGGTCCGGCTATTGACTGTTGCGCAAATATTTCAGGATATATAAATTGACTTACGACCACATAAATTAATGAAGATAGAATGATCCAAATCAAGAACTGAACTACACCTACCAATCCGATCCCTAAAATTTTACCAAGCATCAGCTGGTATGGACGTACACTCGAAATAATAACTTCAACTATTCTGCTGGTTTTCTCTTCGATAACCCCTCTCATCACTTGAACGGAATAGAAGAAGATGAAGAAGTAGATCATCATTCCCGCTATATAGCCTAAACCCATTTTTAACGGAGTGGCGCTGGTTTCATCTTGGCCATCTTCTTCACCGAGCGTAAAACTTTTGATAGATACTTGAGTTTTAGCTTGGTTAACCACCTCCGGATCTACGCCTTGCTTCAGTAGTTTTTGCTGATTTATTTTCTCTTCAATTCGGTTTTCAATAAATCCTTGAAGCTCCATCCCAATATCTTCTTTACCGTAGAGTAGGATATTACGTTTGATGAAATCAGGATCCCAACCTTCTCCAGCGGGAATATACAACAGTGCATCCTTGTCAGAATCTCTGAGGTAATCCTTGGCCAATTCTAAATCGAATTCCGTGGGATTTAAATAATCTAAAGCGAATTGCTCATTACCCACCTCAGGAAGTAACAAAGCAGGTTCATCTAGAACGACGATGTTTTTGTGATCCGCAGGCAAACTAGCGAGTACACTAGGGACAATCATTAAAGCTGCAAACAGTACTGGTGCGATGATGGTAATTACCAAGAAGGTCTTCTTTCTAACCCTGGTAATAAACTCTCTCTCAATAATTAATAAGATGGGGCTTCTCATAATGTATTGTGTTTAGGTCCATTCTGTACGATGTCTATAAATATATCACTGACCTTTGGAAGAACTTCCTCAAATGCAATCAATTGTCCTTTTTGAGCTAAGTCAATGACAAGATCTTTTGGATATACATCCAACTTCAATACAGTTTGGTAGCCTGTATGAATGTCGCCTTGAGAGACAAAAGTAGTTTGTTCGAATTCAAATGGGACGGTTGTAGTAAAAGAATAAGTCCCGTCTTTGTAACGTTTACGAATCTCTAACAACGGTCCCTCAACCATAACGGTTCCATTATTGATTAAACCAATATCAGTACAAATTTCTTCAACACTTTCCATGCGATGTGTGGAAAATATCACGGTAGCTCCTTCGCTATTGAGTCGTTTAATTTCGTTTTTTATCAGATTGGTGTTTATAGGATCAAAGCCTGTAAAGGGCTCATCAAAAATCAGTAATTCAGGCTCGTGAAGAACGGTGGTAACGAACTGTACTTTTTGAGCCATTCCTTTACTTAAGTCTTCCACCTTCTTGTCCCAAAAAGAACGCATGTCTAATCGATCAAACCATGAGCGAGCGCGTTCTTTTGCTTGGGCTGTGGTCAAGCCTTTTAGCTTAGCGAGGTAGAGCACTTGCTCGCCAACTTTCATTTTTTTATAAAGTCCACGCTCCTCGGGCAAATAGCCAATACGAGAAATATCTGTTATATGTAGCGGCCTATCGTTAAAAAGAATTTCACCGCTATCTGGTGCGTTGATTTGATTCATGATTCTTATAAAAGAGGTCTTGCCTGCTCCGTTGGGACCAAGAAGACCATAGATACTTCCTTTAGGAATATTTAGGCTAACCCCTCCTAAGGCTATTTTTTCACCATAATGCTTGGTGACTTCTTTTGCTGTAATCATGGCGTATAAATTATAACGGTTAAGCGTTATTTAACTTAGGTATAAAAAAACTCCCGTCTTTTAAAAGACGGGAGTTTGAAGATATACAATTGTCTATCAAGAGAACATCTCTTTGACCCGATCAAAGAAACCTTTATCAGATTTTCCGGGATTGGGTATGAAATTGTCACTGTCTTTTAATGTTTCTATGGTCTTCTTTTCTTCCGTGCTTAAAGTCTTTGGTACCCATACGTTAATGTGTATGAGTTGGTCACCACGTCCATAACCTTGAATACTTGGAAGTCCTTTGTTTTTAAGTCTAAGAATTTTACCTGGTTGTGTACCGTTATCAATAGTGATTTTCACGGTTCCATTAACGGTAGGTATCTCAACAGAGGTTCCAAGAGTGGCTTCAGGAAAACTGAGATTGAGTTCGTAGTGAAGATTCTCACCATCTCTTGTGAGATTATCATGTTCTATTTCTTCAATAAGAACAATTAGATCTCCTGGAATTCCACCAAGGGCATCATTCCCTTTGCCTCCAACTCTAAGTTGCATTCCATCTTGAACGCCTGCAGGTATTTTTACACTGACTACTTCTTCCTTACGTTCCAGTCCATCACTGCCTATGCCGTTTGGTTTTTGGTCCACAGTTTTTCCTGCTCCATTACAGGAATTACATGTGGCAGCGGTACGCATTTGACCTAATATGGTATTAGTTACTTGTTGAACTTGGCCTGCTCCATTACATGTAGAACATGTTTTGAACGTTACACCGTCGGCTACTTTTGCCCTACGGATTTTAATTTTTTTCTCAACGCCTTCAGCAATCTCTTCTAAGGTAAGTTTTACCTTGATACGTAGATTTGATCCTTTGACTTGACGTTGACGACCACCTCCAAAACCTCCGCTAGATTGACCTCCACCAAAGATATCTCCGAACATGTCGAAGATGTCATTCATGTTGCCTCCGAAACCTGCACCTCCTCCTGTACCACCTCCTGCACCGAATGCCGAATGGCCAAACTGGTCATACTTATTTCTCTTCTCTTCGTTTCCTAATGCATCATAAGCTTCAGCAGCTTCTTTGAATTTATCCTCAGCAGCTTGATTGTCCGGATTGCGGTCTGGATGGTATTTTAAAGCCACTTTGCGGTAGGCTTTTTTAATTTCATCTTGACTTGAGTTTTTGCTCACCCCAAGGATATCGTAATAATCACGTTTTGCCATCTTATCCTTCTTTACCTACGACTACCTTAGAGTACCGTAAAACTTTTTCGCCAATTTTATAGCCTTTTTCCACCTCATCAATCACTTTACCAGCCATATCTGGGGTAGGTGCGGGGATTTGCGTAATAGCTTCCATTTCTTCCACATTAAACGCTTTGCCAACGGAACTCTCCATGGCAATAAGTCCCTTGTTTTTTAAGGTATCTGTTAACTTGTGTTGAATCAACTTCATGCCTGCTAAAACAGCTATATTTTCTTCAGATTCTTGTGTGTTTTTTAGTGCTCGGTCAAAATCATCCAATATTGTCAGTAAAGCTGCTAATGTGTCTTTGTTTGCACTTTCCATCAGTTCAAGACGTTCCTTAGCTGACCTACGTCTGAAATTTTCAAACTCAGCATAGAGTCTTAAATTTTGATCTTTCAAATCCTTTACTTCCTCTTCAAGTTTAAGAATTGGATCAATAGTAGCTTCTTGATTCTCAGTATCCACTGAGCTTTCTTCAACATGGTCCTCTTGTGATTCGATGTTCGTGTCATCACGTAATTCATCGTTCGAGGGCACTTCTTTTTCTGACATTGTATGTGTATTTCCTTGATTCTATCTACGTAAAAGCAAATTACTGGCCAACGCTGGTTGCGGTGACAAGCTGTCAGCGCGTGCGAAAAAAACCGATCATAAAAAAGGCGACGGCTTTAGTCCGTCGCCTTTTTTAATAAAAATCCATTAATTATCTCTTTAGGGCTGTAAGCGTATTGGCCAGAGCTTGACCTCTTAGGTTTTTTTTGATTATGATTCCCTCGCCATCAATAAGGAATGTCGCTGGAATGCTATTTACTTTGTAAGTCTGGGCTGCTGCATTTCTCCAGTATTGAAGATCTGACACATGGTTTTTCCAAACTAGTCCGTCTTGTTCGATTCCTTTTATCCACGCAGCTTTGTTCTGATCTAGACTTACAGAAAACACCTCAAATCCATCTCCATTCTTAAATGCGGAATTTTTGAATTTGTTGTAGGTGCGAACCACATTAGGATTTTCCATACGACATGGTCTACACCACGAGGCCCAGAAATCAATGAGCACTACTTTACCCTTTAGGTCGGATAAGTTTAATATGTTTCCCTGTGGATCACGCATACTAATTTCAGGTGCCTTATCACCTACGCCTAGACTTGCCATCTGATTTAAACTGTAGAGTTCTGGGCGAGCCTCTTCATATACATTTTGTGAAGAGCTTAGCACAATGCTCAGTCCTACAAAAAAAATGGTGGCAACTGTGTTTCTAAAAGTTTTCATAATGAGGTGGTTATTCAATATTTCTATAATCTAATAATATCCGCGCCAATCGCTTGTAATCGACCATCTATATTTTCATAGCCCCTGTCAATTTGATTGATGTTATGAATGGTGGAAGTACCTTCAGCACTGAGTGCTGCTATGAGTAGGCTCACTCCGGCACGAATATCAGGTGAAGTCATTGTAGTGGCCCTTAATGGGCTTTGCTTGTCCAGTCCAATGACTGTGGCTCTATGCGGATCGCACAATATTATTTGTGCACCCATGTCAATCAACTTATCCGTAAAGAATAATCGACTTTCAAACATTTTTTGATGGATCAATACAGATCCTCTAGCTTGGGTAGCAGTAACGAGGATAATACTGAGTAAATCAGGCGTGAATCCTGGCCATGGCGCATCAGATATGGTCATGATGGAGCCATCAATAAAACTTTCTATTTCATAATGATCATGGGCTGGCACAAACAAGTCATCACCTCTTAATTCCGTATGAATACCTAGTTTTCTAAACACAGTTGGTATAATACCAAGGTTAGGGTAACTGACATCTTTTATGGTGATTTCAGATCCGGTCATAGCTGCTAAGCCAATCCATGATCCTATTTCTATCATATCTGGTAAAATTCTATGCGAAGTCCCACCTAATTCTGAGACACCTTGAATATGCAGCATATTAGATCCTATGCCGTCAATTTTAGCCCCCATTCGTACCAACATCTTGCACAATTGCTGTAGGTAAGGCTCACAGGCAGCATTGTAAATGGTGGTTTTCCCTTGAGCCATTACTGCCGCCATAACAACATTTGCTGTACCGGTTACAGAGGCCTCGTCGAGCAGCATGTAAGCTCCTTTTAATTCGGAGGCATCTATACTGTAGAAACTGTCTTTAGAATCATAATTGAACTTTGCCCCTAATTTTTGAAACCCTAAAAAGTGAGTATCAAGCCTTCTACGGCCAATTTTATCTCCACCCGGCTTTGGCATAAAGGCTTTGCCAAATCGTGCTAATAAGGGTCCAATAATCATCACTGACCCTCTAAGGCTGGCCCCTTTTTCTTTGAATGTTGCTGTAGTCAGGAAGTCTAAATCTACATGCTCAGCTTTGAAGGTGTAATCTCCAGGTCCATTCTTGGTGACGTCAACTCCCATATCACCAATCAGGTCAATGAGTTTATTGACGTCAACGATATCAGGGATGTTCGTAATACGAACTTCTTCTGCAGTGAGTAATACGGCGCAAAGAATTTGTAAAGTCTCGTTTTTAGCCCCTTGGGGAGTAATTGTTCCGTGAAGTTTCTTACCTCCGGTAATTTTAAAAGTCCCCATTAATATCGTCTTTTCTTAGTAGTCTTCTTTTTCTTGTTCTGACTTGGATTACTCTTTGTGGTTGATACAATTCCAAATGTTTTTGAATGCGGTAATTCAAAGTCGTTCAAGGTCAATTGACCTTCGGACATTTCATTTAAATCTTTTAAGATAGTCTCGTCCGCAACAGTGTCTTTGTTGTACTTCAAATAGTTCCTTTTCATCGCATAGGCTATTCCGAACACTAAAGCATCGCGCTCCTCGCTCACTTCCTGAGTTAAGGCATGCGCTATCATTGTTTTAACAATGCTTCCATAATGTCTAAATCGTCGTGACTTTTTGGGATAGGCAACTTCGTCAGGTAATCCAACAAAACTTTCTGCTGTTGGAATAGGATACGGACTCTCTACTTCGAGCTTAAATTGGGACATGATAAACAAATGGTCCCACAGTTTGTGTGCGTAATCCGGTGCATCTCGAATGGCAGGGTTCAGATTCCCAATCACATCTATAATACTCTGGGCTACTTTACTCCTGTGTTCTTGGTCTTCAATGGTTAGACAGTAATCCACCATGCGTTGCACGTTTCTGCCATATTCAGGTATGATCAATGCTGTTCTGTCTGTATTGTATTCCATAGCTTCAATTAAGTAAAATCTTTCGTTAGACTGCCCTCACCTTCGCGAATTTTAGCAACAATCTTTTTTCTCCTGCATTATCGAACTCAATAATCGCTTTAGCATCCGCTCCTTCGCCTTCTAAACTTTTTATAACTCCTAGTCCAAAACGTCCGTGAACAACACGCATACCCTCGGACATTTGATCAATACTTAGATTATCTCCACTGGCTTCAAAACTCGCACCAGCTTTGTTAACTGGGGTTAGCACTTTCCCTCTAATGCTTGGCTTTGGTACTGCTATTTCACCTGGACCAGTATTTTTCTTTTTAGCACCTTGGTTGCTGCCATGGTTTTTACCCCAATTTTTATTGGTTCCTTGGTAAACCGTTTGACCTTTTTGGGAGCCTCCTCCATAACTACTTCCGAAGGCACTATTGAGTGCTTCCGAGCTAAATGACATAGGGGAGAAATCCGGAACCTGTATATCTACAAATTTATCGTCTATTTCGTCAATAAACCTTGACGGTTCGCAATCTATAAGTTTCCCCCAACGATAGCGCGTGTGGGCATAAGTTATATGCGCCCTTTTCTCAGCTCTTGTCAGCGCAACATAAAACAAACGACGTTCTTCCTCTAATTCGCTTCTACTCCCGCTGCTCATCATACTGGGGAATAGGTTTTCTTCAAGACCAACAATGTATACGTAAGGGAATTCAAGTCCTTTCGCCAAATGTATGGTCATCATGCTGACTTTAGGAGTGCCGTCATCAACTTCATTGTCGCGATCTGTTAATAAAGCGACATCAGCAAGAAACCCAGCCAGAGTAGGATCACCGTCTACGATCTCTTTTTGCTGCTCAGTGAAATCCTTGATACCGTTTAGAAGCTCTTGGACATTTTCATAGCGTGTTACTCCCTCGGGGGTCTTGTCTTCGCCTAAAACCTTGATTAGTCCTACCGTTTTTGCCACATGGGCTACCAGGTCAAACGCATCTTGTTGCTTCGCGATAACAGCAAATGAGTTCACCAGAATCGTGAAATCTGTGATTTTCCTTATGGTGGCATTGTTTAAACCAGACTCGATGGTCTGAAGTTTCTCACACGTTTCCCATAAAGAACAAGCTTCTCTTTCTGCGGCTATGGTAAGCTTTGCTAGGGTAGTTGCACCAATTCCTCTTGTTGGATAATTTATAACCCTTCTAAAAGCTTCTTCATCCTTAGGGTTAACAACCAATCTAAGATACGACAGAACATCTTTGATTTCTTTACGCTGGTAAAAACTAAGACCTCCATAAATCTTATAAGGAATATTCTTTTTTCTAAGTGCGTCTTCAAAGCTACGGCTTTGTGCATTTGTTCTGTATAAGATGCAGAAGTCATCGTGTTTAGCGCCCTCATTCATGGAGGTTTGCCAGACATTAGTTGCTACATAATTCCCTTCATCTGAATCCGATATAGATTTATGAATGATAATTTTTTCACCACTTGAGTTCTTCGTCCAAACGTTTTTTTGAATTTGATCTTTGTTTTTTGCGATGATGCTATTCGCAGCCTGAACTATATTATCAGATGATCTGTAATTCTGCTCGAGCTTGAATAATTTAGTACTGGGATAGTCTTTCTGAAAATTCAGAATATTTCTAATATTGGCTCCACGGAAGGCATAAATGGACTGCGCATCATCTCCTACAATGCAAATGTTCTCGAACTTGGCCGCCAGGGCTTTGACAATAAGGTATTGGCTATGATTGGTATCTTGATACTCGTCAACCAAAATATATTTAAATCGATTCTGATATTTTGCTAAAACTTCTGGGAACCGATACATCAATTCATTCGTCTTTAGCAATAAATCATCAAAGTCCATACATCCTGCTCTAAAGCATCTTTCTGCGTAGGCCTGATAAATCTCTCCGAACATTGGCATTTTAGCTGCGCTGTCTTGGGCTTGAAGTTCACCGTTTTGGAAATAAGCTTTAGGTGTAATCAAGTTGTTTTTTAAAGAGCTAATCCTAGACGCAACAGATTTCGTTTTATAAATGTCTTTATCGAGTTGCTTCTCTTTAATAATGTTGGCAACTACCTTTTTACTGTCATCAGCATCATATATGGTAAAGTTGGTAGGATAGCCAAGTTTTTCGGCTTCAGAACGTAAAATCCTCGCAAACACGCTGTGAAAAGTACCCATCCAAAGATTCTTGGCTTCTGCGTCTCCAACAAGGTTTCCTATTCGCGATTTCATTTCACGCGCAGCTTTATTCGTGAAAGTCAGTGATAGTATATTGAAGGCGTCAACTCCCTTTTCTAATAGGTAAGCGATACGGAAAGTCAACACCCTGGTTTTCCCGGAGCCAGCACCGGCAATTACCATTACTGGTCCTTCCGTTTGCTCAGCAGCGATACGCTGGGCGTCGTTAAGTTGATCTAGAAAATGTGCCAAGGAAATTTGATCTTATATATAGACAGGTCTACAAAGTTAGCCTTTAGTATTTCTTAGGCAAGTGATTTTGTTCTCATATCTTCATGTGTTTCAGCTAGTTTTTAAACAAGTCACATAATTATTTCATTTTGAGCGAATTATTTTAAGCACTCCGGGTTTGGTTATGGTAATATTTCCACTACATTTGCAGTCCCTTAAAAATAAGGTAATTGATTATTAGAATAATATAGAAATCAAAAGGTACGTATGCCAACGATTCAACAGCTTGTAAGAAAAGGTCGCAAACAGATCAAACAAAAGAGTAAATCTGCTGCGCTGGATTCCTGCCCTCAACGTAGAGGGGTGTGTACACGTGTGTACACTACTACGCCCAAAAAGCCAAACTCGGCTATGCGTAAGGTGGCCAGAGTGCGACTATCAAATGGAAATGAAGTAAACGCCTACATCGGTGGTGAAGGACATAACCTACAGGAGCACAGTATTGTGCTTGTACGTGGTGGTCGTGTTAAAGATTTACCAGGTGTTCGTTATCACATTGTACGTGGTGCATTAGATACTGCAGGTGTAGATGGTAGAACACAGCGTCGCTCGAAATATGGAGCGAAGCGTCCAAAGGTTAAGAAATAACAGACCCAGATTAAGAAATAATGAGAAAAGCAAGAGCTAAAAAACGTCCGTTATTACCGGATCCAAGGTTTAACGATACGTTAGTTACACGTTTCGTAAACAACTTAATGTTGGACGGTAAAAAATCTATTGCCTTCAGCATCTTTTATGACGCTATGGATATAGTCGCCGAAAAAACTGAAAGCAACGGAGTTGATGTTTGGAAAGAAGCGCTAAACAATGTGATGCCTCACGTAGAAGTACGTAGTCGTCGTGTTGGTGGAGCTAATTTCCAAATTCCAATGCAGGTTCGCCCAGAGCGAAAGGTTACTTTAGGAATGAAATGGATGATTACAGCAACACGCAGTCGCAACGAACGCTCTATGGCGCAAAAGTTAGCTGCTGAAGTTATCGCTGCTTCCAAAGAAGAAGGTGCTGCAGTAAAAAAACGCACAGAGGTTCACCGTATGGCTGAAGCTAATAAAGCGTTCTCTCACTTCAGATTCTAATAGAAAATCAACATGTCGAAAATTAATAAAGATCTTAGTTACGTCCGGAATATTGGTATTGCTGCTCATATTGACGCTGGCAAGACTACGACAACTGAGCGCATCCTATACTATACAGGTGTAAGTCACAAGATTGGTGAAGTACATGATGGTGCTGCCACCATGGACTGGATGGAGCAAGAGCAGGAGAGAGGTATTACTATTACCTCCGCAGCTACTCACTGTGAGTGGTCCTATGCGGGTGATAAGTATGAAATTAATATTATTGACACTCCGGGTCACGTTGATTTCACTGTTGAGGTTGAGCGTTCATTAAGAGTATTGGATGGAGTAGTTGCATTATTCTCTGCTGTAGATGGTGTAGAACCTCAATCTGAAACGGTATGGCGTCAAGCTGATAAATATCGTGTTCCTCGTTTGGGATTTGTAAACAAGATGGATCGTCAAGGTTCAGACTTCTTTATGGTCTGTCGTCAGGTTAAAGAAATGCTAGGAGGTAATCCAGTAGCTCTTCAAGTACCTATTGGTGATGAATCAGATTTCAGAGGTGTAGTTGATCTTATTAGCAAAAAAGCTATTGTTTGGAATGAAGACGACATGGGCATGACCTATGACGAAATTGAAATTCCAGCTGATCTTATTGATGTTGTAAATGAAAAGCGTGCTGAACTGATCGAAGCTGTTGCTGAATATGATGACACCTTGATGGAGAAATTCTTTGAGGATGAAAACAGTATCAGTGACGATGAAATTATAGCTGCTTTACGTGCGGCCACAATAGATATGAGTATCATACCTATGATGTGTGGTTCGGCATTTAAAAACAAAGGTGTTCAGGCAATGCTTGATGCTGTTATGCGTTACTTGCCTTCTCCATTGGATGTTGAGGGTATTGAAGGAATTAATCCTGACACTGGTGATTCAGACATGCGTAAGCCGTCAATGGACGAGCCTTTTGCGGCTTTAGCATTTAAAATCGCTACAGATCCTTTCGTAGGACGTCTTTGTTTCTTCCGTGTTTATTCTGGTTTTTTGGACGCAGGGTCCTATGTTAAGAATACCCGTTCTGGAAAGAAAGAACGTATTTCTCGTATCTTCCAGATGCACGCTAATAAGCAAGAACCGATTCCGACTATTACAGCTGGAGACATTGGTGCAGGTGTTGGATTTAAAGACATCAAGACAGGCGATACGCTTTGTGACGAGAAAGCTCCGATTGTTTTAGAGTCTATGACTTTCCCTGAGCCAGTAATCGGTATTGCAGTTGAGCCTAAGTCACAGGCTGACGTGGATAAAATGGGTACTGCTTTGGCTAAATTGTCAGAAGAGGATCCAACATTCCGTGTTCAAACAGACGAAGCTTCTGGCCAAACGATCATATCTGGTATGGGTGAATTGCACCTTGAGATCTTGATTGATCGTATGAGACGTGAGTTTAAAGTTGAGGTAAACGTTGGTGAGCCTCAAGTTGAATATAAGGAAGCGATCAACGGAACTCTTGCGCATCGTCAGGTGTACAAGAAGCAATCAGGTGGTCGTGGTAAATTTGGTGATATATCTTTTGAAATCTCTCCAGTTGATGCTGATTTCGAAGGAGAAGGTTTGCAATTTGTCAACTCTATTAAGGGTGGTAATATCCCAAGGGAATTTATACCATCTGTAGAGGCAGGTTTCAAAGCCGCCATGGTAAATGGTCCTTTAGCAGGTTTTAAAGTAGATAGCATTAAGGTTGTTCTTAAGGATGGTTCGTTCCACCCTGTTGATTCTGATCAGTTGTCGTTTGAGCTAGCTGCTAAACAAGGGTTTAGAGAGAGTGCTAAAAAGGCTTCTCCAGTTATCATGGAGCCTATAATGAAAATGGAAGCCGTTACTCCTGAAGAGTACATGGGTGATATAGTTGGTGATCTGAACCGTCGTCGTGGTCAAGTGAATGATATGTCTGATCGTAACAACGCTAAGGTTATTAAGGCGGAGGTACCGTTATCTGAAATGTTCGGTTATGTAACAACATTACGTACACTGAGCTCAGGTCGTGCTTCGTCAACTATGGTATTCTCTCATTATGCAGAGACTCCAAAGGGTATTGCAGAAAGAGTAATTGAAGAATCTAAAGCTTAATAAATAGACTATAATGAGTCAAAAAATTCGCATCAAGCTCAAGTCTTACGATCACAACTTGGTAGACAAGTCTGCTGAGAAAATCGTAAAGACAGTGAAGAGTACTGGCGCTGTGGTTAACGGTCCTATACCGTTACCTACGAACAAGCGTATTTACACAGTGCTCCGCTCACCGCACGTTAATAAGAAATCACGTGAACAATTCCAACTGAGCAATTATAAGCGACTGTTGGATATTTACTCTTCATCATCAAAGACTATTGATGCTTTGATGAAGTTGGAGTTGCCGAGTGGTGTAGAAGTAGAAATCAAGGTCTAACGTTAGATCAAATTTAAATTCCAGAAAACATGCCAGGATTAATTGGTAAAAAAGTCGGAATGACCAGCATTTACAGTCAGGATGGAAAAAACCTCCCATGTACCGTACTCGAAGTAGGGCCATGTGTTGTTACTCAAGTCAAGACGAATGATGTCGATGGTTACAATGCTATCCAGCTAGGCTGGGGCGAGGCGAAAGATAAAAACACCTCCAAAGCATTGCAAGGTCATACGCAGAAGGCTAACACCTCTGCCAAAAGAAAATTTGTAGAATTTGCTGATTTTGAGGGAGACCTTGAGTTAGGTCAGGTTCTTACCGCTGATCTATTCGCTGAAGGTGACTTCGTGGATGTTGCCGGTACATCGAAAGGTAAAGGGTTCCAGGGTGTTGTAAAACGTCATGGCTTTGCTGGTGTTGGTCAAGCAACGCACGGTCAACACAACCGTCTACGTGCTCCAGGATCAATTGGTGCAGGTTCAGATCCATCTCGTGTATTTAAAGGCATGCGCATGGCAGGTCGCATGGGTGGTAAGCGTGCTAAAGTTCAAAACTTACAGGTTTTGAAGGTTGACGCTGAAAGAAACTTGCTCGTAGTTAAAGGTTCCGTGCCAGGAGCTAAGAATTCAATCGTAATTATCGACAAGTAATGGAGTTCAACGTATTAGACATAAACGGTAAGGAAACCGGAAAGAGCGTGAAGTTAGACGCATCTGTATTTGGCATTGAACCTAATGACCATAGTATTTACCTAGACGTAAGGCAATTCCTAGCCAACGCACGTCAGGGTACGCACAAGTCGAAAGAGCGTGGTGAAATCAATCGCACTACGAAAAAGCACCACAAGCAAAAAGGTACTGGTGGAGCTCGTGCAGGTTCATTGAAATCTCCTCTTCAAAGAGGTGGTGGAACAGTGTTTGGACCTCGTCCACGCAACTACCACTTTAAATTGAATAAAAAAGTGAAACAACTGGCTCGTCGTTCGGCCCTTTCTAAAAAGGTTCAGGGTGAGGCAATTACGATCATTGAGAACTTTACGTTTGAGCTTCCAAGAACTAAGACATTCCAGGATGTACTAGCTGCTTTAGGTTTAAACAATAAAAAGTCTCTATTCATAGTAGGAGATTACGATAAAAACATATATTTGTCATCCCGCAATTTAACAGGGGTTAAAGTTGTAAACTCTTCAGAATTAAGCACTTACGATATAATGAACGCTACAACGATAGTTATGTCACAAGGTGCAGTTGAGAAGATAACAGCGATTTTAAGCTAAGAGAGCCATGAATATTCTTATAAAACCAATCATTACTGAAAAGGCTACTGCTCAAAGTGAAGACTTAAATGTCTATGCTTTCCAGGTTGCCAGATCTGCTAACAAGGTTGAAATAAAAAAAGCTATAGAAGCATTCTATGGCGTAAGTGTAGAGACTGTTCGCACTGCTATTGTACCTGCCAAATTCCAAACTAAGCAAACTAAAGCTGGTCTGGTTCGAGGTAGAAAATCGGCTTACAAAAAGGCGATGGTTCAGGTAGCGAGTGGAGAGACTATAGATTTATACGGTAATATCTAATTACAATGGGTGTAAAGAAATTAAAACCAATTACTCCAGGTCAGCGTTTTCGCGTGGTCAACGACTTTGAACAAGTTACGACAGCGAAACCAGAAAAATCCCTTGTAAAGGGTAAGACTAAGAGTGGTGGCCGTAACAACAGTGGACGTATGACAATGCGTTATGTTGGAGGAGGTCACAAACAGAAAGTTCGTACAGTAGATTTTAAGAGGGACAAATTTGGTATCCCTGCTACTGTTAAGTCTATCGAGTATGATCCACTTCGCTCAGCATTTGTGATGTTGTTGGTTTATGCTGATGGTGAAAAGCGTTACTCTGTTGCTGTTAACGGTGTTAAAGTAGGTGATAAGCTGAATAGTGGAAAGGGCGCTGCTCCTGAAGCTGGTAATGCTTTATTACTTTCTGAAATCCCTTTGGGTACGATCATTTCAAATATTGAGATGAGACCAGGTCAAGGTGCTATTATTGCACGTTCTGCTGGTACGTTTGCTCAATTGGCGGCAAGAGAAGGTAAATATGCAATTATCAAATTGCCTTCTGGAGAGACTCGTATGATTCTCGTTACTTGTCTGGCTACTATAGGTACCGTGAGTAATTCTGATCATAGACTTCAGGTTAGCGGTAAAGCTGGTCGTAGCAGATGGCTTGGTCGTCGTCCACGTGTACGTGGTGTTGTTATGAATCCTGTAGATCACCCAATGGGTGGTGGTGAAGGAAAATCTTCCGGTGGACATCCACGTTCCCGTAATGGTATTCCAGCTAAGGGATACAAGACTCGTACTCCTAAAAAGGACACGAACAAGTATATCGTTGAACGTAGAAAGAAATAATCTGAAAGTATATGGCACGTTCGCTTAAAAAGGGACCTTACATCCACTACAAGCTGGAAAAGAAAATTCTAGCTAATGCAGAGAATAGTAAAAATAATGTGATCAAGACTTGGTCAAGAGCTTCGATGATATCTCCGGATTTCATTGGACAGACTATAGGTGTTCACAACGGCAAAACATTCGTACCTGTTTATGTTACAGAAAACATGGTAGGTCATAAACTGGGTGAATTTTCTCCAACCCGCAATTTCCGCGGTCACGGAAAAAATAAGAAGTAATAGATGGGAGCTAGAAAAAGAGAATCAGCGGAAGCGCTGAAGACTGCGAAAAAAGCGATAGCTATTGCTAAGCTGAATGATTGCCCAACCTCTCCTCGCAAGATGCGTTTGGTTGCCGATCAGATTCGTGGTATTGAAGTAGAAAAGGCGTTAGCCATATTAAAATTCAGTCCTAAGGAAGCATCAATTCGTTTGGAGAAACTTCTCCTTAGCGCTATTGCTAACTGGCAAGCAAAGAACGAAGGTTCTAATCTTGAAGAGGCAGGTTTGATAGTTAGAGAGGTTAGTGTCGATAGTGGTAGAATGCTTAAGCGTATTCAAGCTGCTCCGCAAGGTCGTGCACATCGCATTCGCAAGCGTAGCAACCACGTGACATTAATCGTAGGAATTAAATCTTAAGAAGGGAAACATGGGACAGAAAACCAACCCTATTGGTATTAGATTGGGAATCATTCGCGGCTGGGACAGCCAGTGGTATGGAGGACGTAACTACGGCGATAAGATTGCTGAAGATGCCAAAATCAGAAAGTATATATATGCTCGTCTTGCAAAGGCAAGCATAAGTCGTATAATCATTGAGCGTACGCTTCGTTTAGTCACTATTACTATTACAACGGCTCGTCCTGGTGTAATTATTGGTAAGGGCGGACAAGAGGTTGACAAGCTTAAAGAGGAGCTGAAAAAGCTTTCTGGTAAAGAAGTACAGATCAATATATACGAGATTAAACGTCCTGAATTGGATGCTAAGCTTGTTGCTGATTCAGTTGCTCGTCAGATTGAAGGTCGTGTTAGTCACAGACGCGCTATTAAAATGTCTATTCAAGCTGCCATGAGAATGGGTAGTGAGGGTATCAAAATTCAGATATCTGGACGTGTTAATGGAGCTGAAATGGCGAGATCTGAGATGTACAAAGATGGTCGTACTCCTTTGAGTACTTTCCGCGCAGATATTGATTATCATTTGAGTGAAGCGCATACTACCTATGGACGTTTAGGTATTAAGGTATGGATCATGAAAGGTGAGGTTTATGGGAAGCGTGACTTAAGCAATCAACTAGGTTCTTCGAAACCTAGTGCTGGTGGTCGCGGTAAACGTAATAATCGCAAATAAGAGTATAGATGTTACAACCAAAACGCACAAAGCACAGAAAGGTCTTTAAAGGCCAAATGAAAGGTAACGCTCAGCGTGGCGCAGAGTTAAGCTTTGGATCTTATGGTATAAAGTCAATAGATTCTAAGTGGGTAACTGCTCGTCAGATTGAGGCGGCTCGTGTGGCTGCAACACGTTACATGAAACGTGAAGGTCAAATGTGGATTAGAATTTTCCCAGACAAGCCTATCACGAAGAAACCTCTAGAGGTACGTATGGGTAAAGGTAAAGGTGGCGTGGAGTATTACGCTGCAGTTGTCAGACCTGGTCGAATTATGTTTGAAATAGATGGTATTCCATTTGAAGTAGCTAAAGAAGCATTGCGTCTTGCTGCTCAGAAGTTGCCAGTACGCACTAAGTTTGTGATTCGTAGAGATTTACAAGACTAATTACAGCAGGTATGAAGTACAACGAGATTAAGAAATTGTCTATCACTGAGTTGGTAGAGAAATTAGCAGAATTAAAAACTGGGTACACTAATCTAACGATTACTCATAGCTTGAGTCCGTTAGAGAACCCGTTGGAGATTCGTGCGGCAAGAAAAACTATTGCTCGTATGAGCACTGAATTGAGTACTCGCTCAACTGAAGAATAAGAGTATCATGGAGAATACAAGAAATTTACGCAAAGAGCGTGTTGGCGTAGTAGCTAGTAGCAAGATGGAAAAGTCTGTTATAGTGAAGGTTGAGCGCAAGGTAAAGCACCCGAAGTACGGGAAGTTTATAAAATTCACGAGCAAGTTTCATGCTCATGATGAACTAAACGACTGTAACGAAGGCGACACAGTAAGAATTATGGAAACTCGTCCGCTGTCCAAGACCAAAAACTGGAGAGTGATTGAAGTTATCGAAAGAGCTAAGTAATTATGTTACAGACTGAATCTAGATTAGGAGTAGCTGACAATACCGGTGCAAAACAAGTTTTGGTCATCCGTGTATTAGGTGGTACAAAGAGAAGGTACGCTAGTGTTGGTGATAAGATCGTAATAACAGTGAAAGATGCAACGCCATCTGGAAGTGTTAAGAAGGGTCAAGTTGCTACCGCAGTAGTAGTACGTGTAAAAAAGGAAGTACGTCGCCAGGACGGATCTTATATCCGTTTTGATGATAACGCATGTGTATTATTGGACGCAGGTGGTAATATGAAGGGAACTCGTGTATTCGGTCCTGTTGCGCGTGAATTACGCGACAAGCAGTACATGAAAATTGTTTCATTGGCCCCTGAGGTTCTTTAATCGTAACGACAATCCATTAAGATGGCAAAGTTTAAAGTAAAAAAAGGAGACACTGTAAAAGTATTGGCTGGTGAGAGTAAAGGCTCAACTGGTCGTATTGTACGTGTCATACCGAAAATGAATCGCGTAGTAGTAGAAGGTGTTAATATGATTAAAAAACACCAGAAACCTAGCGCTACAAGTCCACAGGGTGGTATTGTAGAAATGGAAGCTCCATTACATATCTCAAATGTGTCTTTGGTTGATCCAACTTCTAATGAAGTAACCCGTGTGGGAAGAAAGATGGACGATAATGGTAACGTTGTGCGTTACGCTAAAAAATCCGGTGAGGTATTATCATAATGACTATGACACCCAGATTCAAAACAAGATATAGCGAGGAGATCATCGCTAAGTTGCAGGAGGAGTTTAACTACCGCAATCTTATGATGGTCCCTAAGCTTGAGAAAATTGTGGTTAGCCAAGGTGTTGGTGCTGCAGTTGCTGATAAGAAATTAGTGGATCAGGCGATTGCCGAGATGACATTGATTACTGGTCAAAAAGCGGTTCCAACTAAATCCAAGAAGGATATCAGTAACTTTAAGTTGCGTAAGGGTATGCCGATTGGAGCAAGGGTAACACTACGCGGTGACCAGATGTACGAATTTTTAGACCGCTTAATAAGCGCGGCTCTTCCTAGAATTCGTGATTTCCAAGGAATCAAACCATCAGGTTTTGACGGTCGTGGTAATTACACTTTTGGTATTACTGAGCAGATCATTTTTCCAGAAATCGAGATAGATAAAGTGAACCGTATTACTGGTATGGATATCACATTCGTAACCTCTGCTTCTACAGACAAAGAAGCTAAGGCATTATTAACAGCTTTTGGTTTACCATTAAAAAAGTAATTGAACGATGGCTAAAGAATCAATGAAGGCCCGTGAGGTCAAACGTGCAAAGTTAGCTGCTAAGTATGCAGTGAAGCGGGAAGCATTAAAGGCAGCTGGTGACCATGAAGGTTTGCAAAAACTTCCAAGAAATTCATCACCGGTCCGCGGTAGAAATCGTTGTAATATTACTGGTCGTCCTCGTGGATACATGCGTCAGTTTGGACTTTCACGAGTAACATTTCGTGAAATGGCAAATGCAGGCTTGATCCCAGGGGTTAGAAAGGCTAGTTGGTAATTTTAGAGTTAAAGAATTATGTATACAGATCCAATAGCAGATTTTCTAACACGTATTCGTAATGGCCAGAGTGCCGGTTTGCGTGTTGTGAAAATGCCTTCAAGTAATACTAAAGTGGCGGTTTCTCAGATTTTAAAAGATCAGGGTTACATTCACGATTTTAAAGTTGAAGAAGTTGCACCTCAGAATGTTCTGAAGGTCGCATTGAAATACAATAAGGAGACGAAAGTTCCAGCAATCAGAGAGATAAAGCGTATCTCAAAACCAGGTTTGCGCCAATATAGTAGTTCTACGGAATTACCGCGTGTAAAGAATGGGTTAGGTATAGCTGTGGTTAGTACTTCTAAAGGACTTATGACGGAGAAGCAAGCTCGCAAAGAGAATATCGGCGGTGAGGTAATTTGTACTGTCAGTTAAGAATAAGAATTATGTCAAGAATTGGTCAGGCGCCAGTAATCGTCCCAGCAGGAGTAGAAGCGAACATTAACGGTTCGGTTGTTACAATTAAAGGGAAGTTAGGTGAGTTAACACAGGAAATTATCGGTGGAATCACCGTTAAAATGGATGGCAACGAAATCACTTTCGATCGCCCATCTGATGCAAAAGAGCATAAAGCTAAGCACGGTTTATATCGTTCATTAGTTAGCAATATGGTTATAGGTGTTAGCGAAGGCTATACTAAAACTTTAGAGCTAATAGGTGTTGGTTATAGAGCGACAAATCAAGGTCAGGTCTTGGATCTTTCGTTGGGCTACTCTCACAATTTTCTTATGAGCATTCCTAAGGAAGTTAAGGTGGAAGCTATAATGGAAAAGGGTAAAGCCCCTTTGATTAAGTTGTCCTCTTTTGATAAACAATTAATAGGAGCAGTTGCAGCGAAAATTCGCTCATTGCGTAAGCCAGAGCCTTATAAAGGAAAAGGTATCAGATACCAAGGCGAGCAAGTCCGCAGAAAAGCAGGTAAGTCTGCATCTAAATAATAGAATAAGATATGGCACTAACTAAAACAGAGAGAAGACTTCGCATTCGCAGAAGAATTCGTAAGGTTGTTACAGGTACAGCACAGAAGCCTCGTCTATCCGTATTCAGAAGTAATAAGGAAATTTACGGTCAATTAATTGACGACGTAAATCAGACAACTCTTTTGTCGTATTCGTCTAGAAGTAAAGAGCTAGAGGCTGCTACAGGTACAAAGAGTGATAAGAGCTTCCAGGTAGGTCAAGCTATAGCTAAGCAAGCACAAGAAAAAGGTATTACAGAGGTATGTTTTGATCGTGGTGGTTACTTATATCATGGACGTGTTAAACAATTAGCTGAAGGCGCTCGTGATGGCGGCTTGAAATTCTAAAATGTCGGGTACTATGCAAAACTCACGTAAAGTAAAACCTTCGGGTATTGAATTGATTGATCGCTTGGTTGCGGTGAATCGTGTAACTAATGTAAATAAAGGTGGTCGTACTTTTAGTTTTTCCGCAATCGTTGTTGTTGGAGATGAAAAGGGTACTGCTGGTTTTGGATCAGGTAAATCAAAAGGTGTTAGCGAGGCTATTGCTAAAGCGGTTGATGATGCAAAAAAGAACCTTTATCATATTCCTTTGCTCAAGAGCACTATACCTCATGAGGAAAACGGTAAGTTTTCAGGATCAAGAGTCTTTCTTCGTCCAGCATCAAGCGGTACAGGTGTAATTGCCGGTGGTGCAATGCGTGCTGTTTTAGAAAGTGTAGGTGTTCAGGATGTGTTAGCAAAAAGTAAGGGATCTTCTAATCCTCAGAACGTAGTTAAGGCTACTTTTGATGCCTTATTGAAACTGCGCGATGCAAAGCAAATTGCTAAGACACGTGGTATTTCTTTGGATCAAGTATTTAACGGTTAATATTCGTAAGTAATGGGAAAGTTAAAAATAACTCAAAAACGTAGCGTCATTGGTCGTCCTGAGCGTCAAAAGGCAACTATGGTAGCTTTGGGCTTACGTAAGATTAATGCTACAGTTGAAGTAGAGGGAACTCCTCAAGTGTTAGGTATGGTTCGCAAGGTTTTACACCTTGTTGAAGTAGTTGAACTTTAATTTAAATAGATAGTAATGGATTTATCAAATCTTCAACCTGCGAAAGGGGCAACCCACAGCCGTAAGCGAGTAGGTAGAGGCGAAGGCTCTGGTCACGGAGGTACCTCTACACGCGGACACAATGGTGCTCAATCGCGTTCGGGTTACAGCCGTAAAATCGGTTTTGAAGGTGGTCAAATGCCACTTCAACGTCGTGTACCAAAATTTGGCTTTACAAATCCTAACCGTGTGGAATACAAGGGTATTAACCTTGATACGCTACAAATGCTAGTAGAGAGTAAAAAGATGAAATCTACCATCGTTTTTCAAGACCTCATTGATAACGGTCTTGTTGGAAAAAAGGAATTAGTTAAGATTTTAGGTAGAGGAGAATTATCTGTTAAGTTGGATATTACTGCTCATGCTTTTAGTAAATCTGCAGTCGCTGCCATTGAGGCAAAAGGCGGTTCTGCAACTATATCGTAATTCGATGAAACGATTCGTAGAAACAATTAGAAATATTTGGGGTATAGAAGAATTGAAAGGAAAAATCCTTACAACTCTTGGCTTACTCTTGATATATAGAATTGGTTCGACGGTTCTTCTTCCAGGAGTTGATCCGAGTAGTCTTACGCAATTACAGGCGCAGACTTCAGAAGGTCTTCTAGGCGTACTGAATGCTTTTACAGGTGGTGCTTTTTCGCGTGCATCGGTATTGGCTTTAGGTATTATGCCTTATATCTCAGCTTCAATTATTATCCAACTGATGGGTATGGCAGTTCCTGCGGTACAGAAAATGCAGAAGGATGGTGAGAGTGGTCGTAGAAAGTTGAATCAGATTACACGTTACTTGACTATATTGATAGCTGGTGTTCAAGCACCTAGTTACCTAGCCAATTTAAGTGCACAAGGTGTTGTGTTAACCCTAGATCCAGCGACCTTTTGGTTCCTTGCTTGGGTGACATTAACGACTGGTACTATTTTCGCGATGTGGTTGGGTGAAAGGATTACCGACAAAGGAATTGGGAATGGTATTTCATTGTTGATCATGGTGGGTATCATAGCAACACTTCCACAGGCATTCTTTCAGGAAATGCTCTCGCAGGTAGGTCAAGGTGCTGGATGGGTTGCATTCATTATTGAGTTATTCGTCCTATTTGTTATTACAATGTTTGCCATTGCATTGACACAGGCGGTACGACAAATACCGGTACAATATGCCAAGCAAGCTGCAGCTGGAAGAACAACGGCAACACCTGCGGCTAGACAGTACCTTCCTATGAAGGTAAATGCAGCTGGTGTAATGCCTATCATTTTTGCTCAGGCGATCATGTTTATACCTATTACAGTTTTACAATTCAGCGGTGCTGAGGGTGATAGTGCGAGTTGGTTGATTACCGTTTTTGGTAACATTCAGGGTTTGGGTTATAACCTTACCTTTGCACTATTGATTATTGTGTTTACGTATTTTTATACTGCAATACAGGTAAATACCACAAGCATATCGGATGATTTAAAGCGTAACGGTGGTTTTATTCCAGGTATTAAGCCAGGTGGACCAACGGCTGAATTTTTAGATACGGTTTTAAGTAGAATTACTTTGCCAGGATCTATATTGTTATCTGTCATAGCTATCCTCCCTGCACTTGCAATGGTGGTAGGTTTGAACACGCAGTGGGCATATTTTTATGGTGGTACATCCTTATTAATTACGGTAGGGGTGATATTGGATACACTTCAGCAGGTGGAAAGTTATTTACTTAATCGTCATTATGATGGTTTAATGAAGACTGGAAAACTAAGAGGACGAACTCAAACGACTACTTTTTAATATGGCAAAGCAAAATGCGATTGAGCAAGATGGTAGTGTCACAGAGGCGTTGTCAAATGCTATGTTTAGAGTTGAGTTAGAGAATGGTCATGTTGTGACCGCGCACATTTCAGGGAAGATGAGGATGCATTACATCAAGCTTCTTCCTGGAGATAAAGTTAAACTAGAAATGAGTCCTTATGATTTATCTAAGGCTCGTATAACGTATAGATACTAAGGAAATGAAAGTTAGAGCTTCAGTAAAAAAGCGTAGTGCGGACTGTAAGATTGTTCGTCGTAAAGGTCGCTTGTATGTAATTAACAAAAAGAACCCCAAGTTTAAGCAACGTCAGGGTTAAGCAATAATAGATAAACAGAACTATGGCAAGGATTGCAGGTGTGGATTTACCTAAAGCTAAGCGTGGTGTTATTGGCCTGACGTATATTTACGGGGTTGGATTGAACCGCTCGAAAGAGATTTTAGCAAAGGCAGATGTCCACGAGGACATCAAAGTACAAGAATGGACTGATGATCAGTTAACCGCTATTCGAGGAGTTATTTCCGAAGAGTATCGTGTTGAAGGTGAATTGCGTTCTGAGGTCCAATTGAACATCAAGAGAATGATGGACATTGGGTGTAACCGAGGAATTCGTCACCGTTTGGGTCTCCCGTTACGAGGTCAAAGGACTAAGAACAATTCTCGTACGAGAAAGGGTAAGAGAAAAACGGTTGCTAATAAGAAAAAAGCAACTAAATAATAGTTAGTTATGGCTAAGAAACAAGGAAAGCAAACGAAGAAACGTAAAGTGCGTATTGACGCACTGGGCCAAGCGCATATCGGTTCTTCATTTAATAATATTATAATCTCATTGACAAATCAGCAAGGGCAAGTTATTTCTTGGTCTTCTGCTGGTAAGATGGGGTTCCGCGGGAGCAAAAAGAACACCCCTTACGCAGCTCAAATGGCTGCTGAAGATTGTGGTCGTGTTGCTTTGGAAGCTGGCTTGAAAAAGGTAAAGGCTTACGTGAAAGGTCCAGGTAATGGTCGAGAGAGTGCAATACGCTCTTTACATAACCTAGGTATCGAGGTGGTGGAAATCATTGATATCACTCCAATACCTCACAATGGATGTCGTGCGCCCAAGAAGCGTCGAGTATAATTTTAGAATAATAGTATTATGGCAAGATATAGAGGACCAAAAACAAAGATTGCTCGTCGTATGGGTGAGGCGATCTTTGGCCCAGATAGCTCTTTCGAGAAGCGTAAATATGGACCAGGTCAGCATGGTAATACCCGCAGACGCGGTAAGAAAAGTGAGTATGCTGTTCAATTACAGGAAAAGCAAAAAGCTAAATACACTTATGGTATTTTAGAGCGTCAGTTTGCAAACATGTTCGATAAGGCATCCAGAAGCAAAGGAAAAACAGGTGATGTTCTTCTTCAGCTTTGTGAAAGTCGTTTGGATAATGTTGTGTTTCGCTTAGGTTTAGGTAAGACTCGTGATGCGGGTCGTCAACTAGTTGGACACCGTCACATCACTGTTAATGGTGAAATTGCAAGTATTCCTTCTATGATCATCAAAGCTGGTGATGTAATAGGCATACGTGAAAAATCTAAATCGCTGGTTGTGATTTCCGAATCAATGGCTTCTAAAAATGCTGATTCCCCTTGGTTAGAGTGGAATGAGAGTAAGCAGGAGGGTACATTTTTGAATGTTCCTTCTCGTGACGCTATACCAGAGAATATCAAAGAACAGTTGATCGTAGAATTGTACTCTAAATAATAACACCTTATACCCATTTATATGGCTATTCTTAATTTCCAAAAGCCGGATAAAGTTATCATGAACGCATCAACTGACCGTAGTGGTCAGTTCGAGTTCAGACCTTTGGAACCAGGCTACGGTCTAACAGTAGGTAATGCACTCCGAAGAGTATTGTTATCAGGTCTCGAGGGTTTCGCCTTGACTTCTTTGAGAATTGAAGGTGTAGACCACGAGTTTAGTACTATACAAGGCGTCGTAGAAGACGTTACGGAGATGGTACTGAATTTGAAGCAGGTTAGATTTAAGCAACAAATTGAATCCACTGATACTGAGACTGTGAAGATCACGGTTAGCGGGAAGGAGCAATTGGTAGCTGGTGATCTTGCTGCTCATATTACCGCTTTCCAGGTTCTTAATCCTGAGTTTGTAATTTGTAACATGGATCCAAGCGTTAGTTTGTCTATGGAGCTTGTTATAGACAAAGGAAGAGGATACATTGGTGCTGAGTTCAACAAGAAACCTGATGCTGCTATCGGTACGATAGCTTTAGATAGTATTTATACTCCTATTAGGAATGTAAAGTACTCTATAGACAACTATCGTGTAGAGCAAAAAACGGATTACGAAAAGTTAGTTTTAGATATTGAAACTGATGGTTCCATTCATCCAAAAGAAGCGCTAACTGAAGCTGCCAAAATCCTTATTCATCACTTTATGTTATTCAGTGATGAGCGTATTAGTTTAGAAGACGAGGAGTCTTCTGATACTGAGTCGTATGATGAGGAAGCGCTACACATGCGCCAACTGTTAAAAACGAAGCTGCATGACATGGATCTTAGTGTACGTGCGTTGAATTGTTTGAAAGCTGCGGAAGTGGATACTTTGGGCGATTTAGTAACGTTCTCTAAGTCTGATTTAATGAAATTCCGCAACTTTGGTAAAAAGTCGTTGACCGAATTAGAGGAGCTTGTAGATAATAAAAACTTGAGCTTTGGAATGGATATTTCCAAGTACAAGCTCGATAAAGAATAATCATGAGACACGGTAAGAAAAACAACCACCTCGGAAGAAAAACTGCACACAGAAAGGCTATGCTTAGCAATATGGCAGGATCGTTGATTATGCACAAGCGTATCAATACTACTGTCCAGAAGGCAAAAGAGCTACGTAAATTTGTGGATCCATTGGTTACTCGTTCTAAGGAAAATACAACGCACAATCGTCGTATGACTTTTGCGGCTCTTCGTCAGAAAGAAATAGTCACTGAACTATTCACTGTGGTTGGTCCTAAAGTAGGTGATCGTCCTGGAGGTTATACACGTATTATCAAAACGGGTACTAGACTAGGTGATAATGCTGAGATGTGTATGGTAGAGCTCGTAGATTTCAATGAAATTTATGGCAGTGATGATAAGAAGAAGACAACACGTCGTAGTCGCCGAGTTAAAACTTCAACAGAAGAAGTTATAACGGAGGTTGTAGCAGAGGAAGTAGTAGCTGACGCTTCTACAGAGGATGTTAAAGAGGAAACGGCTGAATAAACCTATCTAATGCGCCTAATTGGTCATTGTTAAGTAATTTAAAGGGGAAATAGGGTCATGCCTACTTTCCCTTTTTTTTTGAAAAAACGAATATGAAAGACACATCTAAAAAAGCCCTGTTATTACTAGAGGATGGAACAGTTTTTTACGGTTCTTCGACAGGTTTAGACGGCACTGCATTCGGTGAGATTTGCTTCAATACTGGAATGACGGGTTATCAAGAAATTTTTACTGATCCTTCTTATTTTGGCCAGCTAATGGTCATGGCGTCTGCCCATATCGGTAATTATGGTGTACGTACGAATGAGGTAGAGAGTGATAAAATTCAGATAGCAGGCTTGATCACGAAAAACTTCAGTGAGGTTGCTTCTAGATCAGGTAAGTCTGACAGTCTATTCGGTTATTTTGAAAAGGAAAACAAGGTTGCCATTAAAGATATTGATACAAGAGCACTAGTACGTCACATCCGCGATGCTGGAGCTATGAATGCTATAATTTCAACCGAAATACACGACATTGAGAGCTTAAAAGTCAGACTGAGAGACTGTCCTTCAATGGAAGGCTTAGCTCTGGCTCCAAAGGTTAGTACTGTTGAAGCTTATGAAGTAGGCGATGCCTCGAGTAATTTGCGCATTGCTGCTTTAGATTTGGGAATAAAAAGTAATATTACGAAGTGTTTGACAGACCGTGGCGCCTTGGTGAAGGTCTTCCCTTGGAATACTTCATTAGAGGAAATGTTGGAATGGGGACCAAATGGATTGTTTTATTCCAATGGTCCGGGTGATCCTGCTGCATCTCCAGAAGTTGTAAAAGAAGTAGCGAAAGGAATTGCCAGTGGTTTACCGGTTTTTGGTATCTGTTTAGGACACCAGATGATTGCGTTGGCAAGTGGGCTAACCACTTTCAAGATGCATAATGGCCATCGAGGTATCAATCACCCTGTTAAGAATATGGCAACGGGCTTAGGAGAAATCACTTCTCAAAATCACGGCTTTGTTGTGAATATGGATGATGTCAAGGCTGCGGCTAATGTTGAATTGACTCATCTACATTTAAATGATCAAACTGTAGCTGGTATAAAGCGCAGTGATGCGAATTGTTTTTCCGTCCAATACCATCCTGAAGCTTCACCAGGTCCTCATGATAGTCGCTATCTTTTTGACCAATTCATAGAAAACGTTAAGAACCACTAGTCCGATCATTGAATTAGACAACTAACATTTAAAATTTAAGATTATGTCTGTTATTACGCATATTCATGCCCGTCAGATTTTGGATTCACGTGGTAATCCCACCGTTGAAGTGGATGTTATTACATCGTCAGGTGCAATGGGAAGAGCTGCAGTTCCTTCAGGAGCATCTACAGGAGTTCATGAAGCAGTTGAATTGAGAGATGGTGATGCCTCCATGTATATGGGAAGAGGAGTTCTCAAGGCTGTTGAGAATGTAAATGATATCATAGCTCCCGAGCTAGAGGGTGAAATCGTAACTGAGCAGGCACACATTGATTCATTAATGATTGAGCTTGATGGCACGGAGAACAAAGGTAGACTTGGCGCTAACGCTATTCTAGCAGTTTCTCTTGCTGTTGCTAAAGCTGCTGCAGAAAGTACAGGGCAACCGTTGTATAGATATATTGGTGGGGTTAATGCTCGTACACTTCCTGTACCCATGATGAATATTATCAATGGAGGTTCGCATGCGGATAATTCTATTGATTTTCAAGAATTTATGGTGATGCCATTTGGTGCCAATTCTTTTAGTCAAGCATTGCGTATGGGGACTGAGGTATTTCATAACTTGAAGACAGTTCTTAAGAGTAAAGGATATAGCACGAATGTAGGTGATGAAGGTGGTTTTGCACCTTCAATTGGCTCTAACGAGGAGGCTTTAGAAATCATTCTTGAGAGTATTGTGAAGGCGGGTTATAAGCCAGGTGTTGATATTTGGATTGCGATGGATGCCGCTGCTTCAGAGTTTTACAACGCAGAGACAGGCACCTACATATTTCATAAGAGTGATGGTCGCGAACTAACTTCAGATCAGATGGTAGATTATTGGGCCAATTGGATTGAGAAATATCCTATTGCTTCTATTGAAGATGGTCTGCACGAAGACGATTGGTCTGGTTGGGCAAAGTTGCACGCGAAAATCGGAAGCAAAGTACAGTTAGTTGGTGATGATTTATTCGTTACAAATGAAAAGCGTGTCGCACGAGGTATCGAAGAAGGAAGTGCCAATAGTGTTTTAATTAAAGTGAACCAAATCGGTACCTTAACGGAGACTATAAACACTGTTTCTTTGGCCAACAGACATATGATGACTTCCGTTATGTCACACCGTAGTGGAGAGACTGAGGATGCTACAATTGCTGATTTGGCAGTGGCATTAAATACAGGTCAAATTAAGACAGGTTCGGCCTCACGTTCGGACCGCATGGCCAAGTACAATCAATTATTAAGAATAGAGGAAGAATTAGGAGAACTTGCTGTGTTCCCTGGAAAAAACTTCCGCTTTATTAGCTAATATAATATATAACATACCCTTATCATGGATAGAATTAAAGAGCAGTTCCGAGACATATTTCCCTCCATCGTTGCCGATACTAAGACTTTTCTAAAGGCAAATGCCGATGAGAAAATAGCTGACATCAAGTTGGGGCAACTGTATGGAGGTATGCGAGGAATGCCTGCGTTAATTTGTGAGACGTCTAAATTAGATCCGGATGAAGGTATTCGTTTTAGAGGATACAGTATTCCCGAGCTTCAGCAGAAATTACCTAAGTATCCCGGTGGTGAGCAACCATTACCGGAAGGTCTTTTTCACCTGATGTTGATGAATGAGATTCCAACGGAAGACGAAGCTAGACGATTGAGTAACAATTGGGTTCGTAGGAGTAATGTGCCGGTGCACGTTTTTAAGGCGATCGACGCGTTACCTATCAAGACGCATCCAATGACCCAGTTCTCTATTGCAATTATGGCAATGGGGACAGAGAGTGTGTTCTCCAAGGCCTATGCTAATGGTGTTCACAAAAGTGAATATTGGGACTCTACTTATGAGGACTGCATGAACTTGATTGCGCGTCTACCGCGTGTAGCTGCCTATATTTATCGTAGAATGTACCACAGCGACCAACATATTGAGCCGGACCCTAAACTTGACTGGGCAGGTAATTTTGCCCATATGTTGGGCTTTGATAACGATGAATTTAAAGAGTTGATGCGCGTTTATCTTACGATACACGCAGATCACGAAGGTGGTAACGTAAGTGCCCATGCAGTTCATTTAGTGGGGTCTACGTTAAGCGATGCTTACCTTAGTTTCTCCGCTGGTATGAATGGTTTAGCAGGCCCATTACACGGCTTAGCGAATCAGGAAGTGATTAGATGGATCAATAGCATGCGTCAGGAACTTGGCGGCGGATTGCCGACTAAAGACCAAATCGCTAACTATTGTAAAAAAACACTTGAGGCGGGTAAAGTTATACCTGGCTTTGGACATGCTGTTCTACGAAAAACTGATCCGCGCTATACGGCACAACGAGAATTTGCATTGGCTAAAATGCCGAACAGTGAGCTATTCAAGATCGTAAGTATGATTTATGAGGTTGTTCCTGATATCCTTGCTGCAACCGGAAAGGTTAAGAATCCATGGCCCAACGTTGATGCCCACAGTGGTCAACTGTTAACGCATTATGGTTTAGTAGAATATGAATTCTATACGGTACTTTTTGGTGTTGCTCGTTCACTTGGTACGTTGACTAATTTAATTTGGGATCGTGCTATGGGTATGCCATTAGAACGTCCTGGTTCAACCACTACGGAATTGTTAAAAAAACAATTTGACAAGTAGTAAAAAGCCAATTGATTACAGACCCTGATTCATTGATTTGAGTCAGGGTTTTTTGTTGGTTAACATTTAGATTTCTAGCCATTTATAGTATATATTTGCACCCCCTTATGGACACGTAGTATGCATACATAGGGGTCTTTTAAATATAAAACCACTCTCAAGGGAAAGTGATAGTTGCATACAAGTACCTGGGATACAATTAAATCTCTCATGTCAGAAGAGAATCAAGCACCTCAAGAAGAGGTGAAGAAGGATATTCCTGTTCAGGAAACTCCAAAAGTCGAAGAAACTGTTGTCGAAGAAACTGTTGTCGAAGAAACTGTTGTTGAAGAAACTGCAGTAGAAGAAGCTCCAAAAGAAGAAGTAACTGTTGTTGAAGAAGCTACTCCAGAAGTAGTTGCTGAAGAAGAAACTGTCGCTGAAGTAGCTACAGTGGAAGAAATCATCGCAGAAGAGTTCAATTGGGCTGACGTAGAAGTTAGTGCAACAGAAATGAATGAAGAGCGTATAGAGTTAATGGCTGCTTATGAAAGCACTCTTGGTTCTTCTGTGGAGCATCAAGTTGTTGAAGGTAAAGTAACCGTTAAGACGGAACGTGAAGTAATCATCGATATTAACTCTAAGAGTGAAGGTGTAGTGAGCTTAAATGAGTTCCGCTACAACCCTGAACTTGCAGTTGGAGATACCGTTGAAGTACTGGTTGATCGTCAAGAAGATAAGTTTGGTCAGTTGGTTCTTTCGCATAGAAAGGCACGCTCGATCAAAGCATGGGATCGTGTTAACGAAGCGCATGACAACGATGAGATTGTTAAGGGTTATGTTAAGGCTCGTACTAAGGGTGGTATGATCGTAGATGTTTTCGGACTAGAGGCATTCTTGCCAGGTTCGCAAATAGATGTGAAGCCAATCCGCGATTACGATCAGTATGTTGACAAAACCATGGAATTCAAGGTGGTTAAAATCAACCACGAATTCAAAAATGTTGTGGTCTCGCACAAGGCGCTTATTGAAGCTGATCTTGAAGAGCAGAAAAAAGAAATCATCTCCAAACTTGAAAAAGGTCAAGTTCTTGAAGGTATCGTTAAGAACATCACTTCTTACGGTGTATTCATTGATCTTGGTGGCGTAGATGGATTAGTACACATTACAGACTTGAGCTGGAGTCGTATTAATCATCCGTCTGAAATTGTTGAGCTGGATCAAAAAATCAATGTTGTAATTCTTGATTTTGATGAAGGTAAGACGCGTATTCAGTTGGGTCTTAAACAACTTGAGAAGCACCCTTGGGATGCACTAGATGCAGAATTGAGTGTTGGTAATAAGATCAAAGGTAAAGTTGTGGTTCTAGCGGATTACGGCGCATTTATAGAAGTATTGCCAGGAGTTGAAGGTTTGATCCACGTTAGTGAAATGAGCTGGTCTGCTCACTTACGCAGTGCTGGTGATTTCATGAAAGTAGGTGAAATTGTTGAAGCCGAAGTATTGACTTTAGATCGTGAAGATCGTAAGATGAGCTTAGGTATCAAGCAATTGACTACTGATCCATGGACTGATATTACTTCGAAGTACCCGCAAGCTTCACAGCATACTGGTACGGTACGTAATTTCACGAACTTCGGTATATTCTTGGAGCTTGAAGAAGGGATTGATGGTTTGATCCATATCTCTGACTTGAGCTGGACTAAGAAAATCAAGCATCCTTCAGAATTTACTACGATAGGTGCGAAGCTAGATGTTGTTGTCTTGGATATTGACGCTGATAATCGTCGTCTAAGTTTAGGACACAAGCAAATAAGTGTTAATCCATGGGATAACTACGCAACTGTATTCGGAGTAGGTACTACCCACTCAGGTACAATGGTTAATTCTGGGGATAAAGGTGGTGATGTAACTTTCGCTGAACACGATGGCATTGAAGCATATTGTCCTGCACGTCACATTACTAAAGAAGATGGAGTTAATCTTGAAAAAGACGAAACGGCTGACTTTAAAGTAATTGAGTTCAACAAGGAAAACCGTCGTATTGTAGTATCGCATGTTGGTACTTATAAAGAGGTTGAATTGAAGAAAGCTCGCAGCGCTGGAAATACTGGCGGTGGTAGCAAAGGCGGAAACGTCTCTGTACCTAACCAAAATGTAGAGCGCTCAACTATGGGTGATCTAGATGCTTTAGCAGCTTTGAAAGAGCAAATGGAAAAAGGCGGTAAGTAAGCCCCATTTATTTTGAAACAGAAACCCTCGAGCGAAAGTTCGGGGGTTTTTTTATGTTGAAAAAACTAACTTAGACCTATGAAAATAAAAAATATTATCGAGGTTTTAGAATCATGGGCTCCGCTCAAGCTTCAAGAGTCGTATGATAACAGTGGGTTGATTGTTGGCGCTCCGCACTGGGAGACCAATGGCGTACTAGTTGCCTTAGACTGTCTTGAAAGTGTGGTTGATGAGGCTATTTCTAAGGGGATTCATTTGGTAGTGACTCACCATCCTATAGTATTCAATGGCTTAAAGAAGTTCAATGGGTCGAACTATGTGGAGCGGGTCGTTATGAAGGCCATAAAGCATGATGTTGCGTTATATGCTATTCACACCAACCTTGATAATGTTGCTTGGGGAGTGAATGGGAAGATTATGGACGTGTTAGGTATTTCCAGCCATGTCGTTCTAAGTCCAGCACAAGGTATGTTGAGGAAATTTCAGGTGTATGTTCCTGTGGAAGGAGCAGAGGAATTAGCGAAGGCGGTTTATTCCGCCGGTGGAGGAAAAATAAGTAACTATGAAGCGTGTAGTTTTAAATCGATTGGAGAAGGAACGTTCAAACCGATCAGCGGTGCTTCTCCTGTTATAGGCTCTGTTGGGAAACATGAATACGTACAGGAGGCTAAAATAGAGTTTATGGTTCCTTCTTTTGCTTGTCAAGCTGTTGAACTTGCAGCTCGGGCGTCGCATCCTTATGAAGAGATGGCGTATGATTGGATTGACCTGGTTAATACAACTCCTGAATACGGTGCTGGTGCATTAGGTGTATTGAAAGAGCCAGTGGATTTCATGTCTTTCTTACGCCAAGTAAAGTCTGAGTTTGGTGCTACCATAAAATATACAAAGCCTATCAAAGATCTCGTCAAGACCGTTGCAGTTTGTGGCGGTTCAGGCAGCTTTTTGCTAGATGCAGCGAAACGGGCTAATGCCGATGTATTAATTACTTCGGATTTTAAGTATCATGACTACTTTGATGCTGATAATTCAATCTGTATCTTAGATATTGGACATTATGAGAGTGAGCGCTTTACAATCGATTTGATCACAGAGAGACTGTCGAAAAAATTCCCTAAATTTGCCGTTCTCAAAACAGAGGTCAACACAAATCCTATACAGTACTATTAGTATGGCTAAGAAGGCAAAAGAGTTAAGCGTAGAAGATAAGTTAAGAGCGCTTTATGATCTTCAAATTATCGATCGTCGTGTAGACGAAATTCGCGCAATGCGTGGTGAGCTTCCATTGGAAGTTGAAGATCTAATAAGCGAGGTCGCTGGTTTAGAAGCCAGAATGGATAAAGTCAACCATGAAGTGTCTGATCTAGAGGTAGATATCAAGGAAAAGCACCAAATGATTAAGGATTGCCAAGAGAAAATGGCGAAGTATGTCAAGGATCAAGAGCAAGTCCGTAACAATCGCGAATTTGAGGCGATTGCAAAAGAAATTGAGTACCAAGAATTAGAAATTCAATTGGCTGAAAAGCGTATTCGTGAGTTTGGCGCGCGTATTGACTCGAAAAGAGAAGGTAATACTTCAAGTGTTGAGCGATTGGAAGAGCGCAAAACGCACCTTACTCATAAAGTAGCAGAATTAGACAGCATCATGTCTGAAACAGCTAAAGAAGAAGAAATGCTTCTCGCTAAAAGTGTAGAGTACAAGGAATCCATAGAAGATCGTCTTGTTAAAGCGTATGACCGAATTCGTTCGGCTACAAAAAACAAGCTTGCAGTTGTTTCTGTAGAGCGTGGCGCATCGGCAGGATCATTCTTTGTAATTCCTCCACAACGTCAAATGGAGCTCGCACAACGCAAGAAAATCATGATTGACGAGCATAGCGGACGTATTCTTGTTGATCCTCTTTTAGCTGCAGAGCAAGAGGAGAAAATGGATACCATGATTGCTGCTTGGTTGAAGTAATAAATTAGCAATAAATAAAAAGCCCGTACTGTTTCAGTACGGGCTTTTTTTATGGTTGAAAATTCGTTTCAAATGCTATTTAGTACAGATGTAGAGCATTTCGCGTTTGGGTAAAGCGTATTTCGCGAACCAACCCCCTGGGAGCTCCTGTTCAGCGTCGAAAGTGGTTACAGTGAATCCGGCAGCTTTTAATCTGGCAGGGTAATCTTGCCCGTAAAGACGGACATGATCATATTGTCTAAACCTTTTTTCTCGTTCTACAGGATCGGTAATGGTAATATCTTCGTCTGTTAACTCATAGTCCGGATCAAGAGGAACCTGCATAATAGCTAATCCACCTGGCTTAAGGATACGACACATCTCACTCATTGCTTTTAGATCATCATCAACATGCTCTAAAACATGGTTACATAGGATAGTATCATATAAGTTGTCTTCCAATGGGATGTTTTGAACATCGAATCGTAGATCGGCGAGTGGTGAAAACAGGTCTGCTGTAGTGTAGTCTAGGTTACCCATTTTCTTGAATCTACCATAAAAACATTGCTCAGGTGCTATATGTAATAGCTTTTGCTCTTTTGTTAAAAAGTCTGTGTAGTCCTTCAGGTATAACCATAGTAGTCGATGTCTTTCTAGGCTATTCGTTCCTGGGCATAGCGCGTTAAGGCGTTGATTTTGTCCATAGCCGTATGGAAAGAATTTGGAGTAGCCTCTTCCGTCAATGGGATCTACAAATTGGTCACCTTTAAAAAGTACAGGGCTTAGCCATTGAACTATGTAGCTGAGTCTAATTAGTAACGGACGAGGTACAGAGGCGAGGGCCCATTTCATTATTTTTGCGATCATATTTTTTCGTATTCAGCCGCTTCTATACCTAGTGCGTCATAAATGTATTGGAAGGTACTTAGAATTTCAGGTTTGCCGTTAACCACGGCAACATCGTGTTCAAAATGTGCACTGTTCTTACCATCCGCAGTTAATATGGTCCATCCATCAGGGAGGTGCTTTATTCTGTGGGTACCTAGGTTTATCATTGGCTCTATGGCGATAACGAGTCCTTCTTGAATTTTTTTACCTCGACCACGTTTCCCATAATTAGGTACCTGAGGATCTTCATGCATTTTCGTTCCAAGGCCATGTCCTACCAGTTCTCTGACCACACCGTAGCCTCTACTTTCCGTGTATTCTTGGATAGCTGCGCCAATATCACCTATTCTATTTCCTTCAACCACTTCTTTAATTCCAGCGTAGAGAGATGCTTTAGTGACTTCCAGCAACTCGGAAGTCTCTTTCGATACTTCTCCGACAGCGAATGTATAGGCGTGATCCCCATAGTATCCATTCATAAAAACACCACAATCTACGGAGAGAATGTCCCCGTTTTGCAGTTCTTTTTTTCCAGGAATACCGTGTACTACTTGCGCGTTAGGAGACATGCAGAGGCTATTTGGAAATCCATACATCCCCAAGAAACCTGGTTCACCACCGTGGTCACGGATGAAAGTCTCCGCCATTTTATCTAATTCCAATGGAATGGCTCCAGGTACGATGTATGGAGCAAGTAGCCCCAAAGTTTTACTAACGAGTTGTGCACTTGTACGCATCAATTCAATTTCCTCTGTAGTCTTATATTTGATCATTACTTTGAAATCAGTAGATTATTCCCAGTCATTTCAGACGGCTGTTTAACTTCCATTAAAGCAAGTAGAGTAGGTGCTATATCACCTAACTTCCCTTCTTTTAGAGAGAATTCAGAGGTGCTACTGCCCACTAAGAAACAGGGAACCACCGTAGTAGTATGTGCTGTGTTTGGCGTGCCGTCTTGGTTGATCATACAATCGGCATTCCCATGATCTGCGAGAATGATAAATTGATAATCTGACTCAAGTCCTGCAGCAACAACATCGCGCAAACAACGATCTACGGTCTCACACGCTTTTACGGCTGCTGACATCACTCCAGTGTGCCCAACCATGTCGGGATTCGCAAAGTTTAAACAGATAAAGTCGGTCGCACCTTCTTTGAGTTTTGGAATAATGGCATCGCGTATATCAGCGGCACTCATTTCAGGTTGAAGGTCGTAGGTAGCCACTTTAGGACTAGGGCACAAAAGACGCTGTTCTCCTCTAAATGGAATCTCTCGACCGCCCGAAAAGAAGAATGTTACATGTGGGTATTTTTCTGTTTCCGCAATTCTTATCTGGGTTTTATTCGCTTTTTCAAGAACTTCTCCTAAAGTATTGACCAAATTATCTTTTCTGAAAACAACGTTTATGTTCTTGAACGTATCGTCATAGCTGGTCATTGTTACGTAATGCAGCTGCAATGGCGTCATGTTGTATTCACTATATTCTTGCTGCGTTAACGCCTGGGTAATTTCTCTTCCACGATCAGTTCTGTAATTAAACATGATAACAATATCATCCTTCGAGATCAGAGCCAGTGGTTTTCCATTGGTATTGGTGGCTAAAATGGGCTCCATGAACTCATCTGTAATTCCCATATGGTAAGACTTTCGTACAGATGAAATAGGGTCTGTAGTTGGCGTCCCACTGCCATTTACAAGAAGATCATAGGCACGAGATACCCGCTCCCATCTCTGATCACGGTCCATCGCATAATAACGACCAATAACAGAAGCTATTTGCCCTGTAGTTTTATCCATATGCTTGTTTAGATCCTCAAGATATTGAGCACCCCCTTTGGGATCGGTATCCCTGCCATCCGTAAATGCGTGAATGTATACGTCGTGAAAATTCTTTTTATCTAACCAACTGCATAAGGCCTTAACATGGCTAATATGTGCATGAACTCCACCATCGGAAAGTAATCCCATGATATGAATTTTCTTATTCCCTTTTTGTGCTGTAGTTAATGCTTTTTGTAGTGTGGGATTGGTCTCAAATTCTCCGGATTTAGCTGCTAGATTTACCTTAACTAGGTCTTGGTAAACGACTCTACCTGCACCTAAGTTCATGTGTCCTACCTCTGAGTTACCCATTTGTCCATCAGGTAGTCCCACGTCCAACCCGGATGTTTTGATCCAAGTCGAAGGATAGTCAATATAAAGGGAATCTACGTAGGGCGTATCAGCGATGTCAACAGCGCTCACTTCAGGATTGTCAGCGCGTCCCCATCCATCGAGGACAATAAGTGCAGTCTTTTTCATAGGATCTTTTGGAGGAGCAAATTTACGGATTCTTTAGGCAAAAAAATACCCGCTCAAAAGCGGGTATTTCATCATTTTATTTTGGCGTTTTAGAGATTTACAATCCAGCAATTCCCAAAGTCTAACACCAGTTCTTTTTGATTTTTTTTTGCGTCTTTATAAGTGTCGTAAATATCGTAAGCTACCCTGAATCTTCCAATCTCTGGAACAGGGATCACCTGGGCTGTGTTCCCTAGCTCCCGAGCAAGTGATTGTGCTAATTCCTCTGATTTATAGCTCGCAATGATAATGGCATATCTTTTAGTGTTGCTTGTGTTGACCGTAGACGTATTATCGGTTTCCTCCGTAATGTTTAAAGTCGTTTCAGAAGACACGTCAGAAACAGACTCCTCTACTTTAATAGGCTCGGTTTTCATTGACTTTAACTGTAAAACAGCCTTTTCCATGGCCTTTACTTTTGCTTGTGCGATTCTAAGTTCTTCTCCTACTTTATGGGCGTTTTCTGGAGCTGTTTTATGACTTACCTTATGGTTGGCAGCATCTGACCCTGTTATATCCCAGCGGACAGCTGTGTAGAAGCTACCTAAGACATCTCCCAATAAGCCGGTAGGATCAGTATCGATATTATCGTCTAAATACAACGAGTGACGATAGCCTAAGGAAAGAGTTCCGCTCTTTGCGATTTTAAACTCTATAGAACTTCCTAGACTTAAGTTTTCACTAAAAGAAAAGAGACCTTCTTCGTTATAATTGGTGGCAGTAGTTCTATAAAGAGCTCCACCGGCTCCTACGTTAATGTTAAATTTTGTTCCCAGAGTATTGAACCTTTCTAAGTTGCTTAGTAGGTTATAATGAAGTGTCAATTGCACTGGAAGGATCGTTGATGTATACGTGTTTTTCTTTGCAACCCCTGCCATTCCAAAAGACAAATCTGCAGCATATTGATCTGAAAAAACACGATGAACTCCCGATCGTATTCCGAAATTAGAAAATAGACTATTCATATCAGCCAGGTTAGGTAATGAAGACTGATCTCCAATTAACATACTCTCCTCTACTGAAGTCAGAAAAGACCATTTGTTTTGGGCATTTATGAAAAGGCTAGAAAAAGTTAAGAACAGTATTACGGTAAACTTCATTTGGATAAGTTTTGGAGTATAAAAATACCTACTATAAATTCAATCAGCAACTAAATAATACGCAGATCCAATCGGTTCTTGATTTCCTCATGTCTAAAGGAATTGATCCGACTAGATTAAATGCAAGAGGAGTTGGAATAGCGCAACCAGTTTTGCCTAATAGCAGTGTTGAAGGACGTAAGGTTAATAGACGTACAGAAGTTGTACTATACTAAAGTATTGATTTAGGTATTTCGAGTGTTTCGTAAGCGTCTTCATTAGCTAAAAATATTCTAGCAGTGGAATCACCTTTGAGTACAACCGAGTTTTCCTCAACTCTAATCCAAGAGCCTTCTCTCAAACCAATAACTGGGTGGGTATTAAATTTATGGAATTCTCTAATACGCGTTTCACGTGTTTCACCCATATGCTCGATTCCCTCAATAGGATCTAAGTAATGAGGGTTGAAGTTAAAAGGCACCCATCCAAAGGCCTCAAAGCTTGAGGGGTATATAATAGGCATGTCATTGGTCGTGGAAATGGATATACCCGTCATATTGCAGCCTGCAGAAGTACCCATATAGGGTTTCCCCTCTCTTACATGTTTATCTATAAGATCAAAATAGCCACTCATTCTGAGCTCATTGGCCAAAACAAAAGTATTCCCTCCGCCTATGAAGAAACTCTCTGCCCAATTGCATCCATCTTCTGGATTATCGAATTCATGAGCACCTTTAAATTCAAAACCCAAATCTTCAAAAAACACTTTTGCCTTAGAGGTATACTCGTCATGGGATATTCCTCCAGGACGTGCAAAAGGGATGAATAGAATCTTCTTGGATTGTTTGAAGAAATCAGCACACTCATCTTTTAGATAGCTGAGGTAGGGTTTTCCAAAAACAGTTGAAGTGCTCACAATAAGTAATCTCATGTTAATAGGTTTCATTATACAAGTACGTCCAAACTGACTTTTTGCTGTCTTTAAGCTCAGTCCAAATAGGTCTTACAACACCACCATAAGCAGATATATGATTGTAGTCACCCATAAAAACCGCATTAGAAGGGGAAAACGACACATCGTTGATTTGTTGCTCTGTCCAGCTGCTACCTCCATCTTTACTTATCGCTAAGTAAGTGTTCGTTTCAGTCTTTTCCGTGGTGTTCCTGCGGTCGTAAAAGACAGCGTATAGAAACCCAGAGGTTGGGTCAATGGTGATCCATGGAAGAAATTGATCAGAAGATCCGCCATTATTTGAAATGCCCATTGGTTTTGACCAATTTTCACCTGCATTATCACTGTAACTCATATACACTTCACCACCGGTTTGCTCAGAGTTATCTCCCCAGCACATGAATATTCGGCCATAAAAAGGGCTACTTGGACATTGATCAACTACGGTTATCGGCATTCCATTACATCGTGAAAATCCATCGTAAGATTGGGTCCACCCAGCTTTTTGAGTAGCGACCTCAAATTCCTCCCAGACCATGCCATCCAGACTACGGTTAAAGTAAATTGTCTGATCTAATGCCCATCCAACGTATCGCTCATTATTGAGGCCGAATGCCGGTACTGCTCCTTCAGCAGTTTTGTCATCATCTACACAATCGCCTGTCCGCTCTGAGATGATCGTAGGAGACGACCAAGTATCGCCCCTGTCAATACTTTCGCTGTAGAGAATGGTACTTGTGCAGGAAGGGTCTGTTGTCCCATATGAGTCAAACTGCGTCCAACTGAGTCCAATCGTTCCATTGGATGGATGCACTGCTGCCCACTCTTTGTCGTGTTTCTTGCCATTTATTTGGGTGAAGCTACCTTCGTTAAATTGGTCTTCTGGTCCATCCTTACTTTGACAAACCATTCTGTCAAGTATGCGATCACTTTGCCAATTTGTCCCTTCAGGATCGCTTAAATGAAAATAATAAGTACGTCCACTGTAGTCTGTGATGATACAGGGATCACCCCAAACTCCATGAGGACTTGTGATAGTAGAGATGGTCCAAGTCGCTCCGGCATCTGTACTCTGGTAGAAGTTGTTTAATATGCTACCCGCATAGATGTTGTTCTTGTTCGTGGGGTCCACGGAGATGCTGGGTTCGCAAATACCAGATTTGAAAGCTGTGCCTTCATGAATTTTAACGGCTTGGGCATGCGTTGATTTTGACATTAGTAATGTCGAGATAAGGGCTACTAATGCTATAAATTGGTTTAATTTCACAGTCATGAATTTACTATTGGTCCTTTTTACTTCATTCCCGGTTTTACTTGGTAACGTATCCCCTAAGATACAGCACGAGTTTTATGTGAGCATCACTGAACTAAGGGTTGATTTAGAACAAGATCGCGTTACTGCATCTATGCAGTTTTTCCCAGATGATTGGGAACGGGCCATGAATGCATTAGTGACGGAGAAGGACGTAAGATACCATGCGATGTCGGAGCTAAAAAAGGACTCACTTCATGCCTATGAGCTGGCACGAACATTTAATATTCAATGCAGTAGGGAGGATGTAAGGACTGAACTTATGTTCTCGTTTGTTGGCAGTGAGACAGATAATGAATATGTAAAGCTTTTTTTTACTTTTTCAGGACTACCAAAAGAATTGGATGACTCTAACTGGATCATACATTGCTCAACTTTAAGTGATGTCTTTTCCAGCCAAGAGAACATCATCACGTTTTACAACGAATTGGGCCGTCGTGCAACAAGTAGCTGCAGGGTTGAAAACGAGTATTACACGAGTTTCTTTTAAATATGTTTTACGTAAATCTCGGCATTCGCCATATCACCGATCTTCAAGGTTTCGATCATATGTTGTTTCTTATAGCCCTCACTCTGCCTTTAAGCGTGAGAAATTGGAAACCAATTTTAAGCTGGGTTACAGCGTTTACAATAGGTCATAGTATTGCCCTTGCCCTTACAGCGTCGGAGCTATTAATTGTGCCTTCGAGCCTTATTGAACTGGCAATCGCTTTGAGTATAGGTATTACTGCAGCGTTACACCTTTTTTTAGGATTTAAAGTGAACCGCATGGGTATGTGGATAGCAGGTTCTTTTGGACTGGTGCATGGTTTTGGGTTTGGCTCCTATTATTCTTTTATAGCTCAAAGCGATTCTTTTTGGTGGGCTTGGATTCCTTTTAATTTAGGTATTGAACTGGGTCAATTCATTGTAGTGTTGGCCGTGATTTTAGTATATTGGTTTTTAGATAGAATCAATATAAAACCTCAGGTATACCGATTGGTAATATCTGGTGGTATTTTAGTATTGAGTTTTCAAATGATCTTAGAGAGAATACCTACTTAATTGACTTAACAATCGCTTAAATGAAGAAGATTTTATTCCTAGTGGCAACAATATTTAGCTGCTCTTTACTTGCGCAAAACGTGAATACCACTAAGTTCAAGCAACTTGGTGAAGAATTACCTACGCCAAACGTTTACCGAACAGCTTCAGGTGCACCTGGCCATCAGTACTTCCAGCAACAGGCAGATTACGATATGGAAATCACTCTGGATGACCAGACCCAGCGCATTTATGGAAAGGAAACCGTCACTTATACGAATAACAGCCCGGATGAATTACGATACCTATGGGTGCAGTTAGATCAAAATATGCGAGCAAAGAACAGCACCACTCAAGAAATTAATACTGATGGTATTTTTTCTCAAAGAGGCAATACTGCTCAGACAGCTTTTAATCAACTGAAGAAGAACCAGTTCTATGACTTCGATGGTGGTTTTAAGATTGACTATGTGCAATCCACTGGAGGTACCAACCTCAGGTATACTGTAAATAATACGATGATGCGTGTTGATCTACCAACTCCCCTTGGGAAGGGTCAGAAGTTCAGTTTCAATATAAAATGGTGGTTCAATGTAAATGACCGCATGGATATTGGTGGTCGTTCAGGTTATGAATATTTTGAAGAAGAGGACAACTATTTATATACAATTGCTCAATTTTTCCCTAGAATGGCTGTCTATGATGATATCGTAGGATGGCAAAACAAACAATTTTTAGGTCAAGGAGAATTCACCTTGCCGTTTGGAGATTATAAAGTTAGTATTACTGTTCCTAGTGATCATGTTGTTGCGTCTACAGGAGAATTGACGAATGAAAGTAGAGTTCTGACCTCTTCCCAACGTGCGAGATTAGCTAAGGCGAAGAAAAGTTATCAGGATCCAGTCATTATAGTGACTCAAGCCGAGGCCGAAGCTGCGGAAATAAAGAAAAATTCAACCACAAAGACCTGGATATTTGAGGCAGAGAATGTTCGAGACTTTGCTTTCGCATCGTCAAGAAAATTCATTTGGGATGCTATGGCTGTGAATATCAACGGAAAGACAACGATGGCAATGAGCTACTATCCGAAGGAGGGCAATCCGCTTTGGGAGCAATATTCCACTAGAGTTGTAGCACATACGCTTGAAGTCTACAGTAAGTTCACTATTGACTATCCGTACCATAAAGCCATCTCAGTACACACAAAGTGGATTGGAATGGAGTATCCTATGATTTGCTTTAACGGTGGCCGCCCTGAATCAGATGGCACCTATAGTGAAGGGACTAAATATGGGATGATAGGTGTTATTATCCATGAAGTAGGTCATAATTTCTTTCCTATGATCATCAACTCCGATGAGCGTCAATGGACCTGGATGGATGAGGGGTTAAACACTTTTGTACAGTATCTCACTGAACAAGAATGGGACCATGACTATCCATCGAGAAGAGGCCCAGCGCATAAGATAGTTCCTTACATGAGTGGGCCTAAAGATAGAATGGTTCCGATCATGACTAATTCCGAAAGTATTCTCCAGTTTGGAAATAATGCATACAGTAAACCGGCAACTGCACTGAATATTTTGCGTGAAACAGTGATGGGCAGAGAGCTGTTTGACTATGCTTTTAAAGAATATAGCCGACGCTGGGCTTTTAAGCATCCATCTCCCGCAGACTTTTTTCGTACCATGGAAGATGCATCAGCAGTTGATTTAGATTGGTTTTGGAGGGGATGGTTCTACACTACGGATCATGTAGATATTGCGATGACGGATGTCAAGTGGTATCAGATGTCCAGTAAGAACCCGGACGTAGAAAACCCGATCAAAGAAGACCAATTCTTAAAGGCAGATGCCCATGTGGGTAAATCGCGAAATAGTGTAATCCGTACAGTCGTGGATGAAGTTCCCGCATCTCGCGATTTCTACAATGCCTACAATCAGTTTGACGTAAGCGACGCTGATAGAGAAGAATACCAGCAATACAGAAGCCGTTTGTCTCCAGATGAGGCCGCTATGTTAGACGCGGGTTACCATTTCTACGGAATATCTTTTGAAAATAAAGGTGGATTGTTGATGCCTTTGGTATTGAGGTTTACATTGGAAGATGGAACACAGGAAATAAAAAGAGTTCCCGTGGAAGTATGGGTGAAGCATGAAGAGTCGTTTACTAAATGGTTCAACTTTAGTCAGCCTGTGGTTCAAATCACACTAGATCCTTTCCTAGAGATGGCAGATACAGATAGAAGAAACAACTATTGGCCAGCTCAAGTTGAGCCTAGTAAGTTTGATGTGTATTCTAAAAATGCAACAAGCAGATGGCAGCGCAATGGGCAAAGTAACCCAATGCGCGAAGCAAGCGCTATTGCAAAATAACAGAGCTAAAAAAGCCGACTCATTTCGAGTCGGCTTTTTACATGATCTATTTCAGAAAAATCTTAACCCTTTACCATGTCAAGGTATTGGCTAAGCTTTGCTTTTAATTTTTTGCGTTCTACAATGAAATCTAAGAAGCCGTGTTCCAGTAAAAACTCAGATTTTTGGAATCCCTGTGGAAGATCTTTACCTATGGTTTCTCTGACTACTCGCGGACCAGCAAATGCAATAAGTGCATTAGGTTCCGCAATATTAATATCCCCAAGCATTGCATAAGATGCCGTTACACCACCTGTAGTAGGATCTGTCAGGAAAGATATGTATGGAATTTTTTTATCGTCCAGTAAGGCGATTTTAGCTGCTGTTTTTGCCATTTGCATAAGCGAAAAAGCAGCTTCCATCATTCTGGCACCACCTGATTTTGAAATCATGATAAAGGGAGCCCCTGTGGCCAAACTTCTGTCCATCGCGCGAGCAATTTTCTCACCTACGACTGACCCCATAGAGCCACCAATAAAGTTGAAGTTCATACATGCAATCACAACTTGATGTCCATTCATTTCTCCGTAACCTGTTGTTATGGCATCCTTAAGACCTGATTTTTTCTGACCAGCTTTTAGACGATCATTATAGGGTTTAGTATCCTTGAATTTTAATGGATCTATAGACTCCATTTTAGGATCTAATTCAGTAAATACTCCTTGATCAAATAAAATCTCAAAGTATTCTTTTGCGTTGATACGGTCATGGTGCCCGCAGTTACCACATGTCCACATCTCAGTAGCATGGTCTTCAACGCTCACAATCACCTTACACTTAGGACATTTGTGCCATAAGCCATCCGGCGTTTCTTTTTTATCCTTAGTCTGCGTGGTAATACCAGCAGTTGTTCTTTTAAACCAACCCATACGTGTTGTTTGTCCTGTTTATAGCGTGCTAATGTACTAAAAAAGGGCACTCTTCGGTAGAAGAATGCCCTTTAGATAATAGTCTGTATTGTGCTTTAAGCAAGCGTAATATCGTCATTCAAGTAGACATCTTGTACAGAACGCAATAGAGCGATACCGTCCTTGTAGTCTTTCTGGAATGCTTTACGGCCTAGGATCAAGCCTTGGCCACCTGCACGCTTATTAACCACGGCAGTTAATACAGCTTCTTTTAAATCGTCAGCATCATTACCAGTGGAAGCGCCACCTGAATTAATGACACCAATACGACCGTTGTAGCTATTTAAAACTTGATAACGAGTTAGGTCGATTGGATTGTCAGTAGTCAATTCAGAGTAAACTTTTGGGTGAGTTTTCCCATGACCGGTAGCATTATAACCACCATTATTAGTTGGGAGTTTTTGCTTAATGATATCAGCTTGTATGGTTACACCTAAGTGTATTGCTTGAGAAGATAAATCTGCAGAAGAATGATAATCTACTCCATCAACTTTAAATGCATTGTTACGCGTGTAACACCATAATATGGTCGCCATTCCAAGCTCATGAGCACGCTCAAAGGCCATTGCAACCTGTTCGATCATCTCACGGCTTTGTTCGTGGCCAAAGTAGATTGTCGCACCAACTGCAACGGCTCCCATGTTCCAAGCATCTTCCACGGAGCCGTAAGGGCTCTGTAAGAACGTGTTTGGGTAAGAAAGAAATTCGTTGTGGTTGATTTTAACTACAAATGGAATTTTGTGTGCATACTTACGTGCTACAGTAGCTAATACCCCAAAGGTGGATGCAACAGCATTACACTCAGCGTCAATGGCCATTTTAACAATGTTTTCCGGATCGAAGAACATTGGATTTGGCGCAAAAGAACCTCCTGCACTGTGCTCAATACCCTGGTCAATGGGCAGAATACTTAAATAACCGGTTCCACCTAAACGGCCTGCGCCGTAAAGAGTTTGGAGCGAACGCATCACGGGGATGCTGCGGTTAGAGTCTGTGAAAGATTCCGTGACAAAGTTGCCGCTTGGTGTGTGTGCCAAAGAATCTACAGGAATAGTCGTAGAAGTGTGGTTCAACAAAGCATCGGCTTGATCACCGAGCAACTCTCTAATTTTGTCAATGGACATCATAGTTTCTGATAGTATTAGTGAACGGCTAAAATAAGATGAATTTATATAGCGTCCGCCTAATAATTAAAAGGGATATCCAATACCTATATTAATATTCAAATCTCGTAGTTTAGGATCACTAATCACCCAGTTAGAGCGGTCCACAGCACCGGGGTGGTGAATTTTCAATCCGAGATCTGCACGCAGAATAAAGAATTCAATGTCATACCTGAGCCCGATTCCTGTATTCAAGCCAAGTTGTTTGAAGAAAGTATCCCAATAAAACTGGCCCAACGCGATTGCTTCTTGTTGCGCAGCATTGAATACACCACCATAGTCCTTTGCGTAAAGCCACATGTTGCCAGCATCAATGAATATAGCACCCTTGAGTGCCTCTTGAATGGTATATCTGTATTCTCCTGAGAGGATTAGTTTTATAGGTGCTGCAGTAAAAAATCCGTCAGATTGTAACAGGTTTTCAGGTGTCGCTCCAGGTCCAAAGTGGTAGGCTGTCCAGCCTCTCATGTCATTAGATCCACCCATGAAATAAGATTTCTCGAATGGGGTAAATATGGAGGCTTCACCCCAAGATTGACTCATACCAAGAAAGCTTCGGAAAGCCAATTCCCTCTTTCGTACTAAGGGTTGGTAAAATCGAAAGTCAATAGAAGTTTTTACAAATCTGGATATGGGTAAGGAAACCAAACGGTCTGTATCTAGCGCATGCCAGAGATGTCCTCCGGACTCAAGATCTGCAGCAAGGAAGTATCTGCGGTTAGCTTTACTCCATGTTTCACTAAATCTATAAGCAGTTGAAGCGAAGACAAGATCTTGAAACCCCACAAATAAAAATGGTGTGGACTGTGATACGGCATTAAGGTCAATGCGAATCAATGATAATTGAGCAGGGGTAAGGGTGTGCTTCGTTTTACCGATTTTCCAGTGATAATCCAGTCTGTTGGTCAGGTTTAGACGGTTAAATTCATTCGCCCTGAATTGATACGAAACCTTACTTATAATCTCAGTTCTGGGGGACCATTTTTTTGATTTTCCAGGAATCCAAGCGCCTGGTAGAAGTAGTTTAGGTATACGGAGCGTCGCAGAACTATTGAGTTCACGTGCGTCAATCAGCCAAGTATTGTTGGTAGAATTTCTTTGCTCTGTTACGGAACCACCTATGGACAGTCTAAGAAGTTCTCCTCCCTTAAATAGGTTGCGGTTATCCCAACTGAAATTCCCTCCAATTCCTAAGCTACCATTGTTACCAAGTCCTTCAATAGCAGCTGTAACGGCACGTTTAGGAAGAGGCACAAGTTTAATACGAGCCGTCAGAGTGCTGTCCAGGTCTTTAATATCGAGTTCGATATTTTTAAATACACCAAGTGCGGTCAGGTTCTTGAAGGTGCTGCGAAGTTCTGAATTATTGTAATAGCCACCACGAGCCAGGAATATTTGGTCATCCAGAAAACCAGGTCTAAAACTGCGTGAATGCTGTAAAATGTCCATGCCATTTAAGGTGCGCACGCTGTCTCGAACGGCTAGAGTATTTGTGTAACTGTAATTTGGTTCTACAGTTATTTTACTCAAGGTTTTTCGTTCAATACTCCCACCGTATATGTATGGATCAACGATACAAGCAATTTGACTCTGGGAAGGACCTCCGGTTGTGTCAACTTCAAAGTATACCCATCCCAACTTTGCCTGGTAGTAGCCATGGTTCTTTAAGAAATTAAGAACGCTTAATTGCTCGTTTTCTAAAGTTTCAGCAACGATGGCGTCACCAGTAGCCAATAAAGGGGCGTGAAAAGCAAGTGCAGAGTCTATAAATCTACTAGTGGAGGTAATGCTATACTTACTGATTGTGTATTCTGGTCCCGTATTTATACGGTAATGAGCAATGACTTTTTTTCGTTTGACCGTTTCATAGGTGGTTACCTCAGTCTTGTAAAAGCCTAGGTTGAAATAATGCAAGCCTAATTGTGCTGCACTATTGACTCTTGCTACACTATCGTAAAC
>TARA_B110000914_G_scaffold155598_1_pt1 | contig 44260 bp, 41 predicted proteins | sample TARA_B110000914 | Tara Oceans TARA_B110000914 (sample SAMEA4397983) | marine metagenome | biome: Polar Biome; feature: [MES] marine water layer (ENVO:01000295) within the mesopelagic zone...; material: water (ENVO:00002006), including particulate matter (ENVO:01000060) such...
TTAGCTAGAGTTTGTGAAAAAATGATTGAAGCTGGTGCTACTGTGCTTAATATCCCTGACACTACTGGGTATTGTTTACCTTCTGAATATGGAGAGAAAATAAAATTTCTTTATGAGAATGTCAAGAATATAGATAAGGCCATAATTTCATGTCACTGTCATAACGACCTAGGGCTAGCTACTGCCAACTCTATTGCAGGAATAGTTAATGGCGCAAGACAGATAGAATGTACAATAAATGGAATTGGAGAAAGAGCCGGCAACACTTCTCTTGAAGAAGTGGTAATGATCATGAGACAACACCCCTATTTAAATTTAGATACAAATATAAATTCCAAGCTTTTATTCGATACAAGTAAAATGGTTTCTGATCATATGGGAATGCCTGTTCAACCAAATAAAGCAATCGTGGGTGCAAATGCATTTGCTCACAGCTCTGGAATTCATCAAGATGGAGTTATAAAAAATAGAGAGACCTACGAAATAATTAATCCTCTTGACGTTGGGGTAACTGAATCAGCTATCATTCTTACTGCTAGAAGCGGAAGAGCTGCATTAGCTTACAGAGCTAAAAAAGTTGGTTTTAATCTAACAAAAAATGAATTAGATCTTGTGTATTTTGAGTTTCTAAAGTTTGCTGATTTAAAAAAAGAAGTATTGGACGAGGACATTCCAATAATAATAAGAAATTCTATATAAGTTTAATTAAGTTATGAGTAAAACCTTATTTGATAAAGTTTGGGATTCGCATGTTATTCACAAAATAACTAATGGACCTGACGTATTGTTTATTGACAGACATTTGGTACATGAAGTAACGAGTCCTGTTGCTTTTTTAGGATTAAAAAACAGAAATGTTGATGTTCTATTTCCTGAAAAAACTTTTGCTACTGCCGACCATAATACCCCAACTATTAACCAACATCTTCCTGTAAAAGACCCTCTTTCAGCCAATCAATTAAAAGCCCTTGAAGAAAATTCTAAATTGCATGGAATTTCTTATTGGGGATTAGGACATGAAAAAAATGGAATAGTTCATGTAGTTGGTCCAGAGTACGGTATAACTCAACCTGGTGCAACTATTGTTTGCGGAGATTCACATACATCAACTCACGGAGCATTCGGTGCAGTAGCGTTTGGAATAGGCACTTCAGAAGTTGAAATGGTTCTATCAACTCAATGCATCATGCAACCTAAGCCTAAAAAAATGAGGATCACCATTAACGGCAAACTCAGTAAAGGAGTAACTTCAAAAGATGCCGCCTTGTTTATCATATCTAAATTAAGCACATCTGGAGCAACTGGTTATTTTGTTGAATATTCTGGAGAAGTATTTACAGATATGTCTATGGAAGGGAGAATGACTGTTTGTAACCTTAGTATAGAAATGGGTGCAAGAGGCGGGATGATTGCACCTGATAGTAAAACATTTGATTATATAAAAAATAGAGAATTTACTCCAAAAGACAAAGAATGGGAGAAAGCTATGAAATACTGGTCTAATCTTTATTCAGATAAAGACGCGATTTTTGATAAAGAATTGATATTTGATGGAAACAATATCCAACCTATGATTACTTACGGAACAAATCCCGGAATGGGAATTAGTATTTCAAATGGAATTCCTAGAGCAGAAAATCAAGATGGAGGTGTTAAAACTTACCTTAAATCACTAGATTATATGAATTATAATGAAGGTGAAAGTATGCTTGGGAAAAAAATTGATTTTGTTTTTTTAGGAAGTTGTACAAATGGAAGAATTGAAGATTTTAGAGAATTTGCAAAAATTATTGAAGGAAGAAAAAAAGCTTCTAATGTTACTGCCTGGCTAGTTCCGGGATCTCATAAAGTAGAGAAAGCTATTAAAGATGAAGGTATTTTAAAAGTATTAGAACAGGCAGGGTTTGAATTAAGAGAACCTGGGTGCTCAGCTTGCTTAGCAATGAATGATGATAAAGTGCCAGCAGGAAAATACGCAGTCAGTACTTCAAATAGAAATTTTGAAGGAAGACAAGGCCCTGGCTCTAGAACATTATTAGCAAGTCCTCTAGTAGCAGCAGCAGCAGCAATTACAGGAGAAATAACAGACCCTAGAACATTATACTAACATTAAAATCCTAACATGGGTTACGAAAAGTTTAATATATTAAAAAGTACAGCAGTTCCATTACCTATTGAAAATGTTGATACTGATCAAATTATTCCAGCTAGATTTTTAAAAGCTACTGAAAGAATAGGCTTTGGAGATAACTTATTTAGAGACTGGCGCTACAACGCTGATAATTCAACTAAAAAAGAGTTTGTATTAAATAACGACACTTATAGTGGCGAAATACTTTTAGGTGGGAAAAATTTTGGATCTGGTTCATCAAGAGAACATGCTGCATGGGCTATATACGATTATGGTTTTAGATGTGTTATTTCAAGTTTTTTTGCGGATATATTTAGAGGAAATTGTTTAAATATAGGCGTTCTACCTGTCCAAGTATCTCCTGAATTTTTAGATAAAATATTTGACTCTGTTTTTAAAAATTCTAAAACTAAATTAGTAGTAGACTTAACAAATCAAAAAGTAAGCATTCCTGATTTAGATATTTCAGAATCGTTTGAAATAAATGAATATAAAAAAGAGAACATGCTTAACGGATATGATGATATTGATTACCTAATGAATATAAAAGACACCATAAGTGAATTTGCCAAGAATACTCCACTTTAATAAATTTTTTGATAAAATGAAAAATGAATAAAAGAACTATTGAAATTATGGACACCACCCTCAGGGATGGAGAACAAACTTCAGGTATGTCTTTTTCAGTTTCTGAAAAATTAACAATTGCAAAATTATTGTTAAATGAATTAAAAGTAGATAGAATTGAAGTTGCTTCTGCGAGAGTTTCAAAAGGAGAGTTTAAAGCTGTGAAAGCTATTACTGACTGGGCTAAACAAAATCAATATTTAAATAAAATTGAAATCTTAACATTTTTAGATAATGGTATTTCCTTAAATTGGTTAGTCAATTCTGGAGCAAAAGTTCAAAATCTTTTAACCAAAGGATCCTTAAATCATCTTAAACATCAGATAAAGAAGACACCAGATGAGCATTTCAAAGAAGTTTCAACTTCTGTTTTAAATGCTCAAAAAAAAGGCATATCAACTAATGTATATTTAGAAGATTGGAGCAACGGAATGCGTAACTCCAAAGATTATGTCTATAAATTATTAGATTTTATTAAAACATTACCAATAAAAAGAGTCCTCCTTCCTGATACTTTAGGTGTTTTAAGCCCAAAAGAAACTTACATATTCCTGTCAGATATAATTAATAAATATCCTGAATTACATTTTGATTTTCATGCACACAATGATTATGATCTTAGTGTCTCTAATGTAATCGAAAGTTTAAATGCAGGATGTCATGGAATTCACTTAACCATTAATGGAATGGGAGAACGAGCTGGAAATGCACCAATGGCTAGTGTTGCAGCTGTAATTAGAGATTTTATGCCAAACATAAGTATTAATCTAAAAGAAAAATCTCTCTACAAGGTGAGTAAATTAGTTTCAACATTTACAGGGTTCAGAATACCTGCTAACAAACCAATTGTTGGAGAAAATGTTTTTACTCAAACTGCAGGAATCCATGCAGATGGGGATAATAAAAATAATTTATACTATAATAATTTATTACCAGAAAGATTTGGGAGGAAAAGAAAGTATGCACTTGGAAAAACATCAGGAAAAGCTAATATTAAAAAAAATTTACAAGAATTAGGCCTAACTCTTAATGATGAAAATATCAAAAAAGTTACAAATAGAGTTATTGAATTAGGAGATAAAAAAGAAAAAGTTACAGCAGAAGATCTTCCGTTTATTATTTCCGATGTTTTAAATACTTCTGATTTTAAAAATGAAATAATTATTAAATCATACGAATTAAAACATAAAAAAGGTTTTGACCCATCTGCTGAAATAAAAATTAAAATTAATGGAGAGTTATTTAAAGAAACTAGTTCTGGGCATGGTCAATTTGATGCTTTTATAAATGCAATAAAAAAAATATATGTTAGAAATAATCTTATTTTACCTTCACTAGTAGATTATGCTGTCACTATACCTCCAGGTAGTAATTCTGATGGACTTTGTGAAACTTTTATAACTTGGAGATTAAAAAATAAAGATTTTATAACTAGGGGTCTAGATTCAGATCAAACAGTTTCGGCTATTAAAGCAACTGAAAAAATGTTAAATATTATATCAAATAATTAATGAAATTAAATATAGCGCTCCTTCCAGGGGATGGAATTGGTCCTGAAGTGATAGAACAAGCAGTAAAAGTGTCTAATGCAATTGCAAAAAAATTTAACCATTCTATTAATTGGGTAAAAGCCTTGACAGGAGCAGCGGCAATTGATGCTGTTGGAGAACCATACCCAATAGAAACTCATGATATTTGTCTAAATGCTGATGCAATATTATTTGGAGCAATCGGTGATCCAAAATATGATAATGATCCTTTAGCAAAAGTAAGGCCCGAACAAGGTTTGTTAAAAATGAGACAAGATTTAGGTTTGTTCGCAAATGTTAGACCAACCTTTACATTTCCTTCACTTATTGATAAATCGCCATTAAAAAGAGAAAGAATTGAAGGTACAGATTTAGTCTTTCTAAGAGAATTGACTGGAGGAATTTACTTTGGAAAAAGAGGAAGAAAAAATAATGGAAATACAGCATTTGACACTTGTACATATACAAGAGAGGAAATAATTAGGTTGGCAAAAAAAGGTTTTGAATTAGCTATGAGCAGATCTAAAAAACTTTGTTGTGTTGATAAAGCCAACGTACTTGAATCATCAAGGTTATGGAGAGAAACTGTACAATTAATGGAAAAAGATTATCCTGAAGTTAAGGTTACTTATGAGTTTGTTGATGCGGTAGCAATGCGTTTAGTTCAATGGCCAAATACATATGACGTTTTAATTACTGAAAATTTATTTGGGGATATATTAACTGACGAGGCTTCTGTTATTTCAGGCTCAATGGGTTTAATGCCATCTGCTTCCATAGGTTTAAAAACATCATTATTTGAACCAATTCATGGATCTTACCCTCAAGCTGCAGGAAAAGATATAGCTAACCCATTGGCAACTGTGTTGTCAGCTGCGATGATGTTTGAAGATGCTTTTAATTTGAAAGAAGAAGCTGATCTAATAAGAGAAGTTGTAAACCAATCCTTAGAAAAGTCAATAGTAACTGAGGATTTGTCAGATGGTGAAAAATCTTATAAAACTAGTGAAGTAGGCAATTGGTTATCTGATCAAATATTAAAATAAAAAAAGCATCTATTTAATAGATGCTTTTTTTATAAATATTATTAAATACTATTTTTTATCTTCACTATCCATCTTTTTCTTAAGATTCATTAGAACATCTAAATCTCCTAAAGTGGATTTATCAGATTCTTTTATATTGGATTTCTTAAGAGATTCCTTAACATTTTTCTTTTCTTCATCATTAAATAGAATAGTATGAGACATTACAACTCTTTTAAAGTCTTTATTGTATTCTATTACTTTAAACCCTGCTGTATCTCCTTTCTTTAACTTATTACCATCCTCTTTAACTAGATGTCTATTAGGAACAAAAGCTGTAATATCATCATTAAAAACAATAGTAGCTCCTTTATCATTAGAATCTGAAATAGTTGCATTATGAGAAGTTCCTTCTGCAAATGTTTTATCATAAACGTCCCAAGGATTATCCATAGTTTGTTTGTGGCCTAAACTCAACTTTCTTGATTCAGAATCTAATTCCAAAACAATAACATCAATAGAATCACCAGATGTAAATAACTCTGAAGGATGTTTTACTTTAACAGTCCAAGATAAATCAGAGATATATACAAGTCCATCAATACCTTCTTCTAATTCTACAAAAATTCCAAAGTTTGTAAAATTTCTAACAAGACCTGAATGTTTAGATCCTATAGGATATTTTTTAGTGATATCAGTCCAAGGGTCAGATGAAAGTTGTTTAATACCTAGTGACATTTTCCTGTCTTCCCTATCTAGAGTTAATATAACTGCTTCTACTTCATCTCCAACTTTAACAAAATCTTGAGCAGATCTTAAATGAGTTGACCATGACATTTCTGAAACATGAACCAGTCCTTCAACGCCATCAGCAACTTCAACAAAGGCTCCATAATCTGCTAAAACTGAAACTTTACCTTTTATTTTATCACCTGCTTTAAGTTCTGAATCTAAAGACTCCCAAGGGTGAGCACTTAACTGCTTAACACCTAGTTGAATTCTAGACTTATCATCATCAAAATCAAGAATTACAACATTTAATTTTTGATCTAATTCTAAAATTTCACTCGGATGATTAATCCTATTCCATGAAAGATCAGTTATATGAATCAATCCGTCAACACCTCCAAGATCTATAAACACACCGTATGTAGTAATATTCTTTACTGTTCCTTCAAGGACTTGACCTTTTTCTAATTGTCCAATTATTTCCTTTTTCTGTAATTCAAGGTCAGCTTCAATAAGAGCTTTATGAGAAACTACTACATTCTTAAATTCATGATTAATTTTAACTACCTTAAATTCCATGTTTTTATTAACATATTGATCATAATCTCTAATTGGCTTAACATCAATTTGAGAACCTGGAAGAAAAGCCTCTAATCCAAATACATCCACTATCATTCCACCTTTAGTTCTACATTTAACAAAACCAGTAACTACTGTAGATTTATCATGAGCTTCATTTACTCTTTCCCAAGCTTTAATAGTTCTAGCTTTTCTATGAGAAAGTATTAATTGTCCCGTTTTATCTTCCTGAATATCAACTAAAACTTCAACCTTATCCCCTACTTTTAAATCAGGGTTATATCTAAATTCATTTAAAGAAATAACACCTTCAGATTTTGCATTAATATCAATAATTGCTTCTCTATCTGTCAAGTTAATTATTTCTCCTTCTATAACACTTTCGTTATATGTATCTACAAAGTTTTCTTCAATTAATTTATCAAATTCTAAAAGTTTATCGTCTTTAACAGTTTCGATTCCTTCCTCAAAAATATCCCAATCAAAATCTTTTAAAAATTGATCAGAAGAGATTTCTTTACTATTACCTTCTTCAATAATTGAATCTTGGCTAGTAGTATCTTCAGTAATTTCATTTGTTGCAATTGGTTCAATAATTGCTTCTTTAGAAACTTTTACTTTTGCTTTTACTTTTACTGTTTTGGTAGTCTTAGAAGGTTTTGTAATTTTTTTTACAGCCTTTTTAGGTTTGCTGTCTTTTTTTTCTTCAGGCATATCTTAAATTTTGTATTTTAATTTATCTATAGATTTTAAGGAATAAATTAAAAGTTGTTTATCAATTTTTGATCTTTTGATTATCTATATTAACCCATCAAAAGGATCGCGAAAATAAGTTCATTTTATTCGATAAACAAATTTTTTATAAAGAAATTGACAAGGCTATAGAAATATGATTTAAAATTTTATTTTCAACCTCATCTAAATTTAAATTCTCAGTATTAATTAAAATAGCATCAAAAGCTTTTTTTAAGGGAGAGTTGGACCTGTTAATATCTTGATTATCTCTTGAATTTATATTATTTAATACTTCATTATAAGAAATGTTTTTATCTATCATTTTCAGCTCATCAAACCTTCTTTTTGCTCTTAAATCTGCAGAAGCTTCTAAAAAAAATTTTAATTCGGCTTTAGGAAAAACAACCGTACCTATGTCTCTTCCATCCATTACAACTCCTTTATTTTTACTTAAAGAATGTTGAATTCTAACCATATGTGTTCTTACTTCATCCACAGCAGCTAACTGGCTCACTAAATCTGACACCTCTAAAGATCTAATTTTATTTTCAACAGACAAGCCATTCAAATGAATTTCTAAATCATCAGTTGAAGAAAGTTTTCTAAAATCAATTTTTATTTCTGACAAATCATTAATTAAGATTTTTTTATTTATAAAACTTTTTGACATTAAATTATTACTAATAGCATAATAGGTCAATGCTCTATACATAGCACCAGAATCAATGTATATGTAATCTAATTTCTTTGCAATACGTTTCGCAATTGTGCTCTTGCCTGTAGATGAAGTGCCATCAATAGTTATAATTATTTTATCAGCCATTAAAACACTTTAAAATTTTTAACTTTTTGTTTAGTTATTGCCAGATCAATAACTTCCTTCATTGTAGTTACATAATGAAAAGTAAGACCTTTTAAATAACTCTTGTCAATATCTAGTATATTTTTTTCATTATCCTTACAAAGGATAATCTCTTTTATCTTAGCTCTTTTAGCAGCAAGAATTTTTTCTTTTATACCACCAACTGGCAAAACCTTTCCTCTTAATGTGATCTCTCCAGTCATAGCTAACTTATTTTTAACCCTTTTTTGTGTAAGTAATGACACTATTGATGTAAGCATAGTGATCCCTGCACTAGGACCATCTTTTGGAGTTGCACCTTCCGGAACATGAATGTGTATATTATGAGTAGATAGCCTTTCCATATCTATTGAAAGTAATTCAGCATTTGACTTTATATACTCTAAAGCTATTGTTGCAGACTCTTTCATCACTTTACCTAAATTTCCAGTAATAGACAAATTCCCTTTTCCCTTAGATAGTGCAGATTCAATAAACAATATATCTCCTCCAAATTGAGTCCAAGCTAAGCCTGTCACAACACCTGCAACTTCATTATTTTCATATTGATCTTTAGAAATTGATATACCTAAAATACTTTCTAACTCTAAAGGGTTAATTTCATTAGAGTATGGCTCTTCTAAGGCTATAGATTTTGCAATGTTCCTAATTATTTTAGCAATTTGCTTTTCTAAACCTCTTACACCAGATTCTCTAGTATATCCTTCAATAACTTTTTCAATTGAAACTTTTTTAAGTTTAACTATATTCTTAGGTAAACCATGGTCAATAACCTGTTTAGGCAATAAATGTTTTTTAGCAATTTGGCACTTTTCTTCAATAGTATAACCAGAGACACTTACAATCTCCATCCTATCTCTTAAAGCAGGTTGTACATTACCAATGTTATTAGAAGTAGCTATAAACATTACTTTAGACAAATCATAACCTGATTCGATGAAATTATCATAAAAAGAAGTGTTTTGTTCAGGATCCAAAACTTCTAGCATTGCAGAAGATGGGTCTCCTTGATTACCTACTGACAGCTTATCTATCTCATCTAAAACAAAAACAGGGTTAGAGGTTTTAGCTTTCTTTAAACTTTGGATTATTCTTCCAGGCATAGCTCCTATATAAGTTTTTCTGTGACCTCGAATCTCAGATTCATCTCTAAGACCTCCTAAAGAAATTCTCACATACTCTCTTCCTAAAGCTTCCGCAATTGACTTTCCTAAAGAAGTTTTGCCTACACCTGGAGGTCCGTTAAAACACAAAATTGGAGATTTCATGTCATTCCTTAGCTTTAAAACTGCTATATGTTCAATAATTCTCTTTTTAACTTCTTTTAATCCATAGTGATCTCTATCTAATATTCTTTGAGCTCTTTTCAAATCAAAATTATCTTTAGAATACTCATTCCATGGTAAATCAAGATATACATCTAAATAATTTCTCTGAACAGAATACTCTGCTACTTGAGGATTCATTCTCTGAAGTTTAGATAATTCCTTTTTAAAATGGTCTCCTATTTCCTTGCTCCAATTCTTTTTAGCTGACCTCAACCTCATCTCATTTATTTCATCATCATACGATACTCCACCAAGTTCTTCTTGAATAGTTTTCATTTGTTGATGCAAAAAATATTCTCTTTGTTGTTGATCTAAATCAGACCTAACTTTAGATTGAATATCATTTTTTAATGATAATTTTTGTAATTCAATATTCATTTCTTTAAGGCACATTAAAGCACGTTCATGAAGATCATCTGTTGTAAGAATTTTATACTTTTCTTCTGTACTTAAATTCATATTTGAGCAAACAAAGTTTACTAAAAACGAATCACTTTGAATATTTTTTATAGCAAATGAAGCTTCACTTGGAATATTTGGATTTTCTTCAATAATTTGAAGAGCAATATCTTTAATTGACTCTATAGTAGCATTAAATTCTTTGTTGTCTATTTTAGGTTTTATATCCTTTATTTCTTTTATGTGAGCAGTAATGTAAGGTTCTTCACTTATAACTTTTTCAATTGAAAATCTTTTTTTTCCTTGAATTATTACCGTCACATTACCATCTGGCATCTGTAGAACTCTTAATATTTTAGCTACAGTACCAGTTGAATGAATATCATTTAATGTAGGTGTTTGAACGTTTGAATCTTTTTGAGAAACAACACCTATAAGTTTTTCTTTAGTATTTGAATCTTTGATTAATTTAATAGATTTATCTCTAGAAGCCGTTATAGGAATTACAATACCCGGAAACATAACAGTATTCTTTAAAGGTAAAATTGATAAACTTTCTGGTAAAGATTCTTTTGAAATAGCCTCTTCGTCATCGGATGTCATTAAAGGGATTAAATCTGAACCCTCATCAATATTTTGCAATGACATCATGTCAAGGTTTAATAATCTAGTTTTAGACATAAAAAATAATTAAGTCAAAGTGTCATACCCTTTATAAAATATACACTATATAATGTATGCTTTGAAGTGGTTGAGTACCTTTTTAAGTTATAACTATCAGATAATTCAACATTCATGCCATATTAATTAATATTTTTAATTTTTATTCTTTTTAATAAAATTGCACCAAGAAGAAAAATAAATATAAAAATTAAAATAGAGGATCTCATGCTTCCGGTAATTTGATCAACAAAAGCAAATAATGTCATACCAAAAACAATACTTACTTTTTGAGAAACATCATAAAAACTAAAATACGACGTTGTATTTTCTGTTTCTGGAATCATTTTTGAAAAAGTTGATCTAGAAAGAGCTTGAATTCCGCCCATTATCATTCCCACTAAAGCGGCAGCAATATAAAACTCTATTGAAGACTTAATAAAATAAGCTCCTACGCATAAAAATGCCCATATAAAGTTTAAAATTATAAGTGTCTGTATATTACCTATTTTTTTAGAAATTTTTGCTGTTATAATCGATCCAAAAACTGCAACCAACTGAATTAATAAAATACTTACTATTAATCCCGTAGTTTTCTCACCTTCTCCCCAATTAATCTCTTGCTCACCAAAATAAGTAGCGATAAGCAAAACTGTTTGAAGGGCAGAACTATAAATAAAAAAAGCAATTAAAAATTTTTTAATAATTAGAATTTGTTTCAATTCATCCCAAACTTCTTTTAATTCTTTAAAACCGTTAAAAAAAATATGTTTAACTATTTTTCTTTTTTCTTTTGATTTTGGTAAATAATAAAAAGTATATTGACTACAAATCATCCACCACAAACCAACAGAAATAAATGAATATTTCATAGCTAAAAGTTTAGGGTTATCACCTAAAATTCCAAAAAATTCTGGAAAATTCACCATCGCCAAAATGAACAGTAATAAAATAACACTTCCTATATATCCAAGAGCATAGCCTTTAGCGCTAAGACTATCTTGTTGATCTTTATAAGCTATGTCAGGTAAGTAAGAGTTGTAAAAAACTAAGCTAGCCCAAAAAGAAATTAAAGCAAAAAAATAAAAAAACAAGCCCATGTAGATATTTTCTAGATCAAAAAAATAAAGCCCCATGCAGGAAACAGATCCTGAATAACAGAAAAATTTTAAAAAACTCATTTTATTACCTACATAATCTGCAATACCAGATAATAAAGGAGTTATAATAGATAATATAACAAAAGCAAATGCAGTTAAAAAACTAATTAAAGCGGTGTTTTTAAAGTTAAAACCAAATAAATCTATATAGAGATCATCTAAAAATAATGATCCATAATAAATCGGGAAAACAGAAGAAGATATAACTAAAGGATAAACAGAATTTGCCCAATCATAAAATGCCCAAGCATTTAAAACTTTACTATCTCCTTTTTTAAAATCATGTTTTGACATCATCAATTATATTAAAAATACAAATGCAATATACTTAATTCATTTCGGCTTTATGTTTTAAACATTATTGAGTAATTTTGTAAAAATTTTAAATCGTAAATGAAAAAATTTTATTTAGTTATTAGCTTTACATTTTTATTAATAAGCTGCAATGAATTTAATACTTTAAACAAAAAAAATATTTCTGAAAAAAAATCAACTATTAATATAAATAAAACAATTAACTTAAATAAAGGAATATATTATTGCAAAAAGTGTAAATCAAAATTATACAGCTCAACTAATAAATTTGATTCAAACGACAAGAATGAAAGCTTCGATAAATCAATTGAAGATAATGTTGAATATGATGTTGATTATAGAACTAATAACAATAAAACTGAATTAAAATGTAAAAACTGTGGAATCCACATAGGAAATGTTTGGAACGACGGACCTAAAGAGTCAACAGGAAATAGGCATTGTGTGACCAAAAATGCATTACTTTTTAAATCTCTAAATAATAGTAAATGAAAAATATATTCTTAATTATAATAATAAATATCCTTATGACAAACTTAGGTTATTCTCAAGAGCAAAATGAAGAAAAAAAGACTGATTCTGAATGGAAAAATGATCTTGATAATCTAAGTTATCAAGTTTTAAGAAATTCTTACACAGAAAGACCATTTACTGGTGAATATAATTTACACTTTGAAAATGGAGCATATAATTGTAAGGGTTGTAACCAACTACTTTTTACTAGTAATAACAAATTCGAAAGTAATTGTGGTTGGCCTAGCTTTGATCAAGCTATTCCAAGCTCGATAGTTTACATTAAAGATCTTTCTAATAATATGAACAGAATTGAAGTAAAATGTTCAAAATGTGATGGTCACTTAGGGCATGTTTTTAATGATGGTCCTAACGATACTACAGGAAAAAGATATTGTATTAACTCAGCTGCATTATCATTTAATAAAAAATAAAAAATATGGAAAAATTCGATATAATAGTTTTAGGAAGCGGGCCAGGAGGTTATGTAACTGCAATTAGAGGCTCCCAACTTGGATTGAAGACCGCTATAATTGAAAAAGAAAGTTTAGGAGGAGTTTGTTTAAACTGGGGCTGTATACCAACAAAAGCATTATTGAAATCAGCTCAGGTATTTGAATACATCAAACATGCAGCTGATTATGGGATTAATATAACTGATGCTGATAAAGATTTTAATAAGGTTATTAAAAGAAGCAGAAAGGTGGCTGAAACTATGAGTAAAGGAGTAAACTTTCTTATGAAAAAGAATAAGATTACTGTATTTAATGGTTTTGGTAAACTAAATTCTAACAACACAATTAAAATAGTAAATGAAAGTAATGAAGAAAAAATTATTTCATCTGATAAAATAATAATTGCAACCGGAGCAAGATCTAGAGAACTACCATCATTGAAACAAGATGGAAAACATATAATTGGATACAGACAAGCTATGAATCTTAAAAATCAGCCTAAAGATATTATTATTGTTGGTTCAGGAGCTATCGGTATTGAATTCGCATACTTCTATAATTCAATGGGTTCGAATGTTACAGTAGTTGAATATTTAGACAGAATAGTTCCAGTTGAAGATCGTGAAATTTCAAAAGAATTAAAGAAAAATTTAAAAAAGAAAGGAATTAAAATCCTAATATCTTCTGAAGTTGAAAGAGCAAATGTAAATGAGTCTGGTCTAGTTGAGGTTCATATAAAATCAATCAACGGAACTAAAAGTACTATTAACGCAGAAATAGTACTAAGTGCTGTAGGGATTAAAAGTAACATTGAAAACATAGGTTTAGAAGACCTTGAGATAAAAATTGAAAATGACAAAATTTTAGTAGATGAATTCTACGAAACTAATGTAAAAGGTTATTATGCGATCGGGGATGTTGTAAAAGGTCAAGCTTTAGCTCATGTAGCGTCTGCTGAAGGGATTTTATGTGTAGAAAAAATAGCAGGGATTGATGTAAACCCTTTAGATTACAACAATATTCCTGGATGCACTTATTCTTCTCCCGAGATAGCATCTGTTGGATTAACAGAAGATAAAGCCAAAGAAATGGGTTATGAAATAAGAGTTGGTAAATTTCCGTTCAGTGCTTCTGGAAAAGCTCAAGCATCAGGGAAAAGCGATGGTTTTGTCAAAGTTATTTTTGACTCTAAATATGGTGAATGGTTAGGGTGTCACATGATTGGTGATGGAGTTACTGACATGATTGCTGAAGCAGTTCTAGGAAGAAAATTAGAAACTACAGGACATGAAGTTCTTAAAGCTGTTCATCCTCATCCAACAATGAGTGAAGCAGTAATGGAAGCTGTAGCTGATGCATATGATGAAGTAATTCATTTGTAATTAATCTAAAAAACTTTCTATAGCTAAATCATAACTTTTAAGTCCAAATCCAAGTATAACACCTCTTACATGCGCACTTAAGAAAGATTTGTGTCTAAATTCTTCCCTTGAGTATGTGTTAGAAATATGAACCTCTATAACTGGACTAGAAACAGATCTTATAGCATCACCAATACCTACAGAAGTATGTGTATAAGCGGCGGCATTAATAATAATACCGTCAAAATTAAAGCCTACTTCTTGAATTTTATCAATAATTTCACCTTCAATATTAGATTGAAAATAATTGAGTTCTAAATCTGTATATTTTAATTTTAAATCATTGAAATATCTATCAAAACCCTGATCACCATAAATACTTTTCTCCCTAGTTCCTAATAAATTTAAATTGGGACCATTTATAATTTGTAATTTCATTGAAATATTTTAATAAAGTATAAAAATAGCATTTAATAAATCAATTTTATATAATTAACCATGAAATGGGATAAGTCTATAAATGATTTTAAAAATTATTTAAAAATTGAAAGAAATCTTTCAATTAATACTATTGAAAGTTATTTGTTTGATGTAAAAAAATTAAATAATTTTTTACAATCAAATAAAATAAAAATAAATCCTGATCAGCTCACTGAAACTCTAGCAAAAGAATTTATTTATGATATTTCAAAAAAGGTAAAATCTCCAACACAAGCAAGAGTTATTTCTGGATTAAGACGTTTTTACGAATACTTAATATTAGAAAACATAATTACAACTAATCCTATTCAAAATATAGAAACTCCAAAAATAGGCTCTACCCTTCCTGTTACATTAACTATTGAAGAGATAGATAATATTATTTCAAGTATTAAATTGACATCAAAAACAGGAATAAGAAATATTGCTATTGTAGAGCTATTATATAGCTGTGGATTAAGAGTTTCTGAGTTAATAAATTTAAAAATATCTGATTTATTTTTCAAAGAGTCATTAATTAAAGTTACAGGAAAGGGAAATAAAGAAAGATTCGTTCCAATTAGTAATCAAGCACAAGTATATATAAATAATTATATTAATGACATGAGAATTTTTAAGAAAATAAAAAAAAAATTTGAAGATACTTTGTTTTTAAATGAAAGAGGAAGAAACCTTTCAAGAGTGATGATATTTATAATTCTAAAAAAACTAAGTGCTATAAGTAATGTAAAAAAAAACATAGGACCTCACACATTAAGACACTCATTTGCAACTCATCTAATTGAAAATGGAGCTGATTTAATTACTATTCAAAATATGTTGGGTCATGAAAATATAACAACTACAGAAAGGTATTTACATGTAAATAAAAAACATTTAATAGATTCTATGATAAAGTTTCACCCTAGAACAAAAATGTGAATATTAAGGCTTTATTAGCATTCTAAATCCTTCTCCGTGAATATTCTCAATCTCAACTCTTTGGTCTTTACTTAAGTATTTTCTTAGTTTAGCAATATAAACATCCATACTTCTAGAAGTAAAGTAATTATCATCATTCCAAATTTTAACTAAAGCCAGCTCTCTTGGCATTAAATCATTCAGATGATTTAAAAGCATTTTCAGCAATTGATTTTCTTTTGGGGAAAGTTTTATAAGTTGATCAGATTCAAACTGAAGAGTTCTTAATTTTGAATTAAACTTAAATTTAGCAAAATCAAACATATATATTGAATTGTCTGTTAATTTTGACAATTGCTTTCTTTTAAAAATTGATTTAATTTTTAGTAATAAAATATCCGAATCAAAAGGCTTGGTCAAATAGTCGTCTGCACCAAGCTTATAACCTTTCAAAACATCATCTTTTAATGTTTTTGCTGTAAGGAAAAATAAAGGAACATCCTTATCAATCTCTCTGATTTCTTTAGCTAAAGTAAAACCATCTTTATAAGGCAACATAACATCAAGAATACACAATCCAAAATTATTTTTTTTAAACTTTTCCAATCCTTCAATTCCATTCTTAGCTAGAGTCACATTATAAGAATGTAGTTTTAAAAAATCATTTAAAATTGCACCGAAATTAAAATCATCTTCAACTAACAAAATATTTTTATCGTTATTTTTCATAAGCATTTATTGAAAAACTATAAAGGTAATGTAATTATAAAAGTACTACCCTTACCTACTTCACTATTAGCATAAATTGTGCCACTATGTAAATCTATAATCTTTTTGACGTAAGACAACCCTAATCCATGTCCCTTAACATCATGTACATTCCCTTTGGTTTCTCTATAAAATTTATCAAATATTTTACCTTTTACTTGTGAATTCATTCCCATTCCATTATCAATAATTTTTACCACAATAGAATTCATATTATTTTCAGTAATAATTTTAATTTTAGGCTCTTCTGCTGAGTATTTTATAGCATTTTCTAAAATATTCACAAAAACATTTACAAAATCATCTTCAGAAATTTCGATTTCACTAATTAAAGCTAAAAATTCAATTTCAACCTGAACATCTCTGTCTTTAAGCAACAAATCTAAATGAATTAAAGACTCATTAATAACATCATTTAAATTACAAATTGATTTTTTAATGATATTTTCTTTTCGATCTAACTGAGATATTCTTAATACATTTTCAACTTGAAAATTCATTCTTTCATTTTCATCTCTAATCATCTTTAAATACTTATCTCTTTTGATTAAATCAACTTGAACTTGTTTGTTTTTAATCGCATCTAAAGCAAGTTTTATTGTAGCAATAGGTGTTTTAAACTCATGAGTCATATTATTAATAAAATCAGATTTCATTTCAGAAACTTTCTTCTGCCTTAGTACTTGATAAATAGTTGATGTAAAAGTTATTATAATTGTTATTGTAAATAGTAATGAAAGTAGAATTAAAGTTGTCAAAGAAGATCTTAAAAAAGTTTTTCTTTCAGGAAAAGCAATAACTAATTCAAAATCACTATTACCCTTTTCATTTACAAAAAGAGGTGATTTATATTTTTTAAAACCTTCTAAATTAGTATAGTTATCTGACCCAACTTTAGTTGCTAAATTTCCATTAAAAACTCTGTATTGAAAAGGTATACCTATATCTCGGTCTCTTAATTCTCTTTGTAACAAAAGTTCTAATTCAACATTTGTCATCCTCCTGTGTATTGGCTTTAATGCTGCTAATTCCATAAATACTGAAGCGTATTTAGCTTTATCCATTAAGGTCAACCTTTCAACACGTTGTAGTCTTTCAATACTACTCATGTTTTTCATTTCTCTATCAAAAGCTTCATCAATAATCGTTGTGGTTTTAATCCCCTTGTATTCAAGTATTGAAGATGAATCTTCAGATTTAGCTTCAAAAAGTTTTGCAGAAATATTATAATCCTCTTCTAAAATACCATGTGAATATATATAAGTTTGATTTGTGTTTTCATTTCTATCTACATACTTAAACACTGCCGTTAACTGAGATTCTTTAGGAGACCCTATACTATCAATTAATTTCTGATAAACTGCTAAATAATCTCTAAGTTCTCTACTTTGAATTTGTTCAGACACTGACTTTAAAGCTTGGTTAATATTTAAAGAAAATTGTTCTTCTTTATTATCTAAAGTTGTTTTAATCCAAAAAGATTGTACTAATATAATACCTAATAACGCAATGCTCATTATTATAATAAGAAGGGAAAATATTTTTTTATTCATAGTCTAAATAGGGTTCTCTAATTAAACAGATTATCTAAAGTATCTATCAAATTTAATACTCTTTGATTAATTTTTGAAATAGAGTTATTATTTATAATATAATCAGCTAATGGAATTTTTTTTTCATCTTCCCACTGGTTATTAATTCTAATTACAACATCTTTTTTATTCACATTATCTCTCTTGACTACTCTTTCAATTCGTTCGTTTTTATCTGAAATTACCAAAATATTATAATCATTATTCTTATAAAATCCTGATTCAAAAATTAAAGCTGATTCATAAACAACGTATTTATAAAAAACTGATTTTTTCCAATCTATAAAATCTTTAAGTATAAAAGGATGTACTATCATATTAATTTTTTTTAATGCTACTTTGTCATTGAAAACTAATTTTGAAATATGTTTTTTATTTAGAACATTATCTTGATATGACTCTTTACCAAAATTATCAATTATTCTTTTTTTAATTTCATAAGAATTATTCATTATAAACTTAGCCCTAGTATCTGAGTCATATACAGGTATACCATTATTCTTTAAAATTTTTGATACTGTTGTTTTTCCAGAGCCAATTCCACCACTAAGTCCTACGTTTTTCATTAAATACTTAAAACTTATTCATTAAAAGCCAATTTAGTTAAAAATAAACTTGTGTATTGTAGTCTAAAAGCTAAAATTAAACAGAATTGAATTATTAAATTCTAATCAGATGAAGAGACTATGTCAATTATTTCTTGACTGACACCTACATTAGAAAAACCGCCATCATTATATAAATTTTGAAGAGTTACTCTTTTTGTTAAGTCTGAAAAAAGTGTAATAGTATAATTTGCACAATCTAATGCAGAAGCATTACCTAAAGGAGACATTTTTTCAGCATAAGTAATAAATCCATCAAATCCTTTTACGCCTTTTCCTGCTGTTGTTGGAGTTGGAGACTGTGAAATAGTGTTAATTCTTACTTTACGGTCCTTTCCGAAAAAATAACCAAAACTTCTAGCAATAGACTCTAAATAAGCTTTATTGTCAGCCATGTCATTATAATTAGGAAAAACCCTTTGAGCAGCCATGTATGTAAGAGCAACAATACTAGACCATTCATTCATTGCATCCAGCTTATATAAACTTTGTAGCAATTTATGAAAGGATACAGCTGAAACATCCCAACCTTTAGCTGTCCAGTCATGATTTAAATCAGTATAGTGTTTTCCTTTTCTAACATTAACAGACATACCTATAGAATGTAAAACAAAATCAATTTTACCATCAAAAATTTTCATGGTTTGGTTTATCAAATTCTCTAAGTCTTCTATTTTAGTAGCATCTGCTGAAATAAGTTTTGAGTTAGTTTTTTTTGCTAACTCGTCAACCTGCCCCATCCTTAGTGCTATAGGAGCATTTGTTAAAACAAATTCACCCCCTTCTTCATGTACTCTTTCTGCAGTTTTCCAGGCAATTGAATTTTTATCTAAAGCTCCGAAAATAATTCCTTTTTTTCCTTTTAAAAGATTGTATGACATAGTAAAAAAATTTATTATATATAATATTAATTAAGTAACTCTCTTGCATGAACTAATGCGGAATCTGAAATAACATCACCAGAAAGCATTTTAGCAATTTCATCAATTCTTTCATTAGAATTAAGTTTTTTTATTTTGGTGTTAATTATACCAAATTTATCGTATTTATAAACGTTGAAATGATGATTTCCTTTAGCGGCAATTTGAGGGAGGTGAGTAATGGCTATAATCTGCATATTCTTACTCATTTGCAACATAATATTGGCCATAGCATTAGACATTTCTCCAGAAATTCCAGTATCTATTTCATCAAAAATCATGGTAGGTGATTTTGAATGAGATGATAAAACTGATTTAATTGAAAGTAAAATTCTAGAAAGCTCACCACCAGATGCAACTTTAAATAAAGGAGCATGCTCAATTCCTTTGTTTGATGAAAACATTACTTTAATAGTGTTTTTCCCAAATCTATTATAGTCTTTTGAATCATAAACATTAAAAACAAAAGATGCATGTTTCATTCCTAAATTGTTTAAAATAGATTCTAAATCTGATTTTAGTTTTGGTAATATTTTTTTTCTAGAATTTGATATTTTAATAGAAAATTCATTTAATAAAGATTCTTTTAAAACAACTTCTTTTTTTAAATTTTTAATATCTATTTCAATGTTATCGTTCTTTTGTAATTGAAATTGAAGCTTATTAGTTTTTGCTATTAATTCTTCAATAGAATTAACAGAATGTTTCTTTTGCAAGTTATATATAACACTCAATCTAATTTCTATGTTCTCTAACTCAAAAGAAGCATTATCAAAATCAGTGGATGGTGAATTTAATTCAGTCTTTATATCATCTAATTCTATTAAAATGCTTTCAATTCTGTTTTTTATTTCTAAATAATTATTTGAAAATTTAGAAATACCATTTAAGATAGAGTTCAGCGCTATTATTTTATTTTCAATACTGCTTTCTTCTGAATACAATAAAGAGTCAACTTGACTTAAAGAAGTTCTAATTTCTTCAGAATTTTTAAGCATTATTAGATTACTTTCTAATTCCTCCTGCTCTCCTAAAACAAGTTTAGCATTCAATAATTCATTTAAAACATATAGATTATACTCATGATCGTTTTTTAAACTAATATTAAGTCTATCAAGCTTTTCAAGCTCTAAGCATTTTTCCTTATATAAGAAAAGATTTTCTGAGAAATTATTTACAATATTCTGTTGTAAGGATAAATTATCAATTAAAGAAAAAAAGAAATTATCATTAGAAAGAATTAAGGATTCGTGCTGAGTATGAATATCTATTAATTTTTCACCAATTAATTTCATTATATCTAAATTTGTAGGTGAATCATTGACAAAAGACCTGGATTTTCCGCTTGGTAATATCTCTCTTCTTAAAATAGTTTGATCGAAATAATCTATATTATTTTTATCAAAAATATTTTTTATATTAAGTTTAGTTAGACAAAATTCTGCTTCGATAATACATTTAAGGTTATTATCTTTTAATATTTTGTGATCTGCTCGCTTGCCTATAACTAAAGAAAGTGCATTTAATAAAATAGACTTTCCAGAACCAGTATCTCCAGTAATAGTAGAGAATCCATTAGAAAAATTAATTTCTAACTCACTAATTAGGGCGAAATTTTTTATAAAAATTTTTGTAAGCAAAATATTGTATAATATTTAAATATAATCAATTAGTAATTTATTCTTTCATTTGTAATTTTAAACCATTTATTAGAAAAAAAAGGAGCAATTTTATTTAATCTATTAAAAAGAATTTCCGTATTATAATCAGGACCTGAAGAAAATACATCAACAATTTCATCAGATTTTGTTTCAAAAAAAATTCTTAAAAGAATAGAGTTAGGAACTCTTCTATTCATTCTTTCTAGTGAATTAATTGAATTAGAAATATTTTTTTTTGAAAGCAATATGTTTTCATGCATTAAGTCAAGTCCATTAACATGATATTCATATAACATATCCTTAAATTCTTTTGAATTAGAAGAGTTAAGGTTTTCTATTAACCAATATTTATTAATTCTACCCCCTGAATCACTAGATCCCCAACCCTTTCCTGCACTTTGATTAGCCAGATTTAATGTTTCTTGAGATTTATTGTAAAAAAATTTTCCTGAATCCTTAACATAAGAATCGGAATCAACACCTAAAACTATATTTATGTAAAAAGAAAGCAGAGAAGCTAGGTTAGATTGAAATAGATTTTCTGTGTAAAATAAGGGTTCGAATTCTATATATTCGAATTGAAAATTTTTTTCAACGAAATTAAATATTGGGGTTTGATAAGTTGAATTAAAAATTGGTCTTAAAGATTGAAATTCAAAATTAGCTATAAACTTATTATCTGAATAACTAGTAATAGTAATTAACAGATTTAAATCTATTTTTTCAAAATCTAACATTTTATTTTCAGCCCAAGAATTCAAATTAATAAAATTTGATATGGACTTTTCTAAATTATTAAATACTGATTTATTTGTTTGATTTATAAAATCAGAATTAACAATAATTTTACCATCTATTTCTTGAGAAAAATTCAGGTTAGTGACTAATAATATGAAAAATAATTTAAAAAATTTCATTTACAAATTAATGATCTGATTAAATATATCAACAGAAACTTCATGTTTGCTTTTTAACTTAAACTCTGTTACTTGACTTTTGTTATCTATAAATGTAATTTTATTTGTATCATGCCTAAAACCAGCACCTTCATCTTTTAATGAATTTAACACGATAGCGTCAAGGTTTTTCTTTTTAATTTTCTTAAGTGCGTTTTCAATTTCATTCTCAGATTCAAGAGCAAAACCAATTAATAGTTGATTATCTTTTTTTAATGTTCCTAAGTGATTTAAAATATCAATATTAGGAATTAAATTAATTAATAAATTTAGTTTATCATCCTTTTTAATTTTATTAAAAACTACCTTTTTAGGTTTAAAATCAGAAACAGCTGCAGAGAGAATAGAAATATCAGCTGAATGAAAAAATTCTTTAGTTTTATCAAACATTTCATCTGCAGTCATTACGTTAACAACCTTTATATTATTTGTGTTAATTGACAAACTTGTTGGGCCAGTAATTAAAATAACATCAGCCCCTAATGAAGCTGCTGTTTTAGCTAATTCGAATCCCATTTTACCACTCGAAAAATTGCCTATAAAACGTACAGCATCAATAGGTTCATAAGTAGGACCAGCTGTTACTAAAATTTTTTTTCCAAAAAGTTTTAAATCTTTCATTATATCATTTTCAATAAAATCAATAATTTGATCTGGTTCTTGCATTCTCCCTTCTCCTTCCAATCCACTAGCTAAAAATCCGGAATTAACTGGTATATGTATATTTCCATAACTAATTAACTTATCTATATTATCTTGATTAGCTTGACTCTTATGCATGTCTAAATCCATAGCAGGAGCAAAGTAAACTGGACATTTAGAAGATAAGTAAGTGCCTAATAACAAATTGTCAGCTCTTGCCGAAGCCATCTTGGATAAGGAATTTGCTGTAGCAGGTGCAATAATCATATAGTCAGCCCACAATGCTAACTCAACGTGATTATTCCATAATTCATTCTGATTATTCTTGTTAAAAAAATCTGACAAAACAGGTCGATTAGATAACGTAGACAAAGTTAAAGATGTAACAAAGTCTTTGGCATTAGGGGTCATAATTATCTGAACATTCGCTCCAGATTTGATTAAAAGTCTTACTAAATAAGTTGTTTTATAAGCGGCAATGCCTCCCGAAATTCCTAATAGAATATTTTTTCCATTTAGAATAGACATGTCTACTCTTTAATTTCAGTATTTCTGTAATAAATTTTTTCTAACAACCAATTTTCAATAGCCATAGCATGAGCTTTGGGTAGCTTTTCGTAAAATTTAGAAACTTCTATTTGTTCTTTATTCTCAAATATTTCATCTAAACTTTCTGTAGGACTAGCAAACTCTTCTAATTTATCTAAAAGTTCCTTTTTGATAGATTCATTAATCTGAATAGTTCTCTTAGAAATAATGGATATTGCTTCATAAATATTATCTGTTTGAGCTTCGATAACGTTTCTATTGTAAGTAATAGTGTCTAGAGGAGCATTAGTTTTTTTAAAATCCATAATCTTTGTTTAACTGAATTTAATTAATGGCAAATGTAGTAATTTCTTTCTCGATTACCTCAATCAATTTATTTGATTTGTCAATATATTTAGATTCAGGGTAAGTACTTAATAATTCTTGATAAATCTTTTTAGCATTATCAAGCCTTTTAACTTTTTTAGAGTCAATACTATTGACAGCTAATTCGTATGAAGATTCAAGTAAATAAAATAATGCATCTTCTCTATAAGGAGTCCCTGGATAGTCTGAAATAAAATCATCTAAAACTATAATAGCTGACTTGTAATCTCTAATAGTATTATACTGTTTAGCTATTTCAAATGCTTTAAATTCTAATTTCAACCTAAGTTCTTGGACTAAATCATTAGCATCTGACATTTTTTCAGAATCAGGATAAAAATTAATAAACTCTTGTAATTTATCAATTGCTTCTGCTGTCTCCTTTTGATCTAAACTATGAGTTGGTGAAATTTTATAATAAGCAAAAGAAGCAAGATAATTAGCCTCTTCAACTTTTTGACTCTTAGGATATGCTTTAGAAAAGCTTTCAAATTGATAAGCTGCTAACATATAACTTTTCATATTAAGCAATGAATTAGCATAAAAAAATGTAATTCTTTCTGCCTGAGGCTTCCCTCTGTATTTAGGTAGTATTTGTTCAAAAAGTCTACTGGCTCTTCTAAACTCTTGGTTTTCATAATATTTTTCAGCCATATCGTACTTAACTTTAATATCTTCATTTTTAAGTACTTTTTGAAACTCATTACAAGAAGCTAAGGTAATTATAATAATACCCCATAACAATAATTTAACTTTTTTAAACATTCCGTAAATTTAATGTTATTTTTTTAAAAAATCTATAATTATTAAGAGTCTATTATAGATATTAATTTTAATACTATTTTATATTATCTGAAAAAAAAAGTTCAATATCAGAATAAAGCTTATTTGAAGCAGGTATTAAAGGTAATCTTAATTGATTTTCGCATAATTTATTAATTGTTAATGCTGCTTTTAGGCCTGTCGGATTTCCTTCTTTAAAAAGCAGAATTAACAACTCATTGATTTCATCAAAATATTTTTCAGAATTTACCTTGTCTTTTTTTAATGCAAGATTTATAACATGTGAAAATTGTTTTGGAATACAACCAGCAGCAACTGAAATAACACCATCAGCTCCTTTCAACACACTTTTATAAGCAGATTCATCATCTCCTGAAATAATTAAAAAGTCATTGGGTTTATTTGAAATTAAGCTGCTAATCTGACTAGTGTCGCCACTTGCTTCTTTTATTCCAATTATATTTTTATGATTTTTGGCTAATTTAATTGAAGTTAATGGCTCCAAATTACACCCAGTTCTAGCTGGAACATTATAAAGAATAATTGGTAGTGGTGATACTTTAGAAATGGCTGAAAAATGATTATATAAACCTTTTTGGGTAGGCCTATTATAAAATGGAGTTACAGATAATATCGCACAAAATCCATCTAAATCAGATTTAGCGATATATTCAGTTAATGATTTTGTGTCATTAGAACCAATACCAACTATTAAAGGAACTCTATTCTTATTTGCTTTTATAAAAGCTTTTCTTGAAATAACCTTTTCTTCTTCATTTAAAGTTGAAGTTTCACCAGTAGTTCCCTGAACCAAAATGTAATCTATACCGTTTATAATCAAAAAATCAACTATGTTGTTTATTGAATCGAAATCAATTGACATATCTTTTTTGAAAGGTGTGGCAACTGCAACGCCAGTACCTTTGAATTTTTTCAACAAATTATTCATTTAATAAGTTTCAAATACTTAATTAATTCGATTTTAAAATTCTTGAATTTTTTAATATTATTAGAAAAAATAAGATCATTTAATTCAGGGCTTACAGATTCAAAACCTACTCTAAACTTAGCTTTAGATTTAGAAGATAATAAAGTTAAAAGTGAATTTGATTTAAAGAAATTAATTAACAGGTCGTAGTCATTTGAGATGAACTCTAAAGAATCGCTTCCTGTTAAATTACCATAAAAAGAAATACAATCAGGTGTAATATTCATACTTGAAAAAACATTAAATGCGTTATTATTCTCCTGAAAAGTAATAATTTTTAAATCTTTTTCTTTAAGTCCAATTGAATAAGCTAAGTCTCTAAACAAATCAACTGACACAGGAAATGAAGGATCAATAATACATCCTAAAGATTTTATAGGAGTGGGTTTGATTCTGTTTTGCTTACCTAGTTCAATTAAAGATTTATTAATTTTTTTTCTAAGAAGCTTTTCATGTATTGATTTAAAAATCATAACTTTAAAACTTACGTAAAATTACATATTTCATCTTTGAAAAATACATTATATCAAAATAATATAAAATTTAAACTTTTTGTTATAATTATAACAATAATGATTTTTTCTTGCGGAAAAGCAACCTATCTAGTAAATGACATCAAAGGTAATAATATTAAAATCACTGATAGCTTAATTACAGACAATGAACTAGAATCGGTAATTGTTCCATATAGAAATGAAATAAAGCAGTTAGAAGAAGTAATAGGCTATTCAAATGAATCTTTAAGCGTAAGAGATGGTGAACTAGAATCTACTCTAGGTAATTTAATTGCTGATATTTTAATTGAAGTGTGTAATCCAGTTTTTAATAATCTAACGAAACAAAACATTGACTTTAGTTTGTTTAATTATGGTGGAATTAGAGGGACAATGAACAAAGGGAATATTACTCAACATAATATGTTTACTATTATGCCATTTAAAAATCTTGCAACAGTAGTAAAGCTAGATGGAAATAAGGTTTTAGAATTATTAAATTATTTGAATAAAGAAAATATAGCTCATCCTATTTCAGGAATTAAAATTGAGTTTAACCTTGAAAAGGTAAAAGCTATTATAGATGATAAGAAATTTGATACTAATAAATCCTATTATGTATTAACTTCAAATTTCCTTCAAGAGGGGGGGGATAAAATGATTTTTTTTAAAGATCCTCAAGAACTTCACCCTTTAAATTTAAACATTAGAGATGTATTAATTAGTAGTATAAAAAATAAAGAAACAATATCAAGTAAACTTGATAATAGAATAATCAGAATTAGATGAAAAGAAGACATTTTTTGAATAAAGTCAAATCTTCGACTATAATAGGCTTATCCTATCCGTTATTAAGTTTTAAAAAATCAGATAAAAGTTTTAAAAAAATTACTGTTTTACATACTAATGATGTACATAGTCATATTGATCCATTTCCTAAAAATGATCCTCTAAATCCAAACGGTGGAGGGGTGATAGCTAGAGCAAACTTGATTAATGCTTTAAAACTAGAAAATCCCAATACTTTAGTTTTAGATGCTGGAGATGTCTTTCAAGGAACACCTTATTTTAACTTTTTTGAAGGAGAGATTGAATTAAAATTAATGAGTAAAATGGGTTATAACGCATCAACACTTGGAAATCATGAGTTTGATAACGGAATAGAAAAATTATCAAAATCTTTAAAGCATGCTAATTTTTCATTTTTAAATTCTAATTACACAATTGAAAACACTCCTCTAGAAAACTTAATAAAAGAATTTGAGATTTTTGAAATTGATGAGATAAAAATTGGTGTGTTTGGATTAGGGGTAAAATTAGATGGATTAGTAGAGAAAAAGTTTTATAATGGAATTAGATACTTAGATCCAGTTGAAATAACACATGAAATTACAGATAAATTAAAAAATTATTATAAATGTGATATAATTATATGTTTATCTCATTTAGGGTATAAATACAATAAAAACAAAGAAATAATGTGCGATTTAATTTTGGCAAAAAAAACAAAAAATATTGATTTAATTATAGGAGGCCACACACATACGTTCATGAACAAACCAATTGAAGTAAGTAACATGATTGGAGAGAAGGTTTTAATCAATCAAGTCGGATGCTTTGGTATCAATTTAGGCAAAATTGATTTTTATTTATCTAAAAACTCTGTTTCAGAAAAATCAAATACTATAAAGGTTTAGAATTAATAAGGTCTTTTAAATCATTTTCCGAAATTATTGAAATTCCAAAGCTATTGGCTTTTAATAATTTACTTGGACCTATATTATCTCCACCTAACAAATAGTTTGTTTTAGAGGTTAATGAGGATAACACTTTCCCTCCATTATCTTCAATTATTTTTTTAAGTTCATCTCTAGAGTTAGTTTCAAATACTCCTGAAATTACAAACCTATAATCGGTTAAAACATCATTTAAATTCTCATCATTTTCGTATATTTCAAATTGAAGACCAAATTTCTTTAGCCTTTCTATTAATTTATTATTATTATTATTATTAAAAAAAGCAATTATACTTTCAGAAATCCTCTCTCCAACTTCATCAACTAGTAATAAATTTTCGTAATTCATTGAAATTAGTTTATCTATAGATTTAAATTCTTTTGCCAATTTTCTAGCTACAGTCTGACCAACGTGTCTGATTCCTAAAGCAAACAATACTCTTTCAAAACCTATTTTTCTAGACTCTTCCAAACCAGAAAATATATTATCTATTGATTTTTCTGCCATTCGTTCTAATAGTATTAAATCTTCTTTTTTTAAATCGTATAGGTCAGCATAATTTAAAATCAATCCGTTTTTGTATAATAAATCGATTGTTTCATTACCTATTCCATTAACATCCATAGCCTTTCTAGAAATAAAATGTTGAATTCTACCCATTATTTGTGGCGCACAATTGTCCATATTCAAACAATAATGTTGCGATTCTGATTCATTCCTTACAAGAATATCTCCACATGAAGGACAGTTATCAATAAATTTAATTTTTTCAGAATCAGGATCTCTTTTTTCAAGATCAATTCCTACTATCTTAGGGATAATTTCACCACCCTTTTCAATAAACACGTGATCCTGAATATATAGATCTAGCTTGTTTATCTGATCTTGATTATGTAAAGAAGCTCTTTTGACATAAGTTCCACCTAAAAGAACTGATTCTAAATTTGCAACTGGCGTTATGGCACCTGTCCTTCCGACTTGGTAAGAAACATTTAATAATTTAGTTAAAACCTGTTCAGTTTTAAACTTATAAGCGATAGACCATCTTGGATATTTAGAAGTATAACCCAGCTGTTTTTGAAATTTTATATTGTTTACTTTAATTACAATACCGTCAATCTCGAAATTCAACCTTAACCTTTCTTTATCCCAATAATTAATATATGATACGACTTCACTTAAATTATTACAAAGTTTGTAAGTATTGGAGATATTAAAACCCCAATCTAATGCACTTATTAAATACTCATTTTGAGTTTTAATATCATTATCTTCTGTAACAATCTGATATAAAAAACACTTTAATGGTCTCTTAGCTGTTTCGGAACTATCTTGCAATTTCAAACTTCCAGAAGCTGTATTTCTTGGATTCATATAAGGGTCCAGACCTTCAAGCACTCTTTTAATGTTCATTTCGGCAAAGTCATTCTTATCTATAATAATTTCACCTCGAATTTGAAATTTTTCAGGAAAAGATCCTTTTAATTTTAGGGGAATTGTCTTAATAGTTTTTATATTTTCTATAACGTCGTCACCCTGTACACCATCCCCCCTAGTAACTGCTTTTATTAAAATACCATTTTCGTATGTTAAATTAATTGACACTCCATCGAATTTTAATTCACATAAAAATTTGATGTCATCAGTTTCTGAATTTTTAATTAACCTTTGGTTCCAATCTTCCAAATCTTTTTTCGAATAAGAATTATCCAACGAATACATAGGATATTGATGAGTTACGGAATTAAAGCTTTTTACAACAGAACCTCCTACTCTTTTTGTTGGTGAATTATCATCGTTAAATTCGGGAAATTGATTTTCAAGAACTTTAAGTTGTTTAAGTTTAATATCAAAGTCAAAATCACTAATCACAGACTTATCAAGCACATAATAGTTATAATTATGTCTATGCAATTCATCCCTAAGTTGTTCAATATTTTGTTGAACTAAATTCATTTAAAACAAGCTTTAATCATTCTGTTTTTTAATCTAAAATCTTTTTTCAATTCAATATCGTAAAAATCCACATTCTTTAAAAGTGTAATAACTTCCTTTGAATAATTTTCGTTAATTTCTAAAAAAATTTTTCCTCTATTGTTTAAGTTTAGTATTGAAAATTCAATAATCTTAGAATAAAAAAACAATGGATCTTTATCTTCAACAAACAATGCCAAATGAGGTTCAAACAAAAGTACATTGTCATTCATTTCTTTTTTCTCGCTTTCACACAAATAGGGTGGATTAGAAACAATTATATCAAATTTTTTAATTGTTTTAATTTTACAGATATCTTTAAGCTCAAACACAACTTTAACGTTATTACTTAATGCATTTTTTTTTGCTATAGAAAGTACATTTTGATCAATATCCCAAGCAATAACTTTAGAATTTTTAATAAATTTCGCTAATGAAATAGCTATACATCCACTTCCAGTACCAATATCTAAAATTGTTTTATTATCATTATTGTCTTTTATAACCCAAGAAACTAATTCTTCAGTTTCTGGCCTTGGAATTAGCACATTGTTATCCAATTTAAATTTCAAACTCATAAACTCAGTTTCTTCGACAATGTATTGTATTGGCATATTTTTTTTAAGTAATGAAATTGACTTTACTAAATTATTTTTTTGAACATTGGATAGCTTAATATCTGAATTCATAATATATTCCATTCTATTTATATTACAATAATATTCTATTAACCAGAAAAAAAATTCTTCAATTTCATTTTGACTATTTATTGATTTTAAGTTTTTAAAAATATAATTTCTAAATTCTGATAACGTCATTATAATTCTTTTAACATCCACACTGGGCAAGAAGAATGTCCTGTATTGCCAATAGATTTATCAATATATTTAAAGCCTTGATATAAATACAATTTTTGAGCTGATTTCATATTATACATTGTTTCAATATAACATTTTTCATAACGAAAAACCACAGCTTTCTTAAGACATTTTTCAATCATTATTTTACCTAATCCAATACCTCTTGCTGATTTTAAAAAATACATTTTTTGAAGCTCACAAATATTTTGATTTAAATTTTTTAATTTGGATATTCCCGCTCCTCCTAAAATTTTACTATTGGACACTATTACATAATAAACACTAGATTTATTCTGATATGCATTAAATATATCTTTTAATTCTGGATCACTTAAAGCTGTGCCTTTTTCAGGAACATTAAACTCTCTCATCACACTACTTAACACCTTTTCTAATTCTAAATTATCAGATAGCATTACTCTTCTAATTTCGTAATCTAAATTAGCTTCCATATTTTAGATTAATTTTGCTTTGTGAAGATACGTTATATAAATAATAGAGAAAACATATTTATCAATTTATGAGTGACCAAAACAAACATAAATTATATATGTCAAGGTGCATAGAAATTGCTAATAAAGCTAAAGGAAGAACCTATCCAAATCCAAATGTTGGTTGCGTAATAGTTCACAATGAAAAAATAATTTCAGAAGGACATTCAAGTATTTACGGAGGGCCTCATGCCGAAGTGAATGCAATTAATAAAGTAAAAAATAAAGAGTTATTGAAATTTTCCACTTTATATGTGACTCTTGAGCCATGTTCTCACTATGGTAAAACCCCACCTTGTTGTATACTAATATCCAAATATAAAATTCCTAACGTAGTTATAGGAATTTGTGATATTAGTAGTAAAGTAAATGGAAAAGGAATTAATCATTTAAAAAAAAACAACACTAATATTATTGTTGGAGTTTTAGAAAAAGAGTGTAAAGAACTACATAAAACATTTTTACATTATAATAGAAATAAAAAGCCATTCATTATATTAAAGTGGGCAGAGACCAAAGACTCATTCATATCACCTAAATTAAAAATTGAAACAAAACCATTTTGGATAAGTTGCAAGGAAAGCAGACAATTAGTTCATAAATGGAGATCTGAAGAACATAGTATTTTGATAGGTCATAATACTGTGATTGAAGATGATCCCATTTTAAATGTTAGAGATTTTTTTGGGGGAAATCCCATAAGAATAGTTATAGACAAAGAAAACACTCTTAATAAGAGTTATAAAGTATTTAATAATGAGTCTGAAACTATTGTGTTAGACAAAGAAACTCTTGATTATTCAAAAAACATTTCTGACGAAATATGTAAGTTTCTTTACAAAAAAAATATCCTATCAGTAATTGTTGAAGGAGGTAGAAAAACTTTAGATGATTTTATAATTAATGGAAATTGGGATGAAGCTCGAATTTTCAAAAGTGAAACGATTCTAAGAGATGGACTTAAAGCCCCTAAAATTTACGGAAAAGTTATTTCAGAGAAAAAAATTGGAACCGATAATTTAATTATTTTGAAACCTTTGTAAGTTCTTTAAGAATGTTTTGTGGACATCTCATAGGTTTGTTAGTTTTAGAATTTAAGAAAATCAATTTTGTATATCCTAAAGTTATTATTTGATCATCTTTTTTAATTTCGAAATCAAATTCAATCATATAAGACGGCGTCTTTTTTAGTTTGGTTTTCAAAATCAACTTATCATCAAATAATGCTGGCTGATTAAAATTTATTTTTAATTCAATAACAGGTAAGAGAATACCATCGTCTTCCATTTTCTTGTAGGATATACCTAGTTTTTTTAACCAGGTTATTCTTCCCATTTCAAAATACTTTACATAATTACCGTGATATACAAAGGACATTTGATCAGTTTCACTATACCTAACCAAAATTTCAATTTCATCTTCCAAAATGTGCTTTTTAAAAGTTTAGTAACAAGAGTTTTTAATATGAGCAAAAAAAAATTAATATTCAATAGTAAAATGATTTTTTTTTAACAAAATTTTGCACATATTTGTCACATACTATGAAACAGTAATTCTTTTAAAGTTTTATTGTTTTATTAACAACCAAAAATATACCAAAATATAATGATAAATGCAGAATCTGTATGGAATAATTGTCTAAATTTTATAAAAGATAATATTCAGATTCAAGCATACAAAACTTGGTTTGAACCTATTAAGCCAATTAAATTCGAAGATAATATTTTAAGTGTTCAAGTTCCTAGTAAATTTTTCTATGAATGGCTTGAAGAGCATTATGTTAAATTGCTTAAACTAGCATTAACTAAAGAGCTTGGTGAAAAAGCAAGATTAGTTTATGTTATTAAAATGGAAAACACTTATGGAAATCTAAAACCATTTACAGAAAAAATTCCAAGTCAATATAGAGCTAACATTCCATCTCAAAAAGTTGACATGACTTTAAGTAATTTACAAAATGAATTAAAGAATCCTTTTATTATTCCTGGAATTAAAAATTTAAAAATAGAATCTCAATTAAATCCAAATTATTCATTTGATAATTTTCTTGAGGGTGATGCTAATAGACTGGCTAGATCTGCTGGTTTAGCAGTTTCCAATAAACCAGGTGGAACTTCATTTAATCCTTTGCTTATTTTTGGTGGTGTCGGTTTGGGTAAAACCCACCTTGCTCATGCAATTGGGGTGAACGTAAAAGAAAAATTTCCTGAAAAAACTGTTTTATATATTTCTGCTGAAAAATTTACACAACAGTATATAGATTCAGTGAAAAAAAATAACAGAAACGATTTCATTCATTTTTATCAAATTATAGATGTATTAATTATTGATGATGTTCAATTTTTCTCTGGTAAAACGGGGACTCAAGATGTGTTTTTTCATATTTTCAATCATTTACATCAAAACGGAAAACAAGTAATCCTAACTTCAGACAAAGCACCTGTTGACATGCAGGATATAGAACAAAGACTTTTATCTAGATTTAAGTGGGGATTATCTGCAGAACTTCAAAGACCTGATTATGAAACTCGAGTTTCCATTTTAAAAAACAAACTTTTTAGAGATGGTGTTGAAATTCCAGAGCAAGTTATAGATTATGTTGCAAAAAATATTAAAGTAAATGTCAGAGAACTTGAAGGCGCAATTATTTCATTAATAGCCCAGGCCTCATTTAATAAAAAAGAAATAACAATTGATTTAGCCAAGAATGTAGTTGACAAATTTGTAAAAAATACTAAAAGAGAAGTGTCAATAGATTATATTCAAAAAATTGTTTCTGAATATTTTCAAATGGATGTTTCTACTCTACAATCTAAAACTAGAAAACGTCACATTGTTCAAGCCAGACAATTAGCTATGTTTTTTGCAAAGAAATTTACAAAAGCTTCTTTAGCTAGTATAGGATCTCAAATTGGACAAAGAGATCATGCAACAGTTCTTCACGCTTGTAAAACTGTAGACAACCTATCTTTTACAGACAAGCAATTCAGAAAATATGTTGAAGATCTATCAAAAAAATTCACTGTTTAGATTATTATAGTAAACATTTTGTTTTTAATTTAAAAAAATGAGTAAAGGAAGTCTATACTTAATTCCTAATCTGCTAGGTGTTTCATCAATTAACACCATTCCTGAAGCTCAAAAAGAATTGATTAAAAACATTCAACACTATGTCTTTGAAAACGAAAAACCTGGAAGAGCATTTATAAAAAAAATTTTACCTGTTAAAAACCAAGCTGAATTAATCGTATGTATTCTTAACAAAAGAACTTCAATAAACTCTATAAAAGAATTCATAAAACCATGTTTAAACGGCTTTAACATAGGATTAATATCAGATGCTGGTTGTCCTGGAATTGCTGACCCCGGAGCAGAGCTAGTTTCTGAAGCTCACAAATCAGAAATTAAGGTGATCCCATTAATTGGACCTTCGTCAATATTTTTAGCATTAATGGCATCAGGCATGAATGGTCAGGAATTTAAATTTAACGGTTACCTTCCAATAGATAATATAAAGAGAAAAGAAAAAATTAAACTTTTAGAAAAAAAATCTTTAATAGTTACTCAATTATTTATGGAAACACCATATAGAAACAACAGCTTGGTAAAGGATTTAATTAAGTACCTAAAACCTTCAACTAAATTATGTGTAGCATGCGACATAACACTTGATTCAGAATTTATTAAGTCAGATACAGTTAAAAATTGGAAAAAAGAAAATTATAGTTTTAATAAAAGACCTTCTATTTTTTTAATTCAATCAGATCTATATTAGGTTTTCTTATAGCTTTAATTGAAGATAAATCATAATTAGCAAAATATTTCATATAAGTAGAAATTGATGTTCCAAAAGCATCTTTTTTATCAAACTTACCATTAACTCTCAAATACTTCTTGACATTTCCTGCTCCAGATAAATGGGCAGCTGCAATAATTCCTGATTCAGTAACTTCAACACCATTAATAAAAGTTCCAACAAACCAATTAATATCTTTTCTTAAAATCCATTTATTTCTATTCACATTAATTAAAAATGCTTTCTCTTGAAGAGAAGAGCTGGAAATGAACTTATCAATATCATTAATTTTATACATTTTCAAAGTATTTAAATTAAATTGATATTTGCCTAAATAACCAAATTTATTTACAATATTGTAACGACCTCCCGACTCCTTAAAAGCTAAACTTTCTTTAAAGCCATTAAAATCATTAATTAAATAAATCATGTTTATAGATACATTATAATTTTCTAACTCAACAGAATAGTTTAGTTTTTCACTTAAAGCATTACTCTTTATTTTCAATACAGGATTAAAAAAGGAACTATTTAAGAGCAAAACTAGAAAAGAAAAAATTTTATAAAACCTATAATTTTTCACCATTAACTTAATTAAGATAATTTTTAAAATAATGGGCAAACTTACATAAAATTTTAAATATCTATAAACCAGATACTTATCTCTTTATTTTATTTTTTCTCAACCAGGAAGTATACTGTCTTTTATTCCTATTATGCTGTGAAAGAGTATTAGCAAACATATGGTATCCAGGTCTTTTAACATCAGCAACAAAAAATAAATAATTATGGCTTTCTAAATTCAAGACTGACTCAATTGAAGATAAATCGGGCATATATATTGGTCCAGGTGGCAAACCTTTGTTTATATAAGTATTATAAGGGGATTTTATTTTCAAGTCCCTGTATAATACTCTTCTTATTTTAGTATTAAAACCTTTCTTTTGTTTTATGGTATAAACAACTGTAGGGTCGGCTTGTAATTTCATTCTTTTTTTAAGCCTATTATAATAAACACCCGAGATAGTAGGCCTTTCATCTAATTTAGGTGTTTCTCTTTGGACTATTGACGCCAAAACTGAAACTTCTACTGGGTTTAATCCGTATAATTTAGCTTTATCAATTTTAGATGAATTCCAATACATTTTATAATATTTCAACATCTTATCTCTAAATTGATTAGCATTTGTGTTCCAATAAAACTCGTAAGTATTTGGAAGAAATATTGCAAAGACAGATTCCTTAGTCAAGCTATTGTCTTTTAGAAACTTCTCATCAAAAAACGAATTCATCAACGATAAGCTATCAGTTTCTATGAAATTTGGAATTTTAGATGCCAAATTTTCAATTCTTTCTATATTATTAAAGGTAACCCTGACAGGAATATTTTTTGACCTTAGAGATGCTATTATGTCATTATTTGAAAAACCCTTTTTAATTTCATATTTACCTGCCTTAATATTATAAAAATATTCTTTCTTTTTAGCAGCATTAAAAAAAGATGTAGTGTCTTTAAGAAATGGACTAATTTGTTTTTTTAAATTAATTAAGCCAGATCCAGTTGGAATATGCAAATAAACAACATCAACAGCGAAACTTGTGTTCTCTGAATAAAAGGTATGATAATAGTTATACAGAAATTTAAATGTAAAAAACAAAAAAACTAAAAGAGTTATTAAAATAATTTTATTTTTATTTCTCATCAATTATAATTCAATTTCCCCTTCATATACTAATTTGACTTTTCCTGAAAGATAAATACTGTTAAACCCTATTTCGTTAGAATTAAAACTAACATTTAAATTACCGCCACGAGTTTTAATATTTAATTCATTTAATGATGTTTTTTCTAATGCAAACATGGCTAAAGCAACAGCTGTAACTCCTGTTCCACAAGAAAGAGTTTCGTTGTTAACTCCTCTTTCATAAGTTCTAACGAAAAACTCTGAATTTGAAATTTTTTCAACAAAATTAACATTAACCCTTTCATTTTTGAATTCTAAAGTGTTGTTAATTTTTATTCCATTATTATAAACGTCATAATTTTCTAGATTATTATTAATAATTTTAATATAATGAGGAGAACCAGTATCAATAAACAAGTCTTTTCCAAAATATTTTATTTTAGTAACATCTTTTATTGAAAGAGACACAAGTCCATTGTCAAAACTTGCGAAATGATCCCCATCGTGAGCTTTAAATGAAATTTTTTTTTTGGCTATTCCATTATTCAAAGCGAAAAGTACTGAGCACCTACCCCCATTCCCACACATAGACCCAGCTAACCCATTATCTGAATTAAAATACACCATTTCATAGTCTGTAGTTTCAGATGGATTTATAAGTATCAAACCATCAGAGCCTATTCCAAATTTTCTATCACATAATCGACTAATTAATTCATAGTTTTTTTGTGGAAAATTTAATGACTCATTATTAATAATAATAAAATCATTTCCCGTACCTTGATATTTTTGAAATTTAATTCTCATTTAATTCACGAAGATATATAAAAAAATAAATGGTGTTAAAAAGTAGTTAAATTATATTTTTCTACAGTTTAAAAAATATATTTTTGATTAAAATTTAAATAAATTAATAATGAAAAAAATTATTTTCCCATTTACGCTTTCTATTATCGGAGGTTTTATAGCTCTTTTTATGCATAATTTAAGCTTTAATCATGAAATAGATTTAAACGAATCTCAAAGCAATAAATTAGTTAACATTTCATATACTCCAAATATAAATTCAGTTTCAGGATCATCATCAGACTTTGTTGAAGCTGCAGAAAAAACAATTCATTCAGTTGTTCATGTTAAAAATACAAGTATTTCAAAGGGCCAATCCTCTTTATGGGGCTATTTCAACGACAATCAAAGCAACAGAACAAGAGTGGGAATGGGTTCAGGTGTAATCATTTCAAAAGATGGTTATATAATTACAAATACTCACGTAATTGAGAATGCTTCATCAATTGAAGTAACAACAAATAATAACAAAACTTATCAAGCAGATTTAATAGGTAGTGATGAAGTTTCTGATATTGCTGTTTTAAAAATAGTAGGAAAAGAAACATTTCCTTATATAAGATTTGCAGACTCAGATCAAACTAAAATTGGAGAATGGGTGTTAGCTGTTGGAAATCCATTTAACTTAACTTCAACAGTGACTGCTGGAATTATTAGTGCTAAATCAAGAGATTTAAATGATTCTGATTCTAAAAATCAATCTTTTATTCAAACTGATGCTGCAGTTAATTCCGGTAATAGCGGAGGGGCTTTAGTTAATACCAATGGAGATTTGATCGGAATAAATACAGCTATTACAAGCGGAACTGGAGGTTTTGTAGGTTATTCATTTGCCGTACCAAGTAATGTTGCTAGAAAAGTATTTGAAGATATTATTGAGTTTGGAAACGTGCAAAAAGGATTGCTTGGAGTTACAGGAATTGGCCTTAATTCTAAAACAGCAGATGAACTAAATCTTTCATTAACTGAAGGTTTTTATGTTAGTAATGTTGAACCAGAAATGGGTGCTGCAAAAGCTGGAATAAAAGAAGGTGATGTGATTCTAAGTTTAGACAAATTAAAAATTGCGAAATTTTCAGACTTATCGGGATATTTAAGCACAAAAAGACCTGGAGATATTGTATCGGTTGGATTAGCTCGTGGAGGGAATGAAATTTCTTTAGATGTTAAGCTGGAAAAAAATGAAAACATTGAATTTATTGGAATGCAGTTAAAAAACATGTCATCAGAAGAATTAGATAGATTCAATATTGAAAGTGGAGTTAAAGTACTAAATCATAGAAATAATTCATTATATAGAATGGGTGTTAAACCAGGTTATGTATTGACAGAAATTAACGGAAAAAGCATTAAAAATACTAGTGACGTTTCTGAACTTGATAGTAATACTAAAATAAATCAAATGACTTTTATAAGTCCAGAAGGCGAAAAAGAGAGGTTAATATTTGAGTAGATGGTTAGAATAGATATAATTAGTGTTTTACCTGAACTAATAGAAAGTCCATTTAATGCTTCTATTATAAAAAGAGCTATTGAAAAAAAAATAATTGAAGTGCATTTTCATAATCTAAAGGATTATGCTCCAAATAAAAGAAAACAAGTTGATGATTATCAATTTGGCGGGGGTTCAGGTATGGTTATGATGATTGAGCCAATTAAAAAATGTATTGATCTTTTAAAAAGCAAAAGAACTTATAAGGAAATTATATATATGTCCCCTGACGGAAGTATACTTAATCAAAAAATCGCTAATAAATTATCAATTGACGGAAATCTTATTATTCTATGTGGACATTACAAAGGAGTTGATCAAAGAGTTAGAGATGAGTTAATAACTATGGAAATTTCTATTGGAGATTATGTATTATCTGGTGGCGAATTACCTGCTGCAGTTTTATGTGACTCTATTATTAGATTAATTCCTGGTGTTCTTGGTGATGAAACATCAGCACTTTCAGATTCATTTCAAGACGGAATGCTAGCTCCACCGGTTTATACTAGGCCAGCAAAATTCGAAAACTTAGAAGTTCCAAAAATTTTACTTTCTGGAGACAAAGCTAAAATTGAACAATGGAGAGAAGATAAAGCTGTAGAAAGAACAAAAAAATTAAGACCAGATATATTTAATTAAGTTTTTTTTTCAAAATAAAAAAAAATATGTAATTTCGCATCCAATTTAATATAACCGCTGACGATAATCGTGAACGTTGTATCGATTAAATTTAAAATCTTAAATAATGGAATCTTTAATAAAATTTGTTCAAGAAGAATTTGTAACAAAAAAAGAAATCCCAACTTTCAAATCAGGAGACACAATTACTGTTTATTACGAAATTAGAGAAGGAGATAAAGTTCGTACTCAGTTTTTTAAAGGTGTTGTTATTCAAATTAAAGGAACTGGACTAACCAAAACATTTACTATTAGAAAAATGTCTGGTACCATTGGAATTGAAAGAATATTCCCTTTAAATCTGCCTGCTATTCAAAAAATAGAAATTAACAAAAGAGGAAGAGTTAGAAGATCTAGAATATTTTACTTTAGAGAACTTACGGGTAAAAAAGCTAGAATTAAAGAGATAAAGAGATAAGCTTAAAAAATTTATCCTTATTAATTACATATACATATTTATCAAAAAAAAATACTCTTTTGACATTTATTTAAAAATTTATGAAAAAAATTATTGTTAATAATCCTGTAGTAGAGCTTGACGGCGACGAAATGACTAGAATTATTTGGTATTTTATTAAAACCAAATTAATTCTTCCATACATGGATCTTGATATTAAATATTTTGATTTAAGTGTTGAAAGCAGAGATGCTACTGACGATCAAATCACTATTGATTCAGCTGAAGCCATAAAAAAATATAATGTAGGTATTAAATGTGCAACTATTACGCCTGACGAAGATAGGGTTATAGAATTTGGGTTAAAAAAAATGTGGCGTTCTCCAAATGGAACTATTAGAAATATAGTAGGTGGAACTGTTTTTAGAGAACCAATAATAATGAGTAATGTACCAAGATATGTACAAGGCTGGACTAAACCAATATGTATTGGAAGACATGCGTTTGGAGATCAGTATAAGGCTACAGATATAGTTACTAAAGGAAAAGGGAAGTTAACTATGACTTTTACACCTGAAGATGATGGTGAAGCTAAAACTTGGGAAGTTTATAACTTTCAAGAAGATGGTGTTGCTATGAGCATGTATAACATCGATTCATCTATTTATGGTTTCGCAAGGTCTTGTATGAATCAAGCTTTAACTAAAAAATGGCCACTTTACCTTTCTACTAAAAATACTATTTTAAAAGCTTATGATGGAAGGTTCAAGGATATCTTTCAGGAAGTATTTTTAAATGAGTTTAAAAATAAATTTGAAGGAGCTGGAATAACTTACGAACACAGGCTAATAGATGATATGGTTGCTGCAGCTATGAAATGGAATGGAGGATTTGTTTGGGCTTGTAAAAATTATGACGGAGATGTTCAGTCAGACACTGTTGCACAAGGATTTGGTTCACTAGGTTTAATGACTTCAACATTAGTCACTCCAGACGGAATAACTATGGAAGCTGAAGCAGCACACGGAACCGTTACAAGGCATTATAGAGAACACCTAAAAGGAAATGAAACTTCAACTAATCCAATCGCTTCAATTTTCGCTTGGACTAGAGGATTAGGTCACAGAGGAAAACTTGATGAAAATCAAGAATTAATTGATTTCTGTAATACACTTGAAACAGTATGTATAGAGACTATTGAAAGTGGTAAAATGACAAAAGACTTAGCCTTGCTAATTCATGGTAAAAATTTAAATAGATCTCATTATTTAAACACTCAAGAATTTTTAGACAGTATTAAAGATAATTTAGAATTGAGATTTAAATAATTTTAGTTTCATTTAATTATATGGCATTGTTTTTGGTTATGTTATTTTAAAGAAATATTCTTAATGTATCTTATTAAAACATCAACTCTAAAATTCCTACTCATATTTTTTTCGCTTGTTAGCTTTTCTCAGCAACAATACACGCTAAATGGATACATAATGAATGTCAATAGCAATGAATTAATAATTGGAGCTAACATCATAATTCCAAAAATAAATACAGGAGCAATAACAAATTCTTATGGTTTTTTCTCTATTACTGTTCCTGAAGGAAATTATAAAATTCAAATAAGTTCAGTTGGATACAAAAATCAAGTTATTGATATCGAATTAACAAAAAATATTAATAAAAATATTTATTTAGATGAAAATATTGAAAACCTAGATGAAGTAATTGTTACAAAAGACGTTGAAGAAATAGATATTAACAAACCAATAATGAGTTTAAATATCTTATCAAATAAAACAATTAAGAAAACACCAGTTTTATTTGGAGAATCTGATGTTTTAAAAACTATTCAATTACTTCCTGGAGTATCAAATGCTGGAGAAGGCTCAGGAGGTTTCAATGTAAGAGGAGGGGCTGCTGATCAAAATTTAATTTTGTTTGATGAAGCTATTATTTACAGTTCATCTCACTTATTTGGTCTATTTTCTATTTTTAATTCTGATGCAATAAAAGAGGTCAAATTATACAAAGGGGGAATACCCTCTTCCTATGGCGGAAGACTCTCTTCTGTATTAGATGTATATCAAAAAGATGGAAATAGTAAAAAACATAAGTTAAGTGGAGGAATTGGACTAATATCAAGTAGAATATTAGCAGAAGGACCAATAAAAAAGAATAAAGGATCGTACCTAGTTGCAACTAGAGGATCATATGCTCATCTTTTTTTGAAATTTTCTGATATTGAAAACGTAGCTTATTTTTACGACATTAACACTAAATCGAATTATAAGCTAGACAACAATAACACCTTATACTTTTCTGGATATTTTGGCAGAGATAAATTTAAACTTAACAACACATTTTCCAATACTTATGGTAACTCTACGTTAAATTTAAGGTGGAATCATATAATTAATGAAAAGACATTTTCTAATACTTCTTTGATTTTTAGCGATTACTATTACGGGTTAATACTTAATTTTATTGGTTTCAATTGGAATTCAGGAATAAAAAATTTGAATATCAAGTTTGATTTAAAAAATTATTACTCAAATAAAATTCAATTCAACTATGGCTTGAATTCTATTTATTATGAGTTTAACCCTGGTGTAATTAATCCAATTAATCAATCAGGAATTAATTTAAAAAAACTTCACAGAAAGTTTGCGTTAGAGAATGCAACTTATTTTGATGTAGTCCATAAAGTCTCTTCTAAAATATCTTTAAGATATGGTGTTAGAGTAAACCAATTTTTAAGATTCAAACAAGAAGGCTTGAATAGGTATTCAAACGATAATCCTGTAACTTTTGATCCAAGTTTAGGCATTTATAAAGAAGCCAAAATAATTGGAGAATACCAAAATTCTAATGATTCTAATACAATAAAGTCATTTTATAATTTTGAACCAAGATTTAATTTTTCTTATAATTTCAACAATCAATCTATAAAAGCTAGCTACAATAGGTTAAATCAATACATTCACCTAATATCTAACACTAATGCACCTGCTCCATTAGATGTTTGGGCTCCTAGTGGACCTTACTTGAAACCACAACAATTAGATCAATTAGCGTTAGGTTATCATTCTAAATTAAAAAATGGAAGTAAAATAGAAACTGAAGTTTTTTACAAGAAAATTAAAAATAGGCTAGATTATATTGGTGGAGCAGATTTAATTGCAAACGAAGCTATAGAGAGAGTTTTATTATCAGGAAAAGCTAGAGCATATGGACTTGAGTTCTTATTTAAAAAAAACAAAGGAAGACATAATTATTGGGTTGCCTATACCATTTCAAAATCTCAACAACAAACCAAAGGTCGCGATATAAAAGAAACTGGGATTAATATGGGAAATTGGTATAATACTGGATACGATAAAACTCACGATTTTAGCTTTGTTTCAAATTTTAAATTAAATAAAAAACTAACATTTAATACAAATTACATATTTCAAACAGGCCAACCAACTAATTACCCAACTGGTCAGTATAAATATATGGACTTAGTAATACCAAATTATGGAGCCCGTAATTCAAATAGACTTCCAAACTACCATAGACTAGACATATCTTTGACACTAAATCCTAATAAAAATAAAAGAAGAGATTACAAAAGTGAATGGATTTTTGGATTTTATAACATATACGACAGAGACAATGCAAATTCTATATCCTTTAGACAAAATGATAAAACTTTAAAAAACGAGGCTGTACAAATATCAATTTTCGGAATTGTGCCTAGTGTAACATATAATTTTAAATTTTAAATGAAAAAATATTTTTTTTATATAACAATTTTAATTTTTTACAGTTGTGAAAAAGTCATTAATATCGATTTAGACTATTCTGATGAAAGAATTGTTTTAGATGCTTCAATTTTTAAGAATATCAATGAAAATTACGCCACTGCATTAGTGAAAGTAAGTAAAACTGCTCCATATTTTAGTGAAAATAATACAGAAATAGGAGGTGCTATTGTTTATATTAAAATTAAAAATAGGAATATTAACTTGAACTATGATACTGAAAAAAAATATTATACAAATACAATTGATTATATAAATTTCGAAGAAGATTATGAGTTTTTTGTTAATTATCAAGAGCAAAACTATTATTCATCTGAAAAACTAATAAAAATTTCAGGAATAGAATCCGTTATTTTTGGAGACAGAAAATCACTTAATAAAGATGAAAT
>TARA_B110000914_G_scaffold23437_1_pt1 | contig 38754 bp, 31 predicted proteins | sample TARA_B110000914 | Tara Oceans TARA_B110000914 (sample SAMEA4397983) | marine metagenome | biome: Polar Biome; feature: [MES] marine water layer (ENVO:01000295) within the mesopelagic zone...; material: water (ENVO:00002006), including particulate matter (ENVO:01000060) such as......
GTATTTATTCCTAATGAAACGAATGATTCATTACTTGATTCATTAGATATTTAACTATTATCTAATTTCAGCTCCAATAGAATTAACATATTCTTTAATAAGTTTTTTCATAATACCATCAACATACTTATCCGTTAATGTTTTAGTGTAATCTTCAAAAATAAAAGAGAGCGCGTATGACTTCTTGTCTTTAGGTAATTTATCTCCATTATAAACATCAAAAAGATTTACAGACTTAAGTACATTATTATTAATCCCCTTTGCAACCTTTTCTAGCTCATTAAAAGAAACATTATTGTCTATAAGTAAAGATAGATCTCTTCTAACTTTAGGATATTTATTTACTTGAGTATAAGTTATTTTTTGATTCTTTACTAAATCAACTATTAAATCCCAATTAAAATCAGCAATATAAACATCAGATTTTATACCAAACTTATCAGATAAATCCTTGGTGACTTCTCCAAAACAAACAAGTCTTGTATTTTTATAACTGTAAGTTAATGCATCTGATCTTCCCCAACCATTACCTTTTGAAGATTTAAAACCTTTAATCCCTAATCTATCTAATATTAAATGAACAATTTCTTTTAAATAAAAGAAATCTACTTTTATATTCTGTGAATTCCAATTTTCAGCATGCCTATCACCAGTAACCATAAGTAATAAATGCTGATTTTCTACATATTCTTTATCCATCAAATATGTTTTTCCAAATTCATAGAATTTAATATTACTATTCTTCCTATTTAAATTATATTCAAGACTTTCTAATCCTGAAAATAGAAGAGTTCTTCTTAAAGTATTTAAATCAGCACTCAAAGGATTAATGATTTTTACATTTTGATCTGGATTTATATCTAAAATAAGATTATCATATTTTTCTTTAGTCAATGAATTATTCATAATTTCATTATAGCCATTACTTGATAATAAATCAGAAATTATAGTCTTTAATCTAAAAGAATCAATACGATCAATATTATTAATTGATGTATTTAATTTATTAGAAATTTTAACTGTATTATAACCATATATCCTTAAAACTTCTTCAATAACATCAACCTCTCTAGTAACATCTACCCTATATGGGGGAACTAGAAGTGAAAGAATATTATTTTTCTCTTTAACAATCTTAATCTCTAAATCAGTAAGTATATTTTTAACTACTTCCCTATCAATTTTTTCACCAATTAAATTATCCATTGAAGAGTATGAAAATGAAATAGGATTATCTTTAATTGGATCAGGATAAAAATCAATGATATCTGAAGATATAGACCCTCCACAAAGCTCTTTAATCAATAAAGCAGCTCTTTTAAGAGCATACACAGTAATATTAGGATCACAACCTCTTTCGTATCTAAAAGATGCGTCTGTATTAAGATTATGATGTTTAGCCGACTTTCTTGTTGAAACAGAATTAAAATATGCTGATTCAATAAATATATTCTTTGTTGATGCTGTAACACCAGAATTGACACCTCCAAATACACCAGCTATACACATTGGATCTTTTGAGTTACAGATCATAAGATCTGATTTGGTAATTTTTCTTTCTTTTTCATCTAAGGATACAAATAATGTGTCCTTTTTTAGAGTTTTAACTACTATTTTATTTCCTGTAATCTTGGCAGCATCAAAGGCATGTAATGGTTGACCTATTTCATGAAGAACATAGTTAGTTATATCAACAACATTATTGATTGGATTTATTCCAATTGCTAGAATTTTATTTTTTAACCACTCAGGAGAGTCCTTAACTGATATATCACTTATTGTAACTCCAGAATACCTAGGACATAACTCAGGAGACTGAACATCAACATCAATACTTAAATCATTATTATCAACCTTAAAGCTATCAACAGAAGGAATACACATAGTTAGATTATGTCCTTGATGATTTAGCACTGTTTTTAAATCTCTAGCTACCCCAATATGAGACATAGCATCAGAACGATTAGGTGTTAATCCAATTTCAAAAACTGTATCAGATTCAATATTAAAATATTCAGAACCTTCTAGTCCTACTTTTGCATCAGCCTCTAAAACCATTATTCCATCAGTAGCAGGGCCTAAACCTATTTCATCTTGACCACATATCATCCCAACAGATAGTTGACCTCTGATTTTACTTTTCTTAATTTTAAATGAATCATCACCAGAATATAACAATGTTCCTATAGTTGCAACAGGAACCTTTTGACCTACTTCTACATTAGGAGCACCACATACTATTTGTAAAGGGTCTTCACCCCCAACATCTACAGTAGTAATATTTAATCTATCAGCATCAGGATGTTTAGTCTTTGTTAGAACCTCTCCAATCACAATCCCTTCTAACCCACCTTTTACAGTTTCATATTTATAAACTCCTTCAACCTCTAATCCAATATCTGTTAATAATTCAGATATCTTTTCTATTGGAAGATCTACTTTTAAGTATTGTTGTAACCAACTATTTGATATTTTCATATTTTATATTGAGTCATGACAAATTTAATTAATGTATTTAATTTAAAATAGAAAGATTTAAGGATTTACCAACATCTTATCTACGTACTTAAGATTTAACATGTTAATAGGATTATTTGACAACCCTTTAATATTTTTTTGAGTAAAACGTAATACATTATCATAATATAATGGGACTATTTGTGCATTATCAATTATTATTTTATCCATCAAATTATAATATTTATACCGAATTGAATCATTAACTTCCGAAAGACTTATATCATATAAACTATCAAATGATGAATTAACAAAGTGGGTATAATTAGGTCCATTGGGAGAAAAGTTTTTACTATAAAATAGAGATAAATAGTTCTCCGCATCAGGATAATCAGCTATCCAGCTACCTCTAAAGAAAGAAAGTTTAGATGTTGCTACCATTTGCCTATGTGTAGAAGGTGGGTTAACATCAATTGAAATATCTAATCCTAACTTAGCAAGCTCATTCTGAATATATTCACAAAGATCTAAATAAGAAGAGGTCGTAGATAGTTTTATTTGACCTAAATCATCTCCATAATTAACTTTAATCTCATTAATTAGTTGCTTTGATCTTTCTGGGTCATAATTATATCCAATAACATTACTATTAAAAGAAGGCATCCCTTTAGGAATAAATCCATTTACAGCAGGTGTACCAATATTGTTTCTAAGATATCTCAACATTTTTTTTCTATCAAATCCATAATTTATAGCCTGTCTAATTTTTAGGTATTTAATAGGAGATATACTATCAGAAAATAAAAAACCTAAATATTCAGTGTTTAAATAATTTTGAATTTGATAATTAATTTTATTATTATACTTAGGATTTAAAAGCCCTTCTTTAGTTAATAATTCATCTTTGTATGAGGCATCAATACCAGAAAGAAAATCAGTATTACCTATAACAAATTGTAAAAAAGCAGCTTGTTTATCTCTTAAAAATGTAATAGCAACTCCATCTAATAGCGGAAGTGCCTTTCCATTAGAATATTCAAAATAATTAGGATTTTTCCTAAAGATAAGTTTTTCTCCATTTTCCCATAATTGAAATTTAAATGGTCCTGTCCCAATAGGGTTTGAATGGAAATCTAATGACTTAGTAATCTCAATAGGGACAACAGAACAGTATTGCATACTTAATAAGCCTAAGAATCCTGGAAATGGAGTTTTAAGATTAATAATAAATACAGAATCATTAAGTGCATCAAAACTTGAAACATTAGCTAAGACCCATCTCCCTGGAGATGCAATATCTTCATCAATTAATCTTGAAAATGAATGTTTAAAATCATAAGCAGTTACTCTTCTGCCCTTAGAATTTTTAAAATTTTTATGATCATGAAAATACACATCATTTCTCAAATAAAATTTATAAACTAAGCAATTAGATGAAATAACCCAAGAACTTGCTATAGAAGGTTTTACATTAAGATTACTATCAAGCTGAACTAAACCATTGAAAAGCTGGGAGACCGCCCACACAGATGCCTGATCCTTTGAAAAAGCAGGGTCAAGAGAATTAATACCCGCTGATTCATTATACTTAAAAATTGAGAGATGACTAATATCTTTATTATCACCACATGAAAAGAGTAGAATTAATAAGAAGATTGAAAGATATATTTTCATATAACAAAACTACAATAATCTATTAATTAAAAATCAATTTTATATTTTTGTAAGATGTTTAAAGATAAAAATGTTGCGTTCTATACTCTAGGGTGCAAACTAAATTTTTCAGAAACTTCTACGATCTCAAGACAGCTTACTGATATAGGTTTTAATAAAACTAAATTTAATGATGGTGCTGATCTCTTTGTAATTAACACTTGTTCAGTTACTGAAAATGCAAATAAGGAATGTAAAAGAATAATTAGAAAGGCTAAAATCATCTCTCCTAGTTCATATATTGTAGTTACTGGATGTTTTGCTCAACTAAAACCTAAAAGTATCAGTGAGATTGAAGGCGTAGATATGGTTCTTGGAGCTAATGATAAATTTAATCTTCCTAAACTTTTAAAAGATATTGATAATAGTAATCAAGTAGAGATTCATGGCTGTTCTATAGATAATTTAAACTACCACTCTTCATTTTCATTAAATGATAGAACACGATCATTTTTAAAAATACAAGATGGATGTGACTATACTTGTAGCTACTGCACAATACCTCTTGCTAGAGGAAAAAGTAGATGCGACACCATAGAAAATATTATTAGTAATGCACGAAAAATCGCAAAAAATAATATTAAGGAAATTGTTATTACTGGAGTTAATATTGGAGATTTTAAAGAGGGCAAACTTCGTTTTATTGATTTAATAAAAAAACTTGATAAGGTTCATGGAATTGAAAGATTCAGAATTTCATCAATAGAACCTAATCTAATTACTGATGAGATAATAGATTTTGTAAAGCAATCTAAAAAATTTATGCCACATTTTCATATCCCTTTACAATCTGGATCAGATAAGATTCTTGGTAAAATGAAAAGAAGATATAATACAAATCTATATTACAATAAAATTTATAAAATAAAAAAAGAAATTCCTAATGTATGTATAGGCGCTGATGTTATTGTAGGATTCCCAGGAGAAACTGACTTAGAATTTAACTCAACAATGAATTTTATTAAAGAACTACCTCTATCCTATTTACATGTATTTTCTTACTCTGAGAGAGAAAATACTGAAGCAATTTTATTAAATGGTTATGTAGAAAAACATAAAAGATCTGAGAGAAGCAAAGCATTACGTATAATGTCGAGTAAATTACAAAGATTATTTTATCAGAATTATGAAAAAACATATCAAAATGCTTTATTTGAACAAGAAAATAAAGATGGATATTTACATGGGTTTACTGACAACTACATAAAAATTAAAGTTCCTTATAATAAAAATCTTTTAAAAACTAAAAAAGAAGTATTTCTTTCAGAAATAGATAATAATTTAATTATGAATGCTAAAATAAAAGAACTATGTATCCAACAATAAGCCATCTAATTGAAGATCTTTTTGGTATTCACATCCCCTTACCCATACAAACCTTTGGATTATGGGTTGCTATAGCTTTCTTAGCAGCATCATATATTATTAAGATTGAACTTGGAAGAAAGGAGAAGGAGGGTAAATTATCTATTATAAAAATTAAAAAAATAGTAGGAGAAAAATTAAGTGTATTTGAAATAATTTCTAGTTTATTCTTTGGATTTCTAGTAGGATTTAAACTAATTCATGCAATATTAAATTATACAGATCTAGTTAATGACCCACAGTCATTTATTCTTTCTTTAGATGGTAATCTCTATGGAGGAGTTATTTTTGCTTTATTAAATCTACTACCTAAGTTATATAACAACAATAAACATAGACTTGATAAACCAAAAACTATTGAAAAAGAGATTCACCCATACGAGCTTACTGGAAATATAACAATAATAGCTGCTTTCTCTGGAATTGTAGGAGCTAAAATATTTCATAACCTTGAAAACCTAAAGACTTTCCTTGCTAACCCAATTGAGCAACTTATGGCATTTAGTGGCTTAACTTTTTATGGAGGCTTAATCTTTGGTGCAATTTCAGTTCTTTTATATTGTAGAAAATACAAAATAAATACATTACATCTTTTAGACAGTTCTGCGCCAGCATTAATGATTGCTTATGGAATTGGTAGAATTGGATGTCAAATGTCAGGTGATGGTGACTGGGGAAAGGTTAACTTGTTAAAAAAACCAGATTGGCTTGGTATATTTCCTGATTGGGTATGGAGCTATGATTTTCCACATAATGTAATAAACGAAGGAATTAAAATAACAGGTTGTGCCAATACATTTTGGAAGAATTATTGCAGTATTTTAGAACACCCTGTCTGGCCAACTGCATTGTATGAAGTTATTATGTGTACCATCCTATTTTCTGTTTTATGGATATTAAGAAAAAGAATTAAAATTGCAGGATTACTCTTCTGTATATATTTAATTATGAATGGCATCGAAAGATTCTTTATTGAAAAAATTAGAGTAAATAACCCTATCATAGGAGATATTACTCAAGCTGAAATCATCTCCTTCTTTCTAATTTTAGGTGGATTAGTATTCTACTACTATTTAGTAAGAAAAAATAGAATTACAAATATTTAATACTAAATTTTTTACTTTAATAATTAATCAATCTAATGTTAAAATTTATTCAAAACTTTACTTATATTATTTTACAAATAATTTTATTGCCCCTTGCAATTTTAGGTTCACTTTATGCAATTAACAAAGAGAAAATAGTAAGTAAAAGACTTTATATATCATACACTGCTGGACAGGTTATACAGGGCCAATGGCTAATGCATTATTTTAAAATAAGAAAAGATAAAAATATTATTAAATTTATAAAGAAGTTTCCAGCAGAATCACATCTAGGGTTATATTTGATATTTTTTGCTGCTATTATAGCAAATAGAATCTCTGGCTTTATTCCAAAGGCTATAAAAAAGGATATATTACAAGAAATCTCATCATACTCATTTTTGTTTTATAGAACTAAAAAGTTTGATCAAATTATAGAAGAAAATATTAATAAAGTAAAACAATTTGTGATTATTGGAGCAGGTTTTGATTTAAGATCAATTAAATTTTATAATAAAGATCTTAAAGTTTTTGAACTTGATCAGAAAAATACTCAGGACATAAAAATTCAAACGTTAAAAGAAGCAAAAATATATAAGAAAAACATTAAATATATTAACTGTGATTTAAATAATTATAACTGGGCCGATAGCTTAATTACAAATGGATTTAAAACTTATGAAAAAACATTATTTCTATTTGAAAGTGTGTCTTGTTATATCAACAAGCCTACTGTAGAAAATATATATAGAAAAATATCTAATATTTGTCCAAAAGGTAGTCTAATAGCTCAAGATTTTTACTCAACTAATTTCTTACATGGAAATGAGTTTAAAAGAGTTAAAAATGGTAATAGAGTGGTCGAGAATTTTGGTGAACCTTGGGATTTTACTATAGATATGACAACAAACCCGGAAAAGGAGATAAATAAACTTTTAAGAAAAAATAATTTATCAGTTATAGAAACTTTTATATGTGGAGAAAAAAGCACAAAATCTAAAAATCCATTTTACGCAATTTCTCTATCCTCTGTATAAGGTTAAATAAATATTATTTATAATGTGTTACTCTGCTAGAACCAATTTGCTTAGTTAATGAAGTGCCATTTACTGAACCTAATTCAACCCAACCAGAATCATCATATAATATTCCATCTCTAACTATTCCATTAGTATAACTAGCATTAGAATTATCATAAGAAGATCCTAAACCTGTTATAATTATTAATTTTCCACTCCATCTAGTTCCAGAAACAGTAATAGTAGATTTTGCAGAATTATCTGAATATGAATAAACTCCATTAATAGTCTTTTTAATATTAGATTTTGATGTACTATTAGAAGGAGAACTACTATTAGAGGAATCGCCTGAACCAATTATCAAAGCTCCTGAAGCAACAAAAAAACAACAAAATATATAGGTATTAAATTTTTTCATAATAATATTAGATTAAAAAATTAATGATAAATTTAACGAAAAAAATGAGAATTTACCATTTATAATCTTCTTTTCTAAGAATATCTAAACCAATAAAAGTTATTATTCCATTTATAATTAGAAGCTCAAAACCAAATGGGATATATAAATTAAGGACATAACAAATTATTGGAGAAAGAATAGCAATTAATGGAACAAATTTATCTTTAATATTATATTTAGTAAAGAGTCCAAATGAAAACATTCCAAGTAATGGGCCATACGTATATCCAGCGACAGTAAATAATGACTTAATAACACTTTGATCATTTATAACATTAAAAAGTAGTATTACACACAACAAAATAAAAGACATAAGTAGATGAACATATTTTCTTGTTTTAATCTGCTTTTTAGGATCTTGCTTTTCAAATTCAAGAATATCAACACAAAATGAGGTTGTAAGAGAAGTTAATGCAGAATCAGCGCTAGAATAAGCTGCAGCAATAATTCCAATTATAAATAATATCCCTACATAAGGAGGCAAGCCTGAATTAAGTGCAATTTCTGGAAATAGCATATCAGCATCTACAGGAATCATTATACTGCTTAAAGAATCAGAATATATATATAATAAGGCTCCAAGAGCTAAGAAGATTAGATCGACAAAAATTAAAATTGTACTAAATACCATCATGTTTTTTTGCGCATCTTTTAGATTTCTACAACTAAGGTTTTTTTGCATTTGATCTTGATCAAGACCCGTCATAACAATTGCCATAAACATACCTGAGAAAAACTGCTTGAAAAAATACTTTTTATCTGTCCAATCATCAAAGAAAAATACTCTAGAATACTTAGAATCATCAATTAAATTAAATAGAGAAGCAAAGTTGAGATCCATTTTTTGCATAATAGTATAGCCAATAATTACAACTGTAGATAACATAAATGTTGTTTGTAAGGTGTCAGTCCAAATGATAGTTTTCATCCCACTCCTATAAGTGTATAACCATATAAGTGCTATTGTAATAATAACAGTAACATAAAAAGGAACATTCCATGATTCAAATACTGCATATTGCAACACCGTAGCAATTAAGAACAGTCTAAATGAAGCGCCAATAGTTCTTGAAAGCAAAAAGAATGCAGACCCTGTCTTATAGCTACTATAACCAAACCTATCTCTTAAATAAGTATAAATTGATGTTAATTCTAATCTATAATAAACTGGCAATAATATTCTTGAGACAATAAAATACCCAACAAAAAATCCAAATACCATCTGAAGGTACGAGAACTGACTTGAGGCTACCCAACCAGGAACAGAAATAAATGTTATACCTGAGAGGGTTGTACCAATCATACCATATGCTATAACATACCAAGGAGAGTTTCTATTTCCAAGAAAAAAAGTGTCATTACTATCATTTTTTCCTGTTACATAGGATATTAAAAAAAGCAGTAGAAAATATGCTGCAATACAACTTAGGATGATAAATGAATTCATAATATTATTTAATTATTACAAATGTAAAATTTTTAAATATTTAATTAATTTTACAGCCATGGAATTTCCATCAAAACTTGTTGAAAATGCTGTAGAACAATTATCTACACTTCCTGGAGTTGGGAAAAGATCAGCTCTAAGACTTGCCCTTTATCTATTAAAGAGAGATAAAAACCAAGTAGAAAAATTTGGTCAATCCTTTATTGATCTTATAAATAACATTAATTATTGCAAGGAATGTTTTACAATCTCTGATCTAGATATCTGTCAAGTATGTAAAAATCCAAATAGAGATAAAACTTTAATATGTGTTGTTGAAGATATAAGGATAATGATGGCAATAGAAAATACAATGCAGTTTAAAGGTGTTTATCATGTCTTAGGGGGTTTAATTTCACCATTAGACGGCATTGCTCCAGATGATCTAAGAATAGAGGAGTTAATAGAAAAAATTGATAAAGGATTTATAAATGAAGTCATATTTGCTTTAAGTACCACTATGGAGGGAGATACAACAAATTATTATTTATACAAAAGGTTAAAAGAAAAACAAGTGAAAGTGTCTTCAATAGCGAGAGGAATTGCAATTGGTGATGAGCTAGAATATACTGATGAAGTTACTCTAGGTGCAGCGATATCTAGCAGATTACCTTACTCAGATAACCTTAAAACTCACTAATAAAAAACTATATAGTTAAGTTAGATTTATTAATTTTGCTAAAAATTTCAAAAAATGGCTAGAGTAGAATTGATTATGCCCAAAATGGGTGAGAGTGTTTCAGAAGCAACAATTATTTCTTGGACAAAAGAAGTTGGAGAAAATATTGAATTGGATGAAACAATTATAGAAATTGCTACTGATAAAGTTGACTCTGAAGTTCCTTCAACTCATGAAGGAAAATTAATTGAAAAATTATTTGAAATTGATGATCTTGTCCAAGTAGGTCAACCTTTTGCAATAATAGAAGTTGATAGTGATAATTCTGTTGAAGAAATTTCTAGTAAAAAAACAGTATCTAATGATAATACTATTAAGAAAGAAGACATCAAAATTGATAATGCTATTAAGGAAATAAAGACTGTTATAACTAATGAAGGAAATAGATTTTATTCTCCTTTAGTAAGAAGTATGGCTAGTAAAGAAAATATTGATATTAAAGAACTAGAAAATATCCCCGGAACAGGAAAAGATGGAAGAGTCTCTAAATCTGATATGATTACTTACTTAAATAATAGAACTGATACACAAATAAATACTAAAACTACAGATCATGTTACAAAAATTACGAGCCAAAAAATAACTGAAGTTAAAAAAGAAGAACCTAAAAGCAAACCTTCAACACATATCCCGAATACAGGAGGAACTGAAATTATTGAAATGGATAGAATGAGAAAATTAATATCTACCCATATGACAATGTCTAAATCTACATCTGCTCATATAACATCATTTGTTGAAGCTGATATGACTAATATTGTTAATTGGAGAAATTCTATTAAAGAAGATTTTAAATTAAGAGAAGGGCAAAATATTACCTTCACTCCTATTATTATTGAAGCGATGGCTAAAGCCGTAAAAGATTTCCCAATGATTAATGTTTCTGTAGATGGAACAAATATTCACATACATAAGAATGTTAATATAGGAATGGCTGCTGCATTACCTGATGGAAATCTAATTGTTCCTGTTATAAAAGAATGTCAAAACAAGAATCTAGTTGGTATAACTAAATCTGTAAATAGCCTTGCAAAAAGAGCAAGAGAAGCTAAACTAAATCCTGATGATATTCAAGGCGGTACCATAACAATGACAAATGTGGGTACTTTTGGTAATCTTATGGGTACTCCAATAATTAATCAACCTCAAGTAGCTATAATGGCTTGTGGAGTAATAAAGAAAAAACCAGTTGTACTTGAAACAGAGTTTGGTGATATTATAGCGATTAGACATATGATGTTCCTTTCTCTATCATATGATCATAGAGTTGTAGATGGAGCACTAGGAGGACAATTTGTAAGGAAAGTAGCAGATTACTTAGAGCAATTTGACACTTCAAAAATTGTTTAATTGATTAATAAAGTGTTCTACAATAAATATTTTCATTTATAAAAATTAGATGTCTCTAAAACTAGAAAGACCAATTATATTCTTTGATCTTGAAACAACAGGAGTAAATATTGTAAAAGATAGAATTGTCGAAATGTCAATTTTAAAAATCTATCCAAATGGAAATAAGGAAAGTAAAACATGGCTTATAAACCCAACCATACCAATACCACAGGAAACGATAGATATTCATGGCATTACAAATGAAAAAGTAGCGAATGAGCCAACTTTTAAAGAACTTTACAAAGACATACTCTCTATTATAAATAATTGCGACCTAGCTGGTTACAATTCAAATAAATTTGATATACCTCTATTAGCAGAAGAATTTCTTAGATGTGAATATGATTTTTCTATGGATAATGTAAAAGCTATAGATGTACAAAATATCTTTCATAAACTAGAACAAAGAACATTATCTGCAGCTTATAAATTCTATTGTAATAAAGAATTAATTAATGCACATTCTGCTGAAGCTGATACATTAGCAACTTATGAAATATTACTAGCTCAGATAAATAAATATGATGATATTAATAATGATATTGAATTCTTATCAAAATTTTCAACAAGAGGTAATAAAAGTATTGATATTGCTGGCTTTATAAAACTAAATGATGAAAATCAAGAAATAATAACCTTTGGTAAATATAAAGGAAAGACAATCGAAAATGTATTTCATGATAATCCAGGTTATTTCTCATGGATAAATCAAGCTGATTTTCCACTATACACAAAGAAAGTACTTAAAGAATTAATAATCAAAATTAGATTAAAAAATAAATTTGAAAATTAATCATGAAAATAATTTGTATAGGTAGAAATTATTTAGATCACGCTAAAGAGTTAAGCAACAAAGTACTATCTGAACCAATATTTTTTTTGAAGCCTGATAGTGCTATTCAACCAAAAGGCCATCCATTTTTTATACCTGACTTTTCAGATAATATCCATTACGAAATAGAGCTGGTTATAAAAATATGTAAGAATGGTAAAAATATTAATGAAAAATTTGCTAACTTATACTACAATGAAATTGGTTTAGGAATAGATTTTACTGCAAGAGATTTACAAGAAAATTGTAAAAAATTTGGTCTTCCATGGGAAATAGCTAAAGGTTTTGATGGGTCAGCTCAAATAAATGATTCGTTTATTAAAAAAGATAATTTAAATATAGATAACATAAATTTTCAACTTAAATTAAACGATAAAATAGTTCAAACTGGTAACTCTAAGGATATGATTTTCTCATTTGATTATATAATATCATATATATCTAAATTTTATACTCTAAAAACAGGTGATTTAATATATACCGGAACACCTTCTGGAGTTGGAAAAGTAAATATTGGAGATAAGTTAACTGGATTTATTGAAGATTCAAAACAATTAACTGTGAATATAAAATAAATTATCAAATCCCTCTTAGATTATATTTAGTATCAAATTTCCCATTGCTTATATCTAAAAGTTTTCCTTTAATCATTCTTTTTCTTAATACTGATATTTTATCTGTAAAAAGTATACCTTCAATATGATCATACTCATGTAATATTACTCTAGCATTAAGACCTGAGAAATCTTCAGTCATTTTTGTAAAATTCTCATCAAAATATTCAATAGTTATATTTGAAAATCTTTCAATATCCTCTCTAATATCAGGTATACTTAAACAACCTTCATTAAAATACCATGAGTCACCAGATAATGATAAGATTCTAGGATTTATGAAGATTTTTTTACATACAATATGATCTGGATTCTCTGTGTCGAGAAATGGAGAAGTATCAACTATAAATAGCCTTAATGATTTATTAACTTGAGGAGCAGCCAAACCAACACCACTAGCCGCATACATAGTCTCAAACATGTTTTTAATAAGAATATCTATATCTGTATATGAACTACTGATTTCAGCACATGATTTCCTTAGTACCTTAGATCCATAAGCAACAATTGGAAGGATCATAACTAAAGAATTGCATCAATTATATTATCAACGCTCATACCCTTAGATTCAGCCTTATAATTTTTTACTATTCGATGCCTAAGAATGGGTTTCGCAACTGCCTTTACATCTTCAATATCAGGAGTATATTTACCATTAATAATAGCATAACATTTAGCAGCTAGAACCATATATTGAGAAGCTCTAGGACCAGCACCCCATTCAATATATTCATTTACTATTTCATCTGAATTATCTGTATTTGGTCTAGTCTTTGATACTAAAGAAACTGCATATTCTAGAACATTATCGTTTATAGGAATTGAACGAACCAGATCCTGATAAGCTATTATATCATCAGCTTCAATAACTTTATTAATATTAACTGAATTTCCAGAAGTTGTAGCTTTAACAATATCAAGTTCCTCAGAATAATTTGGATAATCAAGTAATACATTAAACATAAATCTATCAAGTTGAGCTTCAGGGAGTGGATATGTACCTTCCTGTTCAATTGGGTTTTGAGTTGCAAGTACAAAAAACGGCTTATCTAATTTATATAGATTACCAGAATTAGTAATAGATTTCTCTTGCATAGCTTCAAGCAATGCAGCTTGAGTCTTTGGTGGCGTTCTATTAATTTCATCAGCTAGAATAATATTGGAGAATATTGGGCCCTTTAGAAATTTAAAATTCCTATCCTTATCCAATATCTCAGAACCAATTATATCTGAAGGCATAAGATCAGGAGTAAATTGAATTCTATTAAATTTTAAACCCATACAATCAGAAATTGTTTGAACAAGAAGTGTTTTTGCTAATCCTGGAACACCAACAAGGAGACAATGTCCATTACAGAATATTGATATCAATACTTCATCAATTACTTCATCTTGACCAATAATAACTTTAGAGATTTCAGCTTTAAAATTTTTATATGAATCTATAAATTTATTGACTAAATCTAAATTATTTTTTCTTTCATTCATAATTAATTCATCCATTTTTTATAGCAAGAACAAATTGACAAATCTTCAGAAAGCTTAATATATGTAATAGGTATATTAGCTAATATCCATTTATCAATAATGTTTTGCTTTTTATTAGCAAGAGCATAATCCTTTAATGTATCAAAATCATTAGCAATATTTGCTTTATGCTCATCAAGTTTATTATTTAATCTAACAATACGATAAGCAGCTTGAGATCCATCATTAGATTTTGTTAAAGAAGGAGGGGTCATATCCCCTATTTGCATATTTTCTACTAAATATCTAATTGAAGGATCTAACTGATCTAAAGTAAACTGTGTAGAACCTGTAGAAGGATTAATAATTAAACCTCCATTATTTTTACTATTATCTTCAGAATATTTAATCACTGCATCCTCAAAAGAAATAACATTACTATCAATATCTAATTTAATTGCAGATATATTATCTTTTGCTTTTTTTAATGATAAAGAAGAGAATTTTGGTTTAATTAATATATGACGAACATTTATCTGTTCTCCTCTTCTTTCAATCATTTGAATAATATGAAAGCCAAATTTTGATTCAACGACTTCAGAAATTTCATTATCATTAAGTTTAAAAGCTGCTCTTTCAAATTCTGGAACTAATTCTCCTCTAGACATAAAACCTAAATCACCACTATTATTTGCTGAAACAACATCATCAGAATATAGCGCAGCTAAAACCTTAAAATCCTCACCATCATATACTCTTTTTCTGAAAATATTTAATTTATCTCTTATATCTTGCTTTTCATTCTGAGAGATTTCTGGTAAAATAACAAGCTGAGAAATTTCTAGCTGTATAGGAATAAGAGGGATATCATCATTATTGAGATTAGAAATATATTCTTTTACTTCATTAGGAGTTATCTTAATATTATTAATAATAGAGGATTGCATTTTCTGACTAAGAAACTGATCTTTAACTACATAAGAAAGTTCCTCTTTAATACTTTCAATGCTTCTTTTAAAATAATCCTCTACCATTTTTAATGACCCAAGCTGATCTTCAAAATAAGATATCCTCTTATTAACTTCTAGATCAACATCATCATTTGGAACATCTATTGTACTATCAATTTTTGCATGATGAACAAGTAGGTTTTGGAAAAGTAAATCATTGATAATATCACATTTAATATCTTCAGTCTTGATCATACCTTGGCTGAGGAATTGATTATACTGATTTTCAATATCTGAAGTTAAAAGTATTTCACTTCCAATAATTGCTTCTATCTTATCAATTGATTGAGAAAATAAAAAATTTTGAGTAAATAATATGACAATTAATATATATAAATATTTCATCTAATAAATTTTAATATTATTCACTGATTTACCATTATTGATTAAATCTTCAGCTATCATATTTAAATATTCTATTTTGTTATTATTAATTAATAGTGATTTAATTTTTTCCTTTTCTACTGAAAACGGACTTATCGTACCTTTTATTTTAAAATCTTTTAAAAATAATAAATAAAGATATGTTTTATCCTCAATTATATCATATTTTCTTTTTGATAAAAAAATTTTTTCAGGAAAAATATTATTAGGCAATTTCTGTTTAACTAAATTGAAATAACTCCATGTTGTATCATTAACATAATATTCAAGAGCATAAAGCATGCAATAACCAATTAGGTCATCAATTTCATCATTATTATTTGATTTGAACATGCTTAAAAGATCCTTAATATTAGGAGCATTCTTATCAATTATAATAAAGCGACCTTTAAAAATATCTTGATTTAATTTAAATTCATTTATATATTCATTATAATAAGATAAAATATCATCATGAATAACAGTAGTATCAAAATTTTGATTTATTAATTCTTGTTGATATTGATAGATTAAAAGTGAGTTTTTATAATCTAAAACCATATCTTCAATTTCTTTACTATTTTCATCAATATTGATTAAAGCTTGATTAAGAAGAACCTTTTCTCTAACCCATTTCTCAACATACATTTCAACAAATAAGTTGGTATCTTTAATAGATTTAGGAATATTATAAATAACATCATCAAAATATAAAAATTCATCATTAACTTTAGCTAAAGAATCTCCCGATTTAACATTATTACATGAAAAAGAGATTAATAAAAAAACAATAGAAAATAATGACAAAGAATATCTCACAAATCCTATTTTATTAAGGAATAGAGAAGATCTCTATTAACAGAAAATTTATACTTAGATCTTAAATAAGATATCCAATCATTATCTAAATATTTTTGATAATCTGAAATAACTTTTCCTTTAACTTCATTAAGAGACATTGAACCAGAAGGGAGAATACTAGATATATTAATGATGATAATACTTCCATCATCATCAATTATATCCTTACTAATTCCAACTTCCCATGATATATTATCAATATAAGTATTATCTCCTTCAATAAATCTATTTGATGTAACTTGAAGATTTAATGGAGACTCCTCATTAACAATTTCTAATATTTTTTTATCATCAAGAGAGCCTCTATTTAGTCTATAAAGCAAACTTTTCACCTTTCTTGCAGTTGATAAATTACGACATTTATAAATTTTTGCATCAACTCTTTTATCCCAATTATAATTACCAATATTGTCAGTGAAATATTTCATTAAACCTGAAGAATCATCAACAGCTTTTTTCCAAACATTTTTATTTGTCAAATCAAATAACAAGATACCTTCTCTATACTCATTAAGAAGAAGTTTAAATTCTGGGTATTTATTTTCTAATTGACTTTCTTCATATTTAAATAGGCATATATTAACAAAGTCTAAATATAGCATATCAAAATTATTATTATTCTTTTGATTATTTAGTATGTATTTAGTAAAATCATTTTGATAGAAAGTCATGTTTTCTATCTTTATTAGTGATTTATTCAAACTAGAAGCATTTTTTCCATCCCAAATACTATTACTAACATCTTTAACAGCTGCTCTTCTTAAAGAATTAAAATTTTCTTTATATACTTTTATGCTATATAGATCTTTAAGTTTTTTTAACATAAACTCACTACCTAATGTATTTCTAGAATCTTTCTCTATACCAGTTTTAACTTTTAAATACAGGTCATCATTAAGCTCTATAGGAAAGTCTTCAATTAACATAATAATATGCCATCCAAAATCTGTTCTAAAAGGCTCTGAAAAATCTCCAATCTTTTTAAGAAGAAATGCTTTGTCTTCAAAAGCAGGAACCATCTTTCCAACACCAAAAGCTGGAAGCAAACCTCCTTTTATAGCAGATGATCTGTCCTCAGAAAACCTTTCAGCAACTTCAGCAAACGGATCACCATTTTCTAGTAATTTATAAGTCTCTAATGCTTTTTGGTTAGCTTGATCAATTTGATTTTTACTAGCACTTTTACCTGTTTTAAACATTATATGCGCAACCTTTCTTTGGCCAACTGCTTTTCTTCTATTATTAACTTTTATTAAGTGGTAACCATATTTAGTTTTAATAGGTTGAGAAATTTCACCAATCTGAGTAGAATAAGCAGCTGACTCAAAATCATAAACCATCATGAATGCAGTAAAGTAGCCGAGTTCTCCCATATTATCAATAGCAGATTTATCATCAGAATATTTAATTGCAGCATTTTCAAATGTTATATTTCCACTAACTATCTCTCTTCTGAGATCATTTATTCTGTTTATTGCATCATCTTTATTTTCATTATTAATATTGATTAATATATGGCTAGCATTTATATCATATTGAATTCTTTCTAGAGCTTCATCAAATAAATCTTCATTAAATTGATTATCTCTTAAGTAAGGCTTTACCAATTGTTTTTTATAACCTTCCAATTCATTAATAAATGTAGTAAGGGTATCATATCCAAGGGCTTTAGCTTCAGTAACTTTTAGCTTGAAATTAATAAAAAGTTCAATATACTCATCTAAATAAGCTTGATCAATAACTTGGTCGTCATTATTCTTATTAAATATATTCTTGAATTCATCTAAAGAAATTTTCTCATTTTCTATTTCTATCAAAGATTCTTGAGAGAAAATATTTAAATTTATTAAAATTGTTAATGATAGTAATATAATATTTTTCATTTCCTTTTTTTTTATCTACTGTAATTTGGAGCTTCTCTTGTAATAGTTACATCATGTGGGTGACTTTCAACAATTCCAGCTGTTGTAACTTTTATAAATTCAGCATCCTTTAAGTTAATAATATTTTTAGCTCCAGAATATCCCATTCCAGCTTTCAATCCGCCAATCATTTGATGAATCACTTCTGAAAGATGACCTTTAAAAGCAACCCTACCTACAATTCCCTCAGGAACTAATTTATTAAGATCCTCTTCATGTTCTTGAAAATATCGATCCTTAGATCCTCTTTGCATAGCATCTATTGAACCCATACCTCTATAAGATTTATATTTTCTACTCTCAAAAATTATTGTTTCTCCTGGAGATTCTTCAACTCCAGCTATAATTGATCCAAGCATGACAGAACTGGCGCCAGCAACCATAGCCTTAACAATATCTCCTGAATATCTAATTCCACCATCTGCGATCAAAGGAATATTATATTTCTTAGTAATTTCATAAACATCCATAACAGCAGTTAATTGAGGCACACCGATTCCAGCAACAACTCTTGTAGTACAAATTGATCCAGGACCAATACCAACTTTAACTGCATCAGCGCCTGCTTTTATTAGTTCTTCAGCAGCTTTTGCAGTGGCAATATTACCAACAACAATATCAATAGAATTATATGTATTTTTTACTTTAGCAAGAATGTCTATAACATTTTTTGAATGTCCATGTGCAGTATCAATAACAATAGCATCAACATTAACATCTATTAATGCAGATATTCTATCAATAACATCATGAGTAACTCCAACAGCTGCAGCAACTCTAAGTCTTCCAAATTTATCTTTACATGCATTTGGACGCATTCTATTTTTAACAATATCTTTAAAGGTTATTAAACCTACTAAACAATTATTTTTATCAACAATAGGAAGTTTCTCAATCTTATTAGTTTTAAGTATATCTTCTGCATTTTGCAGATCATTAATTAATGTAGTAACAAGATTATTTGAAGTCATAACTTCACTAATACTTAAATTATAATCTTTTTCAAAACGAAGATCTCTATTTGTTACTATGCCTAATAAAAGATTATCTTCATCAACAATAGGTATACCTCCAATGCTATTTTCTTTCATTATTTTAAACGCATCACCTACACTAGCATTAATACTTAATGTTATAGGGTCTTGTATCATTCCGCTCTCTGATCTTTTCACTTTTCTAACTTCAGATGCTTGTTGTTGAATACTCATACTTTTATGTAAGACCCCTATACCTCCTTCCTGAGCAATTGCAATAGCCATCTTAGATTCAGTTACAGTATCCATAGCTGCAGCAACAAGAGGAAGATTTAATTTAATATTTTTAGAAAATAAGGTTTGAGTATTAACATTGTTGGGCATAACTTCAGAATATGCTGGAACAACAAGCACATCATCGTACGTTAATCCTTCCCTTAATTTAGATATATTATTATTCATAGCAGTTAACTAAAAGTCTGCAAAATTAACGATTTACAACAAAAAATGGTGTGTAAAAATGATACTTTTTTTTCAAAAAAATCTAGATGACTAACGAATTAGTGTAAAAATATGAACTTTTTCTGTTAAATCTCCTATACCATTAAGATAAGAGATATGATAAACATAATTATCATTCTGAACAAAACGACCTTCATATGTTCCATCCCAACCTTTTAATGGATTATTAGTAGAAAATATCTTATCTCCTGATCTAGAATAAATTGAAAATTCATAACCAATCTCAGATACGAAATTTGTTATTGGTTTGAAAATTTCATTATGTTCATCTCCATTTGGAGTGAAAGAGGTTGGTACATAAAGTATTGGAGTTTGCGACACACATGAAATATTTGAATAACTTCCTTCAAAAACTGATCCATAAGGATTAGCATTTCCTTCAATAGCTTTAATATAATAGCAAAAACGTCCATTTCCATCACCAAATTCCGTGACAATATCAATATACTTTAATTCTTCTTCAGAATTATTAATTCTATCAAAAATATATAAAGGAAGAACATCAAATTCACCTCTATTTACAGATCTAAAAAGCTGATATTCTGAAACACCACCCAGCCATTTATCATATTCATTAAAAGTTAAAGTATTTGTATACTGTTCTAGATATAAAGGATTATCATTATGATCAATATTAATCTCAGAAGAGAGATAAATAGTTTGACCAAATGATGTGTCATTTAGACTTTGATACACTGATGGGGCTTGAATAATATTATTACATGTGTCAACAGGATAGATTTGGTATTGATAGTAGTTATTTTGTGGTTTAGCTGTCTTATCTGTATATAAAATGTAAGAACTACTGTTAAATGATACACTACCAATTTCACTAAAAACTGAATCATCTTCAAAAGATCTGAATATTAAATAGCGATCTATTATAGCATTATTATCTACTAAACAACTAATTTCAATATTATTATTATCTACAGTTACGTAATCAATATAATTATAATTAGGTTGTAAAGGAAGAGTTATATAATGATTTACTTGATCAGATATTGCAACTAATGAAGAATCACCATTAAATGCAGAGATATAAAAATAATAGTTATATCCCTTTTGAATATTATTGATTTCATAACTTAATCCTTGATCTATTCTGACAGAATCTTGTACTATATTTCCTTGTATATCAGTAGTGTAAATATAAATCTTATAATGACTTAAATCGTTTTTAAAATTTATATAATTATTCCAATTAATATTAATTGATAAGTCACAAACATCTATCTTAGAGATTAAATTCATAGAATTATGCATAATACTTCTTGAACTTGCATTACCACAACTATCTATAGAACGAATACTAAATGTTTCATAATTATTATCTGCATTAGAAGATATATACTCAAAAGAATTATTTGAAAAACCATAAACTGAATCGATAGTAATCCAAGCGCCAAACTCATCTTGAATATATATTGCATAAACATCTACATCAGTTGAAGATGATGACCATGAAATAACTGACTTTCCATTTGAATTAACAGATACATCAAGAATGACAGGTTTGTTTGGACTAATTGTATCTTTTAAGATAATTTCTTTTATTGAAGAGTTAGATACACAGCCATTATCATCTTCAAGACTAATATATAGTTTTTGTGGAGAATTACATGTTTGAGCAGGAAAAACATAATTAGTATTTAATGAAGAACCTACATTCTGCCAATCCAAATTCCCATCTAGAGCATAAATATTGTATTGTAAAAATGAAGTTGGTAGATTATATAAATGAATTTCATTCCAATTTAAATCAGCTTCAGTATCTCCATTTATTCCAATTCCTTCAAGTTTAATAGATTTTAAAGTGTCAGAAGGGGCTGATTCATCAGCACAAGAAGATAAGGACGTTAAATAATAATACTGTGATTCATTATTAGCACTAACAATATTATGCAAAAATGTATTGTCAGGATAAAAAATACTATCAACTATAGTAAAAGGACCATTCTCGTTATCTGAGTGAAAAAGTGAATAAACAGTGCTAGCAGGAGCAGATGGAATGTGTTCCCAAGAAACTTCTACATTTCCATTTTCTAGAACAGAAACACATCTAATATCTGGAGATATATCAATAGGTAAAGGAAGAACAGTAACTTTTATAGTAGCAAATCTAAGTCCATTAGCAGGACAAAAATCATCATAAACTTTAACTAAGAAAGTAAATACATTTGATGTTTGACCACATCCAGTAAGAGCAGCAATATGATTACAAGAAGTTTGCCAACGAAATATTCCAGAAACAACTCCAAAATTTGTAAAAGGAGCTGGCACACCAGCGGCATTATTAAAAGTAGCACATGGAGGGTTTAGACAATCAGTTGAAGTTAAAAAATCATCTGCAAACTGTCCACCAGAAACTTCCATTGTTAGTTCTTGAGGAATAGTACCTCCGTACAAATCTCCATCAGTTCCAGCAATAGTAAATTCAATTAATGAACCAGCAAAAACAGTTGTATCAAAGCTAGGTAAATTAGTAACAGAATCTATAAAAGGAGCTTCAACGGAAGGAGGATTGTTAGGAATTAATGATGCTGGCATTGTTGGACAAGATATTAAGACAACTTGAACTTCTCTAAATATTTCAGAAACTAACTGGTTACACTTCCATGCTTGAACCTTAACACATGTAACAAAATTACCAGATATATTAGCATCATAAGAAATTTCTCCAGTACTAGGATCTAACGTTGGATTCCCAGGTAAAGGTGATGATATAGTATAAGGAGCATTATATATTAAAGGTAAAGGATCAACTGGAGGATTATAAACTAAGCCAAAATCATCTAGAGGTTCACCCCATGAGTATATTAATTCATCAAGCTCTTCATCAGCAGCATTATGACTATAAGAAAAAGGAAATCCAGTACATAGAATTGTTTTAGGTTGTTCTTTAAATTCAGGAGATGAGTCAAAACAAGGATCTGCAGGAATAGCCGTTCCTGTAGATGGATCTATAAATGGGTACATTGAAGCTCTTAAAGTAAAACCTGCAGAAGATGGATTAAGAATATTTGTAATAGCAGCATTTCTACAACAATTATCCCAAGTAAATTGCCATCCAATATTAGGAGGAACGCCAGGTAACTGAACAGGTTGGGATTCAAAAATATATTCTTCAACTGAACCAGGATCACCACTAGCACAATTTAGTTGTGAATTACCACTATTAATTGGATCACAAATTGGGGAGACATCTTGATTCAAAAGAAAATCCAATTGAAAACTAACGACTGAAGGATGATTCCAGACTTGTATGGTTTGAGTTAGAGTTGAAACAGTAATTCCAGAACAATCTCTATATACTTTCATAGTAAAAATATACTTACCAATATCAGAACCAGATTTGATGCATTTCCAGGTAATCTCACCACCCATTAAATGAGATGAAAATGAGTTAAAAGAAAAAAGTAACAAAAGAGCAGAAAAAACTATTTTTTTCATTAAATATTATTTTTACAAATTTACAAATTATTAATACTAATCAATAATTTTAAAATGCTAGAAAATGATAAAAGAAATTATATATCTTTAATCAAAATATATATCTGATATTCTATTATTATGAAAATTAAAATCCTCTATCAGATCAGTAAATATATCTTTAACCTCTTTAATTGAATCAATCATTGCTGCTACTTGACCAATTTCTAACTCCCCATTTTTAACATCTCCTTCAAACATACCTATCTTAGCTCGACCTTTGGACAAGATATCTACCAAATCTTCTCTTGAAGCATTAGTTTTGTAAGCATTTAAAACTTGATTATAAAATTCATTTTTTAATAAACGTACTGGCATAATTTCTTTAAGTGTTAGCTTAGTATCACCATCTTTAGCTTGCAAAATCTTATCTTTAAAGTTATTATGTGCAGATGATTCTTTACTTGAAGCGAAAAGACTACCAATTTGTACTCCATCTGCTCCAAGTGACATAGCGGCAAGCATTGAAGAACCTGAAGCAATTCCTCCAGCTGCAATAAGAGGAATATCAACACAAGATCTAATTTGTGGGATTAAACACAAAGAAGTAATTTCTTCATGACCATTATGACCACCAGCCTCAAAACCTTCAGCAACAATAGCATCCACACCAGCATCAATACATTTAAGAGCAAACTTTTTATTAGCAACTACATGTACAACAGTTACTCCATTATCTTGAAGTATTTTTGTATAAGTCATAGGATTACCAGCTGATGTAAAGACGATCTTAATTTTTTCTTTTAAAATAACTTTAATATGCTCCTTAATATCTGGGTACATTAATGGAAGATTAACACCAAAAGGATTAGCAGTATTTTCTTTGCACTTTTTTATGTGGTGTTCTAAATTATCAGGATACATAGAGCCAGAACCAATAAGTCCTAATCCACCATTATTACTAACCGCACTAACTAAACGCCATCCACTACACCATATCATTCCTCCTTGAATAATCGGGTATTTTATTTTTAAAAGATCAGTTAGTCTATTCATAAAAAAATTATATTTGTTGATAATACGAAATTAAAAATAAAAATAACAATGAAAGATGATAATCAAATATTTGATTTAATTAATCAAGAAGATCTTAGACAAAGAAATGGGATAGAATTAATTGCTTCTGAAAATTTTGTAAGTCAAAATGTGATGAATGCTGCAGGATCCTGTCTTACAAATAAATATGCTGAAGGATACCCTAGAAAAAGATATTATGGTGGTTGTGAAATTGTTGATCAAATTGAACAAATAGCGATAGATAGAGCAAAAACTCTCTTTAATGTTGAATATGCTAATGTTCAACCTCATTCAGGATCTCAAGCAAATTCAGCAGTTATGTTAGCATGTTTAAATCCAGGTGATAAAATATTAGGATTTAATTTATCACATGGAGGTCATTTAACACATGGATCCCCAGTAAATTTTTCAGGAAAGCTATATAAAACTTCTTTTTATAACGTTGAAGAGAAGACTGGATTAATTGACTATGTTTCATTAGAAAAAACTGCAATTGAAGAGAATCCTAAAATGATTATTTGTGGTGGATCAGCATATTCAAGAGATTGGAATTATAAGAAATTTAGAGAAGTTGCTGATAAAGTTGGAGCAATTTTACTAGCTGATATTGCTCATCCTGCTGGATTAATAGCTACAGGATTATTAAACAATCCAGCACAATATTGCCATATACTTACAACCACCACTCATAAAACATTAAGAGGACCTAGAGGTGGCATGATAATGATGGGTAAGGACTTTGAAAATCCATTTGGAATAACTAACCTAAAAGGAGAAAACAAATTAATGTCTACAATATTAAATTCTGCAGTTTTTCCAGGATCTCAAGGTGGACCTTTAGAACATGTCATTGCAGCAAAAGCAATTGCTTTTGGAGAAGCTTTATTACCTTCATTTATAGAATATAATAAACAAGTTAAATTAAATGCTCAGGTTATGGCTGAGTGTTTAGCAAAAAAAGATTATAAAATAATATCAGGCGGAACAGATAATCATTGTATGTTAATAGATTTAAGATCAAAAAACATAACAGGAAAACAAGCTGAAAACGCATTAGTTTTAGCAGACATCACTGTAAATAAGAACATGGTTCCTTTTGATACTCAATCACCATTTATCACTTCAGGAATAAGGCTTGGAACTCCTGCCATTACTACTAGAGGTGTTAAAGAAAATATAATACCTAAAATTGTTGATCTAATTGATCTTGTGATTATAAATTGGAATGATAAAAATAAAATTAATGAAGTAAAGATTGAAGTAAATAAACTAATGATGAATTATAAAATTTTTGCTTACTAGAACTTATGCAACCTTTAGATTTAGAACTAGAAAAAAAAGAGATAATTAACAAATATAGATCTCTATTAAGAGCTTGTAACGATAAAACTAATAAGGAAGATAAAAAAAATATTCGAAAAGCCTTTAACTTAGCCGTAAAGGGTCATGAAAATATAAGAAGAAAATCTGGAGAGCCGTATATATTACACCCAATTGCAGTTGCTCATATATGTGCTAAAGAAATTGGACTAGGTACAGTGTCAATTATATGTGCTCTATTACATGATATTGTTGAAGATACTGATTATACAATATCAGATATTGAAAGTATTTTTGGTAAAAAAATAGCATTAATAATAAATGGTCTTACAAAAATTGCAGATGTTTTTGATCAGAAAGTTTCTTTACAGGCTGAAAATTTCAGAAAAATGTTGCTTACATTATCAGATGATGTTAGAGTAATTATAATAAAACTTGCTGATAGGTTACATAATATGAGAACACTAGATGCTATGTCAAAACAACAACAATTAAAAATAGCATCCGAAACGTTATATTTATATGCTCCACTTGCTCATCGATTAGGATTATATCCAATAAAAACTGAATTAGAAGATCTAGGTTTAAAATTTACAAAACCTGAAATATATAAGGCTATATCTATAAAACTTAATGAGACAAAATTGAGTAGAAACAAGTACATTAATAAATTTACTATTCCAATCAAAAATGTATTGAAAGATGAAAAATTAAAAACAACGATTAAAGGAAGACCAAAATCAATTTATTCAATAAGAGAGAAAATCATACATAAGGGGGTTACATTTGATAATATATTTGACAAATTTGCTGTAAGGATTATTGTTAATAGTAATAAACAAAATGAGAAATCTGATTGTTGGAAAATATATTCAATAGTAACAGATTTTTATAAACCAAACCCTGACAGACTTAGAGATTGGATCTCAACTCCTAAGATTAATGGATACGAATCTTTACATACAACAGTTATGGGAGAGGATGGAAAGTGGGTTGAAGTTCAGATAAGAAGTAAAAGAATGGATGAAATCGCTGAAAAGGGATATGCAGCACATTGGCAATATAAACAAAAAAATAATAAAGAAAACCCTCTAGATATATGGATAAATAAAATTAGTCAATTACTTGAAAATCCTGAATCAAATGCCATCGATTTTATTGATGATTTTAAGCTAAATTTATTTTCTGGTGAGATATATATTTTCACTCCAAAAGGAGATTTAAAAACTCTTCCAAAGGGAGCAACAGCATTAGATTTTGCCTTCGAAATTCACACACAAATAGGAATGACATGTTTAGGGGTGAAAGTTAATGGCAAATTAGTCCCTTTAAGTCATATATTATTAAGTGGTGATCAAGTGGAAATAATTACTTCAAAAAAACAGTATCCTAGAAAAGACTGGCTAAGATTTGTAGCTACATCTCAAGCAAAATCAAAAATAAAAAGTGCATTAAAGAAAGAAATGAAAGTTATTGCTCTTAAAGGTAAAGAGCTTGCAGAAAGAAAATTAAGACATTTAAGAATTAAACTAAATATCAATACTGAAAATGAGCTAATAAAACATTTCAAATCTAAAAGCTCACTAGATCTATTTTTTAAATTTGGTAATGGCGAAATATCAAATCCTAATATTAAAGAATTTGTTAAATTAAAAAATGCAGGATGGTATCAAAATATTAAAAATAGAATTTATAATAATAGAATTACTAATAAAACTATAAAGAAAGAGAGTCTTATTGTTTTTAATGAAGATGATGAAATGTTAGATTATAAAATTGCTACATGCTGTAATGCAATTCCAGGAGACGATATTTTTGGTTTTTTATCAATTATTGATGGTCTTAAAGTACATAGAAATGATTGTCCAAATGCAATAGAATTGAGAGCAAATTATGCTTATAGAATACTTAAAGCAAAATGGACATTAAGAGATGATATTAATTTCATAGCTAATCTTAAAGTTACTGGTATTGATAGCGTTGGACTTATTAACAAAGTAACTCAAGTAATATCAAAGCAAATGCATGTAAATATAATAGCAATCAATATTTCTACAGATGATGGTGTATTTGAGGGAGAGATAACATTAAAAGTACATAATGAAAATTTCTTACAAGAAATAACAAAGAAAATTGCTAAAATTGACGGAATAGTTAAAATTTCTAGAACTTATAAACATAATAAAAAATTTAAAACATAATTCATAAAAAAGAGTCATTTAAATAATGAATTTATTTATTTTTATTTTTTTAAAAATCATATGTCAACAAAACCTAAAACTAATAAAAATCAAGTAGTAACAACTGTTTCAGATATATTTACAAATTATTTAATTAAAAATAATCAAAGAAAAACACCTGAAAGATATGCTATTCTAAAAGAGATATATAATTATGATGGTCATTTTGATATAGAATCGATGTATATTAAAATGAAAAATCAAAATTATAGAGTAAGCAGAGCAACACTTTACAATACTATTGAGATTTTACTTGATTGTCATTTAGTTAGGAAGCATCAATTTGGTAAATCTCATTCACAATATGAAAAATCATTTTCAAATAAACAACATGATCATTTGATATGTACCAATTGTGATAAAGTTATTGAGTTTTGTGATCCTAGAATTCTTGGAATAATGAATTTTATAGAAACCGATATGCACTTTAAAATAAATAGACACGCACTAAACTTATATGGAATTTGTAAAGATTGTCAAACTAAATTAAATACTTAAATGAAAGTTGATGTTTTATTAGGGCTTCAGTGGGGAGATGAAGGAAAAGGGAAAATTGTAGATGTCTTAACAAATAACTATGATATAATTGCAAGATTTCAAGGAGGACCAAATGCTGGACATACACTAGAGTTTGATGGGATTAAACATGTTCTTCATACAATTCCATCTGGAATTTTTCATAAAGGAATAATTAATCTTATAGGTAATGGAGTAGTAATAGATCCTGTTATTTTTGAAAATGAAATAAATTCACTAAACAAATTAAATTTAGAAATATCAGAATTAGTTATTTCTAAAAAAGCACATTTAATTCTACCAACACATAAACTATTAGATGCAGCATCAGAACAAGCAAAAGGCAAAAATAAAATTGGCTCTACACTTAAGGGTATAGGACCAACTTATATGGATAAAACTGGTAGAAATGGACTAAGAGTTGGAGACATTAAAAGTAAAAATTTTAATGAAAAATACACAAAACTAAAAAACAAACACACAGAACTTCTTAAATTTTTCGACTTTGAATATAAACTTGATGAGCTTGAAAATAGATGGTTTAAAAGTTTAAAAACATTAAAGAAATTTAAACATATTGAAAGTGAACATTATCTACACAATTGCATTAGAGATGGAAAAAAAATTCTTGCTGAAGGTGCACAAGGAACTCTTTTAGATATAGATTTTGGCTCATATCCTTTTGTTACTTCTTCAAATACAATTACAGCAGGAGCATGTACAGGTTTAGGTATAGCTCCTAATCAAATCAATGATGTTTTTGGAATATTTAAAGCATATTGTACACGAGTAGGAAGTGGGCCATTCCCAACCGAACTAGATGATGAAATTGGTGAGCATCTAGGTAAAATTGGAAATGAATTTGGTGCAACTACTGGAAGATCTAGAAGATGTGGCTGGATAGATTTACCTGCACTAAAATATGCCATAAATATCAATGGAGTAACTCAATTAATTATGATGAAATCAGATGTATTATCAGGAATTGAAACCATAAAAGTATGCACTCATTATATGAATAATGATAATAAAAGAATAGATTATCTTCCATTTGAAGATAATGAAGATCTACAGCCTATTTATAAGGAATTAAAAGGTTGGCATAAAAATCTAATGGAGTTAGAGAATCTGTCTGATGCTCCAAAAGAAGTTCATGACTATATTTCATATTTAGAAAATGAATTAAAAATTCCAATTAAGATTATTTCTGTTGGACCTGACAGAAAACAAACATTTTTCAGATAAATTTGAGAAAAATACAGCTTATAATTATAATATCAATTCTGAGTATCAATACTTATGCCCAGAATACAAAAAAGATTGAGATTGTAAATGCAGATTTCTCATATGTGAACGTAGATTTACATCCTGATTATTGGCGATTGATAGGTAATGTAAATATTAGACATAATCAAACAGATATGTTATGTGATTCAGCATATTATTACTCTGATCAAGAAAAAATTAGAGCATTCAATAATATAAAAATATTTAAAGGAGATAATACTAGTCTTTATGGAGATATATTAGAGTATAATGGAAAGGATAATATTGCAATAATATCTAAAAATGTTGTTTTTAAAAATAATAAGAATACTATAAAGTCTGAACAGATTATTTTTAATATAAAAGAAGATTACACATTATACAATACACGTAGTGAAATTATCAATTCAAAACAAAAAATCATATCAAATAAAGGAAAATATAATATTGATAGTAAAACCTACAACTTTTCAGACTCAGTAATTGTAAAAACAAAAAATTATTTAATTACAACTAATCAACTTAAATATGACACTAAGAGTGATATCAACTATTTAGAAGGACCATCAAATGTTTTTACAGATAATAAAATAGTTTACTGTGAATATGGATTTTTCAATAGCTCATCTGATGAAGCTGAGTTTCACGGAAATTCTAAAATCTCTAGTGATGAATATATTGTTTTTGCAGATAGTATTTTTTACAACAAAGCAACTAAAAATGCAATTGCTAAAAGTAATGTCAGATTAATAGATTCTATTAATAACTTTATATTGTCTGGTGGAATCGCAGAATTGTATGAAATCAGTAATAAACTAATAGTATATAAAAAACCTTCACTTAAACTAATCTCTGATAATGATACATTATTCATGAAATCTACTAAGTTTATTTATGAAAATATTGATGAAAATGACTATTTAACATCTTATGGAGATGTTAATTTTTTAAATAATGAACTAAAAGGAAGATGTGATTCGCTTACTTATAAAATCTCTGACTCATTAATTTTAATGTATAACAATCCAATAATATGGCTTAATGAATACCAAGTAACATCAGATCTTATAAAGATTAAATATTTTAATAAAATAATTAGTAAAATATTTTTACAACAGAATCCAATGATTATATCTAAAGAAGATTCGCTAGAATTTAATCAAATCAAAGGAAAAGAAATGATTGGATATTTTAGAAATAATAAATTATATAATATTAATGTAAATGGAAATGGGCAGAGCATATATTTTCTTAGAGATAAAGATAAAAAAATTGGAATGAATTATATAGAATCATCTAACATTTCACTAAACTTTAGAGATAACAAGATTTATAAGATTAATTATCAAATAGCACCAAATTCAATTACAACTCCATTTGAAGATATAAAAGAAAAAGATAGATTTCTAAATGGATTTAAATGGAGAATTAATGAAAAACCTATTGATAAATAAGAAATAATTATTGAACAATAAAAGATGTTCTTCTATTTAATGACCTTCCAATTTGGTTGTTATTTTCAGATATTGGCTTACTATCTCCGTATCCTTTATAAGACAACTTTTTTTGATCAACACCACACGATAATAAATAGTCAAAAACAGATCTAGCTCTATTATTAGATAATAAGATATTAGAATTAATATTTCCAATAGAATCTGTATGACCTTCAATAAGTATATTAATATCGTTATCTAATAGATAGATAGCAAGTTTATTAAGTTCGTAAAATGAATTTTCATTAAGCTCAAAAGAATTATTTAGAAAGTGAACATTTTTTAAAACTATCTCCTCTCCTATCTTTTTTGAAATAATTTCTAGTGTCAAATCATTAACTTTATTTGCCTTTACTTCATCATGTAATTCAAAACTAAAAATATCATCAGAACCAAAACCTCCATCAGTATTATTATAAAATGCGGTTTTTCCATCAGTTGATACAACTAAAGAATTTTGACTCATATAATTGTTAATTGGAAATCCAAGGTTTTTAACAGAACCCCAATTACCATTAGGTTTAATTCTTTTAGAAATAAAAAGATCATAATCACCCATACCTATATGTCCTCTAGATGAGAAATATAAAGTTAAATTATCTGCATGAATATAAGGTGACATTTCATCGTACTTTGTATTAATGATTGGGCCAGCATTAAATGGCTTAGAGAATCCTTCTTTAGTAATTTTTGAAATCCAAATATCAGTACCGCCATAACCTCCAGGACGATTACTAACAAAATATAAAAAATTTCGATCAGATGAAAAACAGGCCTGTGATTCCCAATATTTAGTATTCACATCAATACCTAAATTAATAAAGTTAAATTGTTTGAAATCATTATTACCATAGTAAAGATCACAACTACCTATCCCGTCTTCTCTATTACAAGCTGTATAGACAAGTAAAGACTGATCGCTAGATAAAGATAATGCCCCCTCATTATTATTTGTGTTCAGTGGAGGAGGAAATGCAATTGCCTTCTGCCACTTATCATCCATCTTTAAAGAATAATAAAAATCTTCTTGAAAATTATCATCTTTAATTTTTACTTTCCGAGTAAAAATTAACATTTTATTATCAGAGGTTATAGCAGGACCAATTTCTGACATTGAAGTATTAATATTTTCTCCTAGATTAAAAAAATTAACTTCAACTGGATCATTAATTGAATTAATTGAAAAATTACAATTATCTATCAATCTAATAATTTTTTCTCTACAGTAGATTGAATCAAGCTTACAGATAATATTAAAATAATAAAGCCCTTCAGAATAAAAACCATTAGAATAAAAAATATTAGCAATTTCTTCAATACCTGAGATATCATCAATATTATCTAAACTATAAATATTTAATAACGATTTTGTAGAATTATAGTAATCTAATTCTCTAAGGTATATTGTAGATAATAATAAATGAGGTTTATCCCAGATGTTATTTTTATCTATAATTTCAAATAAAAGATCTTTAGATTTATCTAACTTATTATTGTTAAATAGCTTAACTGCCTTATCATATTTTTTATAATCTCTATCTTGAGAATAAATATTATTTAAAAAAATAACTAATATGAAAGTTATAAAATATTTCATTATGGAATATTCATATATTTATGAGTTTGTAAAGAAACAACCCATCCTAAATTTGATGTAACAAAATCAATAATTTTTGGCAATATAATTTCTTTTTTACTCCATTCTGGCTGCAAATATAACTTGCATTTACTATTAACATTTTTTTGCTGAAATAATGCCCACTTAAAATCATTATCATTTGAAATAATTACTTTTAATTCGTCAGCAATTTTTTGAATATCATCTAATGGTGGCTGATTTTTTTTAGGTGATAAACAAATCCAATTAAAAGAACCACTTAATGAGTATGCCCCAGAAGTCTCTAAATGAATTTGAATATTCATAGATTTTAATTTTTTACATAAATAGTCGAGATTCCACATAAGAGGTTCTCCACCAGTTATTACAACGATTTTTACAGAACTCTTTGTAATTTCTTTAATTATGTCATCAACTTTAGTTAAAGGATGTAAATCAGGATCCCAGCTTTCTTTAACATCGCACCAATGACAACCAACATCACATCCACCAATTCTTAAAAAATAAGATGGCTGACCAGCAAAATAACCTTCTCCTTGGATAGTTAAAAAAGCTTCCATTAGAGGTAATTCAATTCCTTCAGTAAGCTTAATATTAATATCTTTAATCATAAATACAAAAGTATGTTTTTTCAATTGATAAGAAATAAATAGAATACTATCTTTGCTACATAAATAATAAATTATATGCAACAACTAATAGAATGTGTGCCTAATATTTCCGAAGGATCAGATATTGATAAAATTAATACTATTGCAAATGTTGTAGAAACTATTAATGGAGTAAAACTTCTTAATGTTGACCCAGGTAAAGCAACAAATAGAACAGTCATTACTTTTGTGGGTGAACCTAAAAATGTTATTGAAGCAGCGTATCTACTTATACAAAAAGCACAAGAATTAATTGATATGAGAACTCATAAGGGTGAACACCCGAGAATGGGTGCTACTGATGTCTGCCCTTTGGTGCCAATATCAAACATAAGCATGAAAGAAGTAACAAAGTGGGCACATATTTTATCTAAAGAAGTTGGAGAGGGACTAAATATACCTGTTTATTGTTATGAAAATGCTGCCCTAAATAAAGAAAGAAAAAATCTAGCTAATTGTAGATCTGGAGAATATGAAGGATTAAGTAAAAAAATTAATACTAAGAATTGGAAACCAGATTTTGGCCCATGTGAATTCAATGGATCTGTCGCAAAATCAGGGGCAACTGCTATTTCTTCTAGAGATTTTCTAGTAGCATACAATATTAATCTTAATACTACATCTACAAGAAAAGCAAATTCTGTTGCTTTTGATATAAGAGAGGCAGGTAGAATTAAACGTGTTGGTAATAAAATTAATGGTAAAGTAATAAAGGATAAGGATGGGGCCCCACTTAGAACTACAGGATTATTTAAATCAGTAAAAGGAATTGGTTGGTATATTGAGGAATATGGAGTAGCTCAAATATCATATAATCTTACTGATATAAATATATCTCCATTACACCATGTATTTGACAAAACTTGTGAACAAGCAACAAAAAGAGGACTACGAGTAACAGGGTCAGAATTAATTGGCTTAGTACCAAAAAAAGTTCTTATAGATGCAGGTAAATATTTTTTAACAAAACAAAATAGATCAAAAGGAATTTCTGAAAAAGAAATTATAAAAATTGCAATCAAAAGTTTAGGTTTAGATGAATTAGCTCCTTTTATAACAAAAGATAGAATCATTGAATATATGATTGAAAAACAAAATCAAAACAAACTTATTGATATGAGTTTAGAAGATTTTTCAAATGAAACTTCTAGTGAAAGCCCAGCACCTGGAGGGGGATCAATTTCAGCATATTGTGGAGCGATGGGAGCCTCATTAGCAACAATGGTTGCAAATCTATCTGCTAACAAAAGAGGTTGGGATGATAAATGGGAATTGTTTTCTAATTGGGCAGAAAAAGGTTTAGAATATCAAAATCATCTACTTAATTTAGTTGATGAAGATACTAAAGCATTTAACAATATTATGGAAGCCTTTAAGCTACCTAAAGAAAATGATTCTGATAATAAAAAGAGAAACTTAGCAATACAAAAAGCAACAAAATATGCAATAACAACACCATTTACGGTTATGGAGATAGCTCTAGAATCTATGGAGGTTATTAAAAAAATGGCTGAAATTGGTAACCCAAATTCAATTACAGATGCTTGTGTAGCTGGTTTATGTGCAAGAACAGCTATTAGAGGAGCTTTTCTAAATGTAAAAATTAATTGCCTAGATTATGAAGATAAAAAATTCGTTGCAAAAATGATTAAAGAAGGAAACAAAATTGAAGAAATGGCCAAGAATATTGAAGAAAGCATTATCAATATTACAGAAAAAACTATGAACCCTTAATCTCTAGTATTTCTGAAGCAAGTTTTTTGGCAACTCCATTAGATTTGAGTAAATTTTTAAGATTATTATAATCAGAAGAAAGTACTCTATTATCATCATTTATTAACTTATCTAAACCTTTCTTTATATTTTCCACTGTTAGATCAAATTGAATTAATTCATCAACAACAAGTTTATCTAATAATATATTTACTAAAGAAATGTATTTAATATTAATAAAATATTTAGCAATAAAATATGAAATTAGAGAAGTTTTATAGCATACCAGCTGTGGAACATTCATTAAAGCAGTTTCTAGTGTAGCTGTTCCTGAAGTAACTAAAGCAGCTTTTGAAATAGATAAAATATCATAGGGTCTGTCGAATAGTATATCTATATTACATGTCTGTTTAGAATTACTAGATAATTTATAACTTTCTATAAATTTATTGTAATAATCTATAGAAAAAGAATTAGTTGCAGAAATAATAAATTGATATTTAGAATAATCATTAACAGCCTTTAACATAAGAGGCAATATTTTATCTATTTCTTGTTTTCTACTTCCAGGAAATAAAGAAATAACAGGTAAATTAGGAGATGGTTCTAAAATGTATTTATTATTAATAACTGAATCATATATTGGATTTCCATAATACTTAACATCAAAACCATAATTTTTATAGAATTCTTTTTCAAATGGAAAAATAACAAACATCTTATCAATATGCTTTTTGATAATATGAATTCTACTTGATTTCCATGCCCATATTTTTGGAGAAATATAATAATAAACTTTAATATTATTATTAGAAGCAAATTCTGCAATTTTTAAGTTAAAACCCGGATAATCAACTAAAAAAATTAGATCTGGTGAAAAATTTAGAATATCTCTTTTGCAAAATTTTAAATTATTAAAAATTTTAAATAAATTTTTAAAAACTTCCCAGAATCCCATATATGAGATTTCATTAATATGTTTAGCTAAAGTTACACCTTGTTCTTTTAATTTTTCTCCACCCCAAGCTCTAATTTGAAGATTCTTATCTTTACTATTAAGGTGTCTAACAATATCTGCTGCGTGCTGATCTCCAGATTTTTCACCAGTAACAATATAAATTTTCATTTATATAAATTTGAGTACAATAATTAAGAAACCATATAAAATAGTAGCTCCCAAAACTCCTTTAGCTGCTGCATCTCTATTTGTTTTAAGTTTCATAAAAAATATTAATAAATTTATTAGAAGACTTAAACTTATAGTATGTGGAAGAATATTATTTTCAATAATTTTACCTATTTGTAAGAATAGATCAGCATCTAAAATAAAAAGAATATATACAGCAAAAGCAATAATAGGAGCGATTAAACCAACAAAAAAACCTATATAAAATTGATTATTCATTTAATAACTTATTTATGAGTTCAATGTGTCCTACATTAGTTAGGTCATATTTAACAGGAACAACTGTTACAAAATTTTCTTCTAAAAGATTCTGATCAGAGTTTTCTGATTTATCATTATTAACAAATTTTCCAGTTAACCAAAAATACTTATCTCCTTTGGGATCAAATCTTTCATCAAATTCTTCTATCCATCTTCCTTCAGCTTGATGACAAACTTTAATGCCTTTAATTGGATTATTATAAATAGTTTTTGGGAAATTAACATTTAAACATGATACAATTTTACTTTCTAATAAATCTCTAGTAATTTTAATAATAAAATTATCAACTTGAGAAAAATCAGCATCTATAGAATGATCAAGTAAAGAAAATGCTATTGAAGGAATATTATTTAGATAAGCTTCCATAGCTGCAGAAACAGTTCCTGAATAAATCACATTTGTTGAAGAGTTAGAACCATGATTAATACCAGATATACAGATATCTGGCTTTCTATCTAATATTACAGAAAATGCTAACTTAATACAATCAACCGGTGTACCGCTACATTTAAATTCTAACTGCTTACCATCATCTATAATTACCTTATCACATCTTATAGGTTTATCTATAGTTATAGCGTGACTTTGGGCAGATTGTGGTTTATCAGGTGCAATTACAACAACCTTACCAATATTATTCATTATTTTAATTAAATATCGTAAACCAGGAGATTCAATCCCATCATCATTTGTTATTAATATTAACGGATAATTCATATTTATAATTTTATAACAAAACTAATATAATAAAATTGTTAGTTGAAATAACAATTTTGTAATTTTGGAATTAATAAAAAATTAATATATATGTCTATTTGGATTATAATGATATTCTTTATGATTGTTGGAGGAATTGTAAGTAATACGTTAAAAAATAAATTTAAAAAATATAGTAAAATACCAACAATATCAGGTCTTAGTGGTGAGGAGATTGCAAATAAGATGCTAAAAGATCATGGAATAACTGATGTTAAAGTTATTTCTGTTGCTGGAGAATTAACTGATCACTATAACCCTCAAAATAAAAGTATTAACCTTAGTGCAGATGTCTATAATGGAAGACATGTATCTGCAGCTGCTGTTGCTGCTCATGAATGTGGGCATGCTGTTCAACATGCAAAAGCATATCAGTGGCTACAGTTACGCTCACAAATGGTACCTGTAGTAAACTTTAGCAACAAAATGATGAGTACTGTCTTTATTATTGGATTAATTGGGGGAAGTTTTGTTGGGTTAGGTTGGGATAAAATGTTGATGTTATTTATAATTCTACAAGCTATTGTAACAGCTTTTACACTAATTACCTTGCCAGTTGAATTTGATGCAAGTAAAAGAGCCTTAATATGGCTTAAAAGTTCTAATATAACTAATGATCAAGAGATTCATTACGCTGAAGATGCTTTAAAATGGGCTGCAAGTACTTATTTAGTGGCTGCTTTAGCTGCAGTAACATATCTATTATACTATATAGCGCTTCTAAGACGTTAAAAAAAGTCACAAAAAAAAGCTCTATTTCTAGAGCTTTTTAAATAATATGTATTAGATATTATTTTTTAGTTAAGAAAGGTAAACCAGTTCTTGAATTTTCTTTAACATTATATCCATCAGGTTTATCACAAGCAGTATCTCTAGAATCTTTTGAGAAATAATAGATTCTTTGAACTCTTCCTGTTGATTTTAATGTAACATCTTTACAGTTTAAGTGATATTCTGTACCTTTTGTGTTGTTGTGTGTAAATGCCATAATATTTTTTTTT
>TARA_B110000914_G_scaffold10960_1_pt1 | contig 36579 bp, 40 predicted proteins | sample TARA_B110000914 | Tara Oceans TARA_B110000914 (sample SAMEA4397983) | marine metagenome | biome: Polar Biome; feature: [MES] marine water layer (ENVO:01000295) within the mesopelagic zone...; material: water (ENVO:00002006), including particulate matter (ENVO:01000060) such as......
AATTCTAAGCCATTTACTTGGCAGGTTGAATAGCTGTAGGTAAAGTGACATTGCTTTCCACAGTATTAGTGGCGATTTTATGGCCTGGGGTGACTCAGGCCATTTTTTATGTCTAAAAAGTACAGTTTGCTGTAGTGGTTTGAACACTAATTTAAATACTTATAATTGGCCCTGCCGCAGCCCTAACCCATGGCCCTTCAGACACTACTGGGCCCATGTCATAACCACTGTTAGCACCCTCAATACCTTCAATACTGATCACAACTTTGCCTTCTTGCATTAACTTTTGCCAGCTTGGTAAAGAAGTAATTTGCTCATTTAATGTAACCTGCATGCGGCCTTTTTTAGGCAATATGCCAAGTGAAATAGGCTCTTGTGAATCGACGATCAACCAAAGCTCACATACTTCGCTGGCGCCTAAAAGGTCTGGTGCGATGGTGTCTACAGACACGTGCTGCTGCGCTATAGAGGCATTAATGATCCAGGCTGGGTCATTATCAGTATTGTACATGACGTAATTTAAATCTGGTGAGGCGTAGGGTAGCGCTGATAGGTTAACCTTTTGCTGGTCTATACTCACAATGCCAGTCCATGGTGATAATGCCATCACTAAAGATAAAGCTAAAGCTGAAGCGCTAACAGCTTGCCAAAGTTTTAGACTATTAAGCCAATGCTGCCAAGGGGGTTGATGCCCTAGTTGGTCTGCAATGCGGGGCCATAGAGTTTTAGGTGCAGCCACAGGTTTAAAGTCATGTAAACCTGTTTGCACGTGTTGCTGCCATTGGGCTACCTTAACTTGAGTGTCGTGGCTAACGGCCAATAAGGCTTCAAATGCAGCCTTTTGCTGCGCATCAAGGCTACCCAAGGCATATTCAGCAGCGGCTAAATCAATATCATCTAGTTGGCTTAAATTATATGTGTCAGACATTCTCTTAATCCCAATAACCCACGCCTAATCCAAGTTTTAACACTGCCCAAAGGCAGGTTAAGTTGGGCAGCCACCTGAGGGTGAGCTAACCCGTCAAAATAAGCCAGCTGTAAACACTGGCGTTGGTTCTCTTTTAGTTGTGCTAAACAGGTATGAATTGCCCGTTGTTCTTGTGCCAGACTAACTTGTTTTTCTTGGCTCGGGCTTTGGTCCGCCAGCTGCGCTAGGGTTTCATCGCTAGTGTCATGCATTTTTTGGTGTTTGTTTTTACGCAATAAATCTAACGCTTGGTTGCGCACAATTGCGTTAAGCCAAGTGATCGGTTTGGCTTTAGTGGCATTAAATTGTTGCGAATTGTGCCACACCTTTACAAACGCCAACTGCAAACAATCTTCCGCTAAGTCCCTTTGTTGTAATATACGTAAGGCAAGCGCAAATAGATTCGCATTAGTGAGTTGGTATAAGCGCTTAAGGCTAGGTTCGTGCTGGTTAGCTATTTGTGCCAGCAGTGGCTCAAGTTCAGTATTAATGTGGAAGTTCCAAAACAATCGATTGAGGTTAACGTTTACTTTAAAATTCAATACCGCGCTGAGCTTTGATACCATTTCTAAATGCGTGTTTAATGTCTTTCACTTCGCTTACAGTATCACAGGCGGCAATTAACCCTTCTGGCGCACCCCGCCCTGTAATAACAAGGTTCATGTTAGCAGGCCGTTCAAGTATGGCTTGGGTCACTTTTCCGAGATCTAACCAGCCTTGGGTAAACATGTAGGTGAGTTCATCTAACATTAAAAAATTAATTTTAGGGTCAGCTAATAACGTTGCAGCCAAGCTCCAAGCCTTTTCAGCCGCCGCTTTATCTTTTTCTAGGTTCTGGGTTTCCCAAGTAAAGCCAGCCCCCATAGCGTGGTAGGAAACCAAAGGCAGTTGGCTAAAAAATAGCTCTTCACCACATTCCCACTCTCCTTTAATAAACTGTACTACGGCGCAATTATGGCCATAGCCTAAGCTACGTGCCAGCATGCCAAAGGCAGAACTGCTTTTGCCTTTACCGTTACCTGTAAGCAGCACAGATACGCCTTGTTCTTTATCAGCTTGAGCAATCTTTTTGTCGATTTGCTCTTTAACTTTGCTCATACGTTGCTGGTGTTTTTCGCTATTAACCGGTTTTTTCATAGTAATTTTCCTTAATGTATGCGGCATTTTACCCATAGGTGCACATGCGAACAAGGCGTAAATTGTAAGATTGATTTAACAGAGTCGCTTTTAAGTATTAAAGGCCAAGGGATCACTATAAACTGTGGCACATATTAATGACTTAAATTTCACGGATCCTCACCATGACGTCTCCCGTAGCATTGCGACAGCTGTTTTTAGGTGGTGCTCGATCAGGCAAAAGCGGTCTAGCCGAGCAAGCCGCCATAAATAGTGGCTTAGAGGTGATTTATGTGGCTACTGCACAAGTGAGCCATAGTCATGAACAAGGCAGCATGGCGCAAAGAGTGGCTATTCATAAACAACGTAGGCCAAGTCATTGGCGCTTAGTTGAAGAACCACTGGCACTAAGTCAAACTCTGCTGGAGCTAGATCAACGGCCCTGTTGTGTTCTGGTAGATTGCCTAACACTATGGCTTAGTAACCATCTTTGTGGCCCGTCTGCTGGCCTCGATGTGGCCCTAGAACAGCTAGTAACTCAGGTGAGCAATACCCGCCACCACCTTATTTTGGTCAGTAACGAAGTGGGGTCTGGTATTGTGCCTATGGGTGAACTAAGCCGCCAGTTTCAAGATTATTCGGGGCTGATGAATCAGCGCTTAGCACAGGTATGCGATGAGGTAACTTTGGCTGTAGCTGGGTTGCCATTAAATTTAAAAACTAAACCCTCACATTAACTAGAAGCAACACACACTATGACTCTTGATTGGATTTATAACCCATTAGCCGCCCTTAATAGTCACGCCAAAGAACAAGGCCTAGACCGCCAAGGGCAGCTTACCAAGCCGCTAGGATCTTTAGGCAGTTTAGAAGCCATGGCAGTGCGTTTATGCGCTATGCAAGGGGTTAGCAAGCCCAGTGTAGATAAAGCTCAAGTGGTGGTTTTTGCTGGTGACCATGGTGTAGCAGCGGAGAAGGTGTCTGCTTTTCCACAGGTAGTTACTGCAGAAATGGTAAAGAATTTTTCCCGAGGTGGGGCTGCTATCTGTGCTTTAGCACGGCAAAATAATGCCCAATTTGAAGTGGTGAATTTAGGCACAGTGGTGAATTTGCCAGCCATGGAACATGTAATAGACAATACTATTATGGAGGGCACCTCTAATTTTTCTGAGCAAGCTGCAATGACGCAGGCGCAGCTTAGCCAGGCAATGGCGGCTGGCAGGGCTGCAGTAGATCGAGCAGCAGCCAAAAATGTTACGCTGTTTATTGGCGGCGACATGGGCATTGCCAATACCTCAGCAGCCACGGCTTTGGCTGTGTGGGCTACAAAGCAGAGTGTGGCAAGTTTGGTGGGCCCAGGCACCGGTTTAGATGCACAAGGCGTATCTCACAAAGGCCAGGTAATAGAAGCGGCATTGGCGAAACATGCTGCAGCCATGACAAGCCCAGAGGACGCATTGCGTTATGTGGGTGGTTTAGAAATTGCCGCTTTAACAGGTGCATACATCCGTGCAGCGCAAGTGGGCATAGCCATTTTAGTGGATGGGTTTATTACGACTTCGGCAGCTATTATGGCGGCTAAAATACAACCTCAAATCGTTGATTGGATGTTTTTCGCTCATGCCTCTGCAGAGCCAGGCCACCAAACTATGATGGCCTCATTAGGCGCAGACACTATCCTAGATTTAGGCATGCGGCTAGGCGAAGGTAGTGGTGCTGGTGTGGCCTTGTCTATACTCAAGAGTGCCTGTGTCACTCATAACGAAATGGCTACCTTTGCAGAAGCTTCGGTTTCTGAAAAGTCGGCTTAACTAGGGCAGACCTGTTATGCAAATTAGTTTGTTGCGCCATGGAAAAACCACTGAAGATGGCATTTACCGTGGCCACACAGACGTGGCCTTAACCGACCACGGCTTAGCTCAAATGCAGCAAACGTATGCTGGTTTTTCTTTGCCAGTAGATTACCTTGTGAGTTCTCAGTTACAACGGTGTGCAAAATTTGCAGTGTTAATTGAGCCCAAGGAACAGTTAGATGAACGCTTCCAAGAAATGTCGTTTGGAGACTGGGATGGCAAGTCTCGCAGTGACATATGGAGCACACAGCCTGAGGCTGTGAATGCGTTTTGGAGCAACCCAATGGAAAGCTCGCCCCCCAACGGCGAATCTGTTTCGCAGCTGCAAACAAGGGCTATGGAAGCGCTTCACTACCATGTTAAATTAGCTATTACGCAAAAATGTGAACACATGCTTATTGTTACCCATGGCGGGGTAATTAGAGCAATTCTAGGTTCTGTGTTGCATATGACCCCCAAGGGGCTATTTAATTTAAACTTGCCCTATGGCGGCGTAGCACACCTACACCTAGCGTGTTTTGATAACGCTGACGGCCAGCCAGACTATCACTTAAGCCTAGATTTGGCCCCTAGTTAGGATGTTTGTAATGCTTAATCAACACTACCATGCATTGGTTTTGGCTTTTCAGTTCCTAACTCGAATACCAGTTTACCGTGTTTTTTCTATTGCCAGTACCATACCGTCACCACAAGTGGCTGGTAAGGCCTTGCTCTATTATCCTATTGTAGGGGCTGTTATTGGTGGTTGTTTAATTTTGTTACCAATAACGTTTAACTACGTGCACATAGCGGTAAGCCCACAAATACAGGCAGGCTTGGTGCTGGTGCTGTGGGTATGGATAACGGGTGGGTTGCACCTGGATGGCTTAGCCGATAGCGCCGATGCTTGGCTTGGTGGTTTTGGTGACAAGCAACGTACTCTAGATTTGATGAAAGACCCCACCTGTGGCCCAAGTGCCGTAGTCGTTTTAGTGTTAACGTTATTGCTAAAGTGGCTGGCGTTAAGCGAGGTGATTGCTCAGGGCCAAGGGGCAAACACATACTGGTGGATACTACTGGTGTTGGTGCCTGTTTTGGCACGTTTTCAAGTGATGCTTTTAGTAGCGCATACGCCCTACGTTAGAGGCAAAGGTTTGGGTACGCAGCTTAAGAGGCAAGCGCAGGCCAAGTGGGTTTGGTTTTGGCTGTTATCATTAATTGCATTCATGCTATACCAAAATCTGTGGTTGTCATTTTCTTTGGTGTTAACGGTGGGTCTAGGTTACTACCTTATGCGCCGTTTAATGTTGCAGCGTATAAATGGTTGGACTGGCGATACGGCAGGTGCAAGCATTGAGGTAACCGAATTACTGGTATTATTAGTCATGGCTATGGCTGTTTCAATGGGTTAACAAACCTTAGTTAATAGCACCGTAACTTGAATTTTATTCATCTTTAGTATAAATCTCTCACCCAGCAGTCTATTCTAAACTGGCATAATAGTGGCCCCCTGATGTGTTATATCAATGCTGGAGCCTGCTTTGACTGGTCGTTATTCTTTTGAATTTTTCCCACCTAAATCTAGTGTCAGTAGCTTGGCCTTAGACACTTGCCTTGCGCACTTAGAGCCTTGGCAACCACAATTTTGTTCAATGACATACGGTGCCGGCGGTTCAAGCCAGACCGAAAGCTTTAGCGCTATTCAGCGCTTACAAAAACGTGGCCATGTTGCTGCCGCGCACATTACCGCCGTGGGTGCGAGTAGAGGCCAAGTAAATCAGGCCGCTAAAGCCTTTATTGAAGCTGGCGTAGATCACTTGGTGGCCTTGCGTGGTGATAGCCCAAGTGGAGAGTTTATTTCCCACCCACAGGGCTATGCCTATGGTGCCGATTTAGTGGCAGGGCTGCGACACTGGTTTAATGGCACTATTTCTGTGGCTGCCTACCCAGAAACACACCCAGAGGCCAGCAGTGCTGCTGCAGACATGGGGCATTTGGCCGCTAAGGTAGCAGCTGGAGCTAGCCAGGTAATGACCCAGTATTGTTATAACACAGACGCCTTACTTAGGTTTGCCGAGCGTATGCGTGGGCACGCTATTAATGTGCCCATAGTGGTTGGCGTAATGCCTATTCATGATATACAGGCCATTCAACGTTTCTCAGCACGCTGTGGCGCTTCGGTGCCAAACAAAATTGTAACCCAGTTTGAAAAGCTAAGTGACTCTGATGACCAATTTCAACTGGCTGTAGAAATTGCCTTAAAGCAAATCGATCAATTAGCCGAGCATGGGCTTGATCAAGTGCATTTGTATACTTTAAATAGGCCCCAGTGGGTGCAAGGAATTTTGTGTGGCCTAGGCGAACCTAGGTTAGCTAAAAGTGCGTAAACACCCTGCATAAGGTATACTGCGCGGCTTAATTATTTGCATTACAGACTAGCCGCACCATGACCTTAAAAGCCAAACCCAAAGCCGTTGTCATTTATTCTGGTGGCATGGACTCCTACACCGTATTACACCTTGCTTTGCAGCAGGGGTACGATGTTTTTGCGGTGTCTTTTAACTATGGTCAGCGCCACAGTAAAGAGCTAGATGTGGCGGCGAAAGTGTGTGCCAGCTTAGGGGTGCCTCATAAGTTAGTAGATATTACCGCCATTAATCAGCTGTTGCAGGGCTCTTCGCTTACGTCTACAGACATTGATATACCCACAGGCGAATACGAAGAAGATAACATGAAGTCTACTGTGGTACCCAACCGCAATATGATCTTGTTGTCATTAGCCATTGGTTACGCTGTGTCTTTAGGCTCTACCGAAGTATTTTATGGTGCCCATTCTGGTGACCACGACATTTACCCCGACTGCCGGCCAGAATTTGTAGACGCCATGAACATTGTGTCTGCCATTGCCAACTACGATGATGTACAAATTATTAGCCCCTTTTTACACCAAAGTAAGTTAGCTATTTTGCAGGCAGGTTTAAACATGGGCCTAGACTACGGCCAAACTTGGACTTGCTACCTAGGCCAAGAAAAAGCCTGTGGTAAGTGTGGCTCTTGTGTAGAACGTTTAGAAGCGTTTGCTAAAGCGGGCCTCACAGACCCCGTGCCCTACGTGGCCTTATAATGTTGTATTCCGTTAAAGAAATTTTCTACACCTTACAAGGTGAAGGCAAACAAGCAGGGCGACCTGCGGTGTTTTGTCGTTTTGCGGGCTGCAACTTGTGGACAGGCAGTGAAGCACGCCGTGGCACAAGTATTTGCGATTTTTGTGACACAGATTTTGTAGGCGTAGATGGCACCTTAGGGGGCCGCTATAAGGCGCAAGAGTTGGCTCAGCTAATTGCTAGCTGCTGGCCAGAAGGTTTGCCGGGCCACCCACTTGTGGTGCTTACAGGTGGTGAGCCCATGCTGCAGGTAAACGAGACCTTAGTGCATGAATTACATGACCAAGGGTTTGAAATAGCCATAGAAACAAACGGCACCTTGCCCGTACCTGCGAGTATAGACTGGATTTGTGTAAGCCCTAAGGGCAGCTCTAAAATTGTACAACTAACGGGCCACGAACTTAAGCTGGTATACCCGCAGCGTTTGGCCATGCCAGAACAGTTTATAGATTTAGATTTTGAAAACCACTACCTACAACCGTTAGATAAGTCGTATATTGCAACCTCTAACGACGACGACAACTACGTGCAACAAACCATCGATTATTGCATGCAACACCCCCAATGGCGTTTGAGTTTGCAAACCCATAAAATTACAGGCATTCGTTAATGGAAATCTATAAAGACTTTAGTTTTGATTCAGCCCACTTTTTACCCAATGTGCCAACAGGCCATAAGTGTGGGCGCTTGCATGGCCACACCTTTCAATTACGCATTGTTGTTTCTGGCCCAGTGGGTGAGACAACAGGTTGGATTATGGATTTTGGTGACATTAAAAAGGTATTTAAGCCACTTTACGAACAGTTAGACCATAACTATTTAAACGATATTAAAGGTCTGGAAAACCCTACCAGTGAGGTAATGGTGCAGTGGATCTGGCAGCAACTTAAGCCGCTGTTACCACAGCTTTCGCGCTTAGAGCTAAAAGAAACCTGCACTTCTGGCTGCGTTTATATAGGTTCTTAACCCATGGCTATTGATGGTTTAACCAATGACGACATTAAGCATATTCGTGATGAAGTAAAAACTATCGCTGTGGTTGGCTTGTCTCCCAAGCCCCACCGTGCCAGCCATCAGGTGGCCTTGTATTTGCAACAGCAGGGCTACCAAATTATTCCTGTTCACCCGCAGCATAAAACTATTTTGGGTTTAACCTGTTATGCAACCCTTGCTGCCATCCCTATAAATGTAGACATGGTAGATTGTTTTCGTGCCGCTGAAGCTATGCCGGCCTTAGCAGACGAAGTGATTGCCATAGGCGCCAAGGTTATGTGGATGCAGCTAGACATTTACCATGCCGATGCCGCAGCCAAAGTAAGAGCCGCTGGTATCATGGTAGTCATGGATCGCTGCCCTAAAATTGAGTTCCCTAAGCTTAATTAACCCCTATCCATTAGTCTGCACTATCGCCTTTTTATCCTTGCCTTTAGTACCTATTAAACAGAAACACTGTCCCTAGCTGCTCAAAAATAACACACATTAAGGAAGTGGTGCTCCTGTATCAACACGTTATATTGTTTATCTTGGCCCCTAATTATATGTATAATTTCAACGCGTGAGATTAAAATTTTTGTGCAAGCCGTTTTATAACAAAATAATGAAGAATTGTGCAGGAAAAGAAAAGGCATGGACTGGGTCCGCTGACAGCCACCTTTAATCAAGCGCCTAAACCCCCACATTAAATAAGGAAAAATGATGACCATTGCATATTGGTGCATACTTTTAGCATGTTTATTACCCTGGTTCTCCATTGGCTATGCTAAATTTTTAGCACCTAAGGCTGCGTTCAGTGAGTTTGATAATGAAGCCCCAAGAGACTTCTTATTACAGCTTGAAAATGACCGTAAGCGAGCAGTTTGGGCGGAAAAAAACACCTATGAAGCACTGCCACTATTTATTGCAGCTGTTTTGGTGGCTCATCAAGCTGGGGCTGATCAATATTTAATTAATGTCTTAGCGGCGCTTTTTGTAGTGCTACGGGTCATTTATATTGGCCTTTACATAGCTAATTTAGCGACTCTAAGAACTGTGGTTTGGGTGTCTGCAATAGGGTGTTCTTTTGGCATGTTCTTAATAAGCATATAAGGCTTAGTAGGGCGCTAAACTTACATAAAAATATAGGCTATATAGCGGCACTGCAGGTTAAAGCATGAACAATTTACGCACTAGTATTAAGCAAATATTTTCTGAATCTAAGGTGCTACCCTTTTCGGTGTATACCTCTGTACATGTGCAAAAGCTGTTGAATGTGCCTATTTTAAAGCCACTGTTAATTGTTGTCATTAGTGGCGACAAAATGCTGGGAAAAAATAACGAGATTATCTGTCATTCAGGCCAGTTTATTTTTTTGTCAGATAGCACATCTATCAACATGCGCAACATCCCTAAACACAATTCATATTTTGCGATGTTAATTGAGTTTAATTACGAAGACTTTGAAGGCATTCCAAGTCATCATGCAAACAAACCAGACTATTTTATAGGCAACACCACGCTAGCACTTAAGCACTGTTTACAGCAGTTTGTAGAAAGTTCAGCCTGGGCGCCAGAAGAAATAATAGCCATAAGAAAAAGAGAAATTCTAACCCTGCTTTATCATCTGGGTTATACAGAAGTGGTGTCAATGAAGGGCCAGCAAAAAATCAGCCAGCGCCTGCATGACTTGTTCTATGAGAAAAATTTCCACAAGGTTACTATGGACTATATCTGTCAACAGTTAGCGATGAGTGAATCTACCTTGCGCCGCAAGCTGGCCGCAGAAGGGACCAGCGTAAAAGCTATTAAAGGCAGGGCAAGGTTGGGGCTAAGTTTGCACCTGCTGCAAACCACAAGTGATGGCATAGGCCTAATTGCAGAAAAGTGTGGTTATCACTCGCAGTCTCGCTTCACCCAAAGGTTTAAAGCGCATTTTGGGTTAACCCCCTCTGAACTAAGGAAAACTAAAGTGACGGATTAAGGCGAATAGTTGAACGTTTTTGCTCTAAACGAAGCCGCAAGTTGGTATTAAACTGGGGCTTCAATTAATAACGCATTTACAAGGCTCGTCATGAAAAACATGTTAAAACTCTTTTCAGCTGCAACACTTATGGTCTCTTTGCCTGCTTTAGCAGGCTCTTTCACTTTGTCTAGTAATGATATTGCTCAGGGCGAATTTATGGACAAACAACAAGAATTTGGTGGTTTTGGTTGTTCTGGTGAAGATCTGTCGCCTCACCTTAAGTGGTCTAATGCACCCGAAGGTACCAAAAGCTTCGCAATCACAGCGTATGACCCAGATGCACCTACAGGCAGCGGCTGGTGGCACTGGCAGGTTGTTAACATCGCTGCAAATGTAACCGAGACAGCAACCAACGCTGGCAGCGCAATGGAAGATCTAGCGCCTGCTGGCAGCACACAAATACAAAATGATTATGGTGTAGCTGCTTTTGGTGGCGCTTGCCCACCAGAGGGGCATGGCGTGCATCATTACCGCTTTACTGTACATGCGCTTTCTGCCGAAACACTTGAATTACCAGAAAATGCTTCTGGAGCATTGGCAGGCTATATGATTAATGCCTACACCATCGAATCCAGCACTATTGAATCTCTTTACGAACGATAATCTAGCTATCTATTAGCCAAAAACGGGACCTAAAGCGCTGCTTTGGGTACCGTTTAGTTCGGGATTAGCTGTAAACTAAGCGGCAAGAAAAATGTCCTTAAATTGCAGTACCACGAGAAAAAAGAAAATGATTTTTGATGTTTCTGAACTAGCCGCCCAAGAAAAATACCGCCTATTAAATGGTGGCGTAACACCTAGGCCTATTGCGTGGATTAGCACGCGTTCAAGCGATAACATTGATAATTTGGCACCTTATTCTTTCTTTACTGTTGCCAGTTGCAACCCGCCTGTACTTTTGTACACCCAAGTAACGCAACGAAGTGGTGTGGATAAAGACACTCTGCAAAATTTAATAGCAACAGGCGAGTGTGTTATTAATATAGTAAACGCTCCGCTGTTAGAGAAAATGAACATGACCAGTGCAGGCCTGGCTATTGATAAAAGCGAATTTAATTTTGCTAACGTCCAAAGCTGTTCTAGTCACAACGTTCTGCCTTTGTCTGTTAAAGACTCACCTATTCGTTATGAGTGCTCCTTAAGGGACATTATTACCATTAGTGATTTACCAGCGGGTGGACAAGTGATACTCCTGGATGTGAAATGTATCTATGTACACGACACCTTGTATGAAAACGGCACTATAAACCAAGCTTTAGTAAATTCTGTAGGAAAAATGGGTGGTGACTACTTTAGTCTAACCACTGAACGTGCAGAGCTTACACGGCCTTAACTATTTTAGTGAGTAGTGCACTAAGTAGCGGCTAAACATCCCACGGTTCAGTTTTAGTTTATGTTAATACGCGATAGTATTAAAAAAATATGATTAAGGGGTTATATGGCGTTATATAAATCAACATTCTCAGTAATAGGTACGCTTGCAATTTTAGCACTAGTGCTTGGGCTGTTTATGGATGTAAAAAATGTAGATAATACACAAGGTGGATACGAGTATCCCTTTCAAGGATGGAGTGGAACACCAATAGATTTTTCGGTCATGTATCAAACCAAAGAAGGCCTGTTTAAAAAAGGCTATGTTGTTGATCAACTATTTAACTGTAATACTGGACTAATTACTTGGGAAGTATTCGGGGTTATCAAAGGCCAATTTAGATTGTTTTCTGAAAGAGCTATTGTCGTTCATAAACCCCAGGATGAGTGCAAAGCTAGAGGCTTTAATCCTAACTCTTGGGCCAAAAGCGACCTACTTTAAGGTATGTTTTTACATGCCTTAATAGTATACGCATACTCTAGGTTAACTCTAACCTGCAGATTCGGCGTCTTTAATGCGCTCCAGCCTGCTTTGCTCTTCAAGAAACGCCTGTTTAATTTCTTCTAGCACAGTATCCACATCTGCAGACGCAGTGTCTTCTTCAAAGTACCCAGTGAGCTGCGTGTCTGGTTGCAGTTCGCCTGCTTCAAACAAGGCCCACATTTCTGGGCCATAGCGGGTGTGGCTTAGTTGGGGTGCATATTGGGCATAGTAGTTAGTAATGTTTTCTACATCGCGCTGGTGCATGCTTTGTGCATTATTATTCGCGGCGGCATCTACCGCTTGTGGCAGGTCTATAATCACTGGGCCATGGTCGTCTACCAGCACATTAAATGGTGAAAGGTCTCCGTGCACTAACCCTGCGCACAGCATGCGCATAACATCGTGCATAAGGGTTTCATGGTCTGTTAATGCTTGTTCTTGGGTCATAGACACATCGTTTAAACGAGGGGCAACATCGCCATCGCCATAGGTGATCAGCTCCATTAACAACACGCCATCAAAACAACCGTAGGGTTTGGGTACACGAACCCCAATGTCGGCCAGCTTGTAAAGTGCAGTTACCTCAGCAGATTGCCACACTTCTTCTTGTTGTTCGCGGCCAAATTTTGAGCCTTTGCCCATCGCCCGGGTTCTGCGGCTGTTGCGAACTTTTCGCCCTTCTTGGTAGGTTACAGCCTGTTTAAATGCACGTTTTTCAGGTGCTTTATAAATTTTTGCACAACGGATTTCTGACCCACAGCGCACCACAAAAACATCGGCTTCTTTGCCACTCATTAAAGCTCGGATCACTTCATCTACTAAGCCGTTTTCAACAAGTGGAAGTATTCGTTTTGGAATTTTCATAGTGCTATTGTACATTAGTTAAATAGGGATGGAATACAGAAGTTGTGCCCCTTATATACTTAATTTGCTTAGCTGCATGCCATCAGCAGAAAAGTTTTCTGTGGCCAACCAACGCTCATACTCTGCCTGTATGGCAGGCCAATGCGTATCAAGGACAGAGAACCACGCGGTATCTCTATTGCGGCCTTTGTACACTGCTGCTTGTTTAAACAGGCCGTCAAAGCTAAAACCAAGGCGTTGGGCGGCTTTTTTAGAGCCTGAGTTTAAATTATCACACTTCCATTCATAGCGGCGGTAGCCTAAGTTAAAGGCGTTTTTCATCATTAAGTACATGGCTTCTGTTGCTGCTGTGGTGGCCTGCAGGGCGGGGGAGTAGTTAATGTGGCCCACCTCAATAACCCCTGCTGCTGGCTGAATACGCAAATAGGTTGCTATACCCACCGCTTTGCCATTAGAGGCGCTCACTATGGCGTAAAATAGAGGGTCTTGGGTTTCACTATGGCCAGTTAACCACTGTTTAAGTTCGGCTTGTGTGGTGAAGGGGCCATAGGGTAGGTAAGTCCAAATGCGGTCTTGCGTGTCTGCACTATAGGCCTGCCATAAATCTTCGCCATGGCATGTTGCATCAAGCGGTTCTAGGCGGCAATAGGCCCCTACCATGATTTTTTTGGCTGGCTCTGGGCAGGTGTTCCAAGTAGGCAACATACAGCCAATTTCTTGGCCTAAAGAATTGAGACGAGCAGACATAAACACACCTAAATAATGGAAACTTAGGTCATATTAGGTGATCTTAAGATAAAAACAAATGACTTTAATGGTCATCTAATATGTTGGTGAAAAATGCCCTCTCAGAGCAGCTTATAAAGGCACAGGGAAACGGTGCCAAAAATGGCCACTATCGGGTATAATGCTGTGATTATTTTGCACTCACTTGTGCCACCGCTTTTCGGTAACTTTAATGTTTGAAATCAATCCTTACATCCTGTCCATGAAAGACCTAGCTGAGCGCACCCATGTGCTTAGGGGGTACCTTTGACTATGTTGGCAAACAAGAACGCTTAGTTGAAGTAGAGCGAGAACTAGAGCAGCCGGACGTATGGAACGACGCAGAGCGAGCGCAAGCCTTAGGTAAAGAACGCAGTTTGCTTGAAGGCGTAGTCAACACCATAGACACCATGGACAGTGGTTTGATAGATGCCCGTGAATTACTAGACCTTGCCGTAGAAGAAAACGACGAAGACACCCTAAACGAAGTGCAGCCAGAACTTGATGCCCTAACGGATAGTTTAGAAAAGCTTGAGTTTAGGCGCATGTTCTCTGGGGAAATGGATCCCAACGCGGCCTTCCTAGACATTCAATCAGGGTCTGGTGGCACAGAAGCACAAGACTGGGCCAGTATTATTTTACGCATGTACCTGCGCTGGGGTGAGCAAAAAGGCTTTAAAGTAGAGCTGATGGAAGTCAGTGACGGTGACGTAGCTGGTATAAAAAGTGCCACTATTCGGTTTGAAGGTGACTATGCATTTGGTTGGTTACGCACAGAAACAGGCGTGCATCGTTTGGTGCGTAAGTCGCCGTTTGATTCCAGCAGCCGCCGCCATACCTCCTTTGCTTCGGTATTTGTGTCGCCAGAAATTGACGATGATATTGATATAGAAATTAACCCATCCGACGTGCGAGTAGACACCTACCGTGCTAGTGGTGCTGGTGGTCAACACGTTAACAAAACAGATTCTGCAGTGCGCTTAACCCATGGGCCATCTGGTATTGTGGTGCAGTGCCAAAACCAGCGTTCGCAACATCAAAACCGTGATTCGGCTATGAAACAGTTGCGTGCTAAATTGTATGAGCAAGAAATACATAAGCGCCAGGAAGCCTCTCAAGCCCTAGAAGACACTAAATCTGACATTGGTTGGGGTAGCCAAATACGCTCCTATGTTTTAGATGATCAGCGCATTAAAGACCTGCGCACCAACGTGCAAACTGGTGGTTGTGATAAGGTGTTAGATGGAGACTTAGATCAATTTATTGTAGCCAGCTTAAAAGCGGGTTTGTAAGCACTAACTTAAACTTAACGACTCAGTAAAAAAACATTACCCAATTGTAGAACCCACACCTATGAATGATACAAACGACAGTTTAATCCAAGACGACAACAAGCTTATTGCCGAGCGTCGTGCCAAATTGGCCAAGCGCAGAGAAGCAGGAAACGCGTTTCCTAATGATTTTCGCCGAGACAGCTACGCCCAAGATCTTCAAGATACCCATGGCGAAAAAGATAAACCAGAGTTAGAAATCTTGGCCCTTCCGGTGAAAGTGGCAGGTCGTATTATCCGTAATCGCGGTGCGTTTATGGAGATTCAGGATGTGTCTGGTCGTATTCAGCTTTATGTTAATCGTAAAGGTTTAGCACCAGAGCAATTGGCCGAAATTAAAACCTGGGACCTAGGTGACATTGTAGGTGTGGTGGGTGTGTTACAGAAATCGGGTAAAGGCGATTTGTTTGTGGACATGACGGATCCACAGTTGTTAACTAAAGCGTTGCGCCCGTTACCTGACAAGCACCATGGCCTTGCAGACCAAGAGATGCGCTATCGCCAGCGTTATGTAGACCTCATTGTTAACGAAGAGTCTCGTAAAACGTTTATTATTCGTACCCGTGTTGTAGAAGCGATTAGGCAGTACTTAATTGCCCGTGAGTTCATGGAAGTAGAAACCCCCATGATGCAGGTGATCCCTGGTGGTGCATCTGCGCGCCCCTTTATTACCCATCACAATGCCTTAGACCGTGACATGTACTTGCGTGTTGCTCCAGAACTTTACCTAAAGCGTTTGGTGGTAGGTGGTTTTGAGCGAGTGTTTGAAATTAACCGTAACTTCCGTAACGAAGGTTTGTCTACTCGCCATAATCCAGAATTTACCATGTTAGAGTTCTACTGGTCTTATGCCGACTTCCGCGACCTAATGGACTTAACAGAAGGCATGTTGCGCCACATTGCAGAGTCTGTATTGGGCAATAGCAAAGTAACTTACCAAGGAAGTGAGTATGACTTTGCTCAGCCATTTACCCGTATATCTGTATTTGATTCTATCTTGCATTATAACCCCAGCATTACAGCCCAGCAGTTGGCTGATGAGGCCGGTGCGCGCGCTATTGCTGAAGGCCTTGGCATTCCACTTAAGCCCTACTATGGTTTGGGCAAGGTGCAAATTGAAATCTTCGAAAAAACGGTAGAAGATCGCTTAGACCAGCCCACTTTTATTACTCAATACCCAGCAGAAGTGTCTCCTTTGGCGCGCCGTAATGACCTAGATCCATTTGTCACAGACCGTTTTGAATTCTTTGTTGGTGGCCGTGAAATTGCTAATGGTTTCTCAGAGCTTAACGATGCTGAAGACCAAGCCGAACGTTTCTTAGCCCAGGTGGCTGAGAAAGACGCTGGTGATGACGAAGCCATGCATTATGATGCAGACTACATCGCAGCTCTAGAGTACGGCATGCCGCCTACCGCTGGTGAAGGTATTGGTATTGATCGCTTGGTGATGTTGTTTACCGACGCTGCTTCTATTCGAGACGTGTTGTTGTTCCCACACATGCGCCCTGAAACTAAATAGCACCGCTATATAATAATGGCCCATCCCATTTGGCAAAATGCACACCTAAACCAGCTTGATGAAGGCTGGCGCAAGGTGTTGCAGCCTTGTTTCAGATGCCCACAAGTTGAAAATTTAGCCATATTCCTTCAAGGTAAACTCGATCAGCAGGTTATTCTGCTACCACTTCAAAAAGATTGGTTTAATGCGTTTAAATTAACCCCTTTTAACGAGGTTAAAGTGGTTATTTTGGGTCAAGATCCATACCATGGGTTCGACCAAGGGGAGCCCCAGGCCCATGGCCTAAGTTTTTCCGTTAACAAAGGCACTAAAACGCCGCCCTCATTGCGTAATATTCTTAAAGAACTAAGCACAGACTTAGCTATACAGCCGGCTGCCCATGGTGATTTGTCCCAGTGGGCAAAGCAGGGCGTATTGCTGTTAAATACGGTGCTCACTGTAGAGCAAAGCCAAGCAGGTGCTCACCAAGGTAAAGGTTGGGAAAGCCTCACTAATGAAGTGATCAAAGCGCTCAGCGAACAACGTTCGGGGCTAGTTTTTATGCTATGGGGTAAGCCTGCGCTAGCAAAGGCTGCGCTGATCGATGCAAACAAACACTACGTGCTTGAGGCGGTTCACCCGTCGCCTTTATCAGCGTATAGAGGTTTTTTTGGATGTGGCCATTTTTCTAAAGCTAATGACTATATAGTGCGCCAGGGTGGCCATGTTATTAACTGGCAGCGCACACCTCTGCTAGCAGAGGCTAACCAAATCCAATTATTGTAAAATCTGCTAAGCTAATAGTAGTGAAAATACAGGGCTTAAACATGGCAGACACACCAGAATATCGCGGTTGGCTCTATTCCGTGCTCATTGCAATTGATCAGTTAGGTAATGCCTTGGCTGGTGGTTATGCAGATTCAACCATTTCTGCACGGGTGGGCTACAATGCGCGGCATTCAGCTTCTGTGAGGAAAAATTACTGGCGTTTATTAGAATGGGTTATAGATTATACCTTCTTGCCCTTGGATGGCCCGAACCACTGCTATCAAGCTTATTTGGCGGGTAATAAAACCCACTACAGAGACGGCAGCGATGCTATGCGAGTTGTTTTAAGTACCTTAATCTTATTTTGGGCTATGCCTATTGCCTTAGCTACTCGCATTTTGGCACAGCGCAAACACGCAAATAAGCCCTAATGCTATTTATAGCTTAATACGTTCGAACACTTGGGGATCTATTTCATAAGGTAACGGCAAAAGGGAAATGCTAGCGTCCTCTTGCTCGTTTAGGTGCAGCTGATCTTCTTGTGCCTCTGTGCAATTAATCACTGCGGTAAAGGCATAAGCATTTTTGCCTGTGCACGCAATGCTGGTAATTTTGCCGACATTTTTTCGTTTGCTGGCATTAATTTGTTGGCCTACTTCTAAGGCCTCAAGGGAGGTCACTTGGCCAATAAATATGTGGCGTTTGAGTTTTCCTAGGTATTGCATCCGTGCCACAACTTCTTGGCCGGTGTAGCACCCCTTTTTAAAGTTAATGGCCCCAGTGGCCTGTAAATTAAGCATTTGGGGTACGTAGCTATCGCTTATGTCGGGGGTCACATAAATTAACCCCTGATTAATTTGCCTAGCGTCCCAAGCAGATATTTTGGCTAAACTAGCCCCATGTTTTAGGCTGGCTATTACACCTTCTTTTGCAGTGGCGCGGCAATAAACAATAAATTCATTATTTTCGGCATTATTACTCCAAACTAAGCACTCTTCGTTTTGAATGGCACCAAGACGGGTATCGGGCACAAAACCAAACGTCGCCTTAATGCAGGCTGCGGCGTGGTCACCCCATACTACAAAACGGCACCAATCACTGCTGGCATCGTAGAGCTTAGCTTTAGAAAAAACAATGTACTTAGCCATGGCCTGTTGCATAGTAGCTACCATACTCAGGGGCATGTGCAGCAGCAAAGTGTCTTTATGGGACACTAGGTCAAAATTGGCAATAACGTTACCTTTTGGGGTGCAGTAAGCTCCTGCTTGCCCTTGGCTCTTTGTAACTTCATTAACGTCGCAGGTTATCTGGCCTTGCAGGAATTTTTGAGCGTCTTGGCCAGTTAAGCCTAGACTACCAAAATGATCTAATGGGCAAAAATAAGTGTGTTTCATGGTGTTAAATGATCTAAATGTGAATGCCTAGCAGGCATATGTTGATAGTTTGCGCTAAAATTAAACCCTAGTATATAGGGTATGGGTTAAGACAGAGGAATTCAATGTTGAATGAAACAGAATTAAAACGACAGGTTTGGCATAGTCGCCGTGGCATGCTGGAATTAGACGTTTTATTAGGGCCATTTGCCCTGCATGCGTTGCCATTAATTAGTGCTGATGAGCAGCAAGTATATGTGCGCTTACTAAGTCAGCAAGACCCAGACTTGTTTGCTTGGTTTATGGGCCATGGCGTTAGTGATGACCAAACCATGGTGGCTATGGTTAAAAAAATAAAAGACTATGCTCAGTCGAGCCAAATTCCAGCTTAAGGCCTCTGCACACCTTAGTTATGTATGTGCTGTGGTTTGGTCGGTATTAAGCCTATGTGGCTTGGGCATAACGGGTTGGTCTTGGTTTTGTCTTGCTTATGTGGTGTTTGCAGCTGCGGTGCTAGGTCATTGGGTTTGGCGTTGGGCTTGGCTTAAGTCTAGCACTAGTATGGTCGCTATAAGCTGGACACCCAACGAAGTGTGTTGCTATTTAAAAAATGGTGACCAGGTAAATGGCGTTATTATGGCGAAGTCAGCCTTTAACCCCTACTTTATTACGTTGCACATTAAAACCACACAGGGGCATATATTCTGGTGGCCACTTATGGCGGACAGTGGGCCTGCAGATATGCTGCGTAAATTAAGAGTCTTTGGCCGTTGGCACAGCCAATCCCTTACTGCCAATCAAAATTAGACGGTGTCATAATAGTGTTGCGCGCTATTTGCAGTGTTTCAGGATAATCTAACGTGTAGTGCAGCCCTCGGCTTTCTTTGCGTTGCTGAGCGCTGTGAATAATAATAGATGCCACAAGAGCTAAGTTTCGCAGCTCTATTAGGTCTGCACTTACGCGATAGTTACTATAAAACTCATTAATTTCACTGAGCAATAGCTCTACTCGGTGCTGCGCACGAGTGAGGCGTTTGTCTGTGCGCACAATGCCTACGTAATCCCACATAAAGCGGCGTAATTCGTCCCAGTTGTGGGAAATAATAACGTCTTCATCAGAATCCTTTACCTGGCTTTCATCCCACGCTGGAATAGCGATGTTTGGTGAGGCTTGGGCCCAGTGGGTTTCAATGTGTCTTGCTGCAGCATGGCCATACACAAAGCATTCTAGCAATGAATTGCTCGCCAAGCGGTTAGCTCCATGCAAACCTGTGAAGGCTGTTTCGCCTACAGCATAAAGGCCTTCTATATCCGTCATGCCATCTTGGTTAGTAATAATGCCACCGCAGGTATAATGGGCGGCAGGAACAACGGGAATAGGATCTTTGGCAATGTCTATGCCAAGGTTCATGCAGCGTTGATAAATATTAGGAAAGTGAGACTGAATAAACTCGCGGCCACGATGGCTTATGTCTAGGTACACACAGTCATCACCGAGGCGTTTCATTTCGTGGTCTATAGCGCGTGCCACTATGTCTCTTGGAGCTAGCTCTAGGCGCTCATCAAAACGCTGCATAAATGGTTCGCCATTAGCTAATACTAGCTTGCCACCTTCACCACGTATGGCTTCAGTGATCAAAAACGATTTAGCTTCTGAATGATAAAGGCAGGTGGGGTGGAATTGGTTAAATTCCATATTTGCTACTCTACAACCTGCTCGCCAAGCCATGGCAATACCATCGCCAGATGAACCGTCTGGGTTGCTGGTATAGAGGTAAACCTTGCTGGCTCCACCGGTTGCTAAAATGACACATTGAGCCTTAAATGCGTTCACGTGTCCCGTTTCTTGGTCTAATACATACGCGCCTACGCAGCGGTTGCCCGGCAAGCCTAATTTTGCATTAGTAATTAGGTCTACAGCCACCTGATGGTGCAATAGATGTAGATTTGGGGCTTCTGTGGCGCGTTCGAGTAGGGTGGTAGTTACCGCAAGGCCTGTCCAGTCTGACGCGTGAATAATACGCCTGTGGCTATGGCCTCCCTCTTTAGTAAGGTGGTAGCCGGTAGGGTCTTCGTGGTCTTGGGTAAAAGGCACTTTCTGTTCAATAAGCCAGTCTACACTAGCCTTAGCTTGCTCTACTGTAAACTGTATGGCTTCTGGGTCACCAAGGTGAGCGCCTGCAATTAGGGTGTCCTGGATATGGTTGTCTATACGGTCTTGTTGATCTAACACCGCAGCAATGCCACCTTGCGCCCAAGCCGAGGAGCCAGCATCTAATTCATCTTTGCTGATAACAGCTACTTTTTTGGTCGTTGCTAAGCGTAAACCCAAACTAAGCCCAGCCGCGCCTGAACCGATAATAAGCACATCGTATTGAAAGTCTTGTTGCATAGGGAAGTTGTAACACGTCACTTTGATAATTTATTATAGCTTGTACAGACACTAAGGTGAAACGCTAATTACAGTGCGATATGTGTTTTAACTGACTAGATTTGGTCTGAACTTAGTGCCAGTTGAGTTAATCTGCTGTACTCTTATTATATTATTTAATTGGAGGTGTATTGTTAATTGTATACCCACAGCAGTCTAGATAAGGAAATCTAAGTGCCTAATGAAAAGGCCTTGCCGACACCTGCCCCATCTGATCAACAGCTTGTCGAGCGAGTTCAAGCTGGGGATAAGCGTGCATTTGATTTGCTAGTGCTTAAATATCAGCACAAAATTATTAGCTTAGTGGGCCGCTACGTTAAGGATCATCATGAGGCCATGGATGTAAGCCAAGAGGCCTTCATAAAAGCCTACCGTGCGCTGGCAAATTTCCGAGGTGATAGCCAGTTTTACACATGGCTTTACCGTATTGCCATTAATACGGCAAAAAACTATTTGGTAGCGCGTAATAGAAGGCCACCTGATGTAGATGTAGAGGCTAATGAGTATGGCGACTACGGCAGTGCAGATGTTATGGCAGACATTGATACCCCCGAAAATCTAATGGCGCGGGACCAATTACAAGACAAGGTATTTGCTACCCTAGAAAAATTGCCAGATGACTTAAGAACGGCCCTAACCCTAAGAGAATTTGAAGGCATGAGCTATGAGGAAATTGCTCAAGTGATGGATTGCCCTGTGGGCACGGTTCGTTCACGTATATTTCGTGCCCGAGACGCCATAGACAAAGAAGTGGCTAAGCTTATGGACCGTGATTAGTGAGCTAGCTTAAGCCTCTAAAAATAAAATTGAACCAAATAGCCCTGTTGACGTCCAATTTGGGTAAGTTAAATTTAGGAAACTACATTTTGGCATCTACTCATACTAACGCCCAGTTGATACGCGAATCATTATCTGCAGTAATGGATGATGCTGCCCAGCCACTAGAGCTGCAGCGTGTGCTTAAAGCGAGTCAAGGCGACGAGCAAGTCAGGTTGCAATGGGCTCGCTATCAGCTTGCCAGTGCTGCCCTAAAGCGCGAAGCAACCCAAGCCTCGTTAGGCATGGATTTAGCTCAGCGGGTGCGCAAAGCTGTTGATGCAGAGCGGACCCACTCCTACTCTGCCCCTGGCGCTAACGCTGGTTCAAACTTTAGCTATCTGAACCGCTTCTGGCAACCTATTGCGGGCTTAGCAGTAGCTGCAAGTGTAACTATGGTGATGGTTTTGGGTGCCCAACAAATGGGCGTGTCATTGCAGCCACAAGTTATTATCGCACAGCAAGGTGTGGTTTTATTAGAACCAAGAAATAGCAACAATAGTATTGCCTTAGTTAGTGCAGGTGCATCTAGCACTGTGATGGCTAACACTAATGATATTATTCGTTTACCTGCGCCTGTAGAAGCAATTAATGCAGCAGAAGCCGGTTGGTTGGTAGCAACTTTGCCTGTGGGGTTTGTATTAACTCAGCGTAGTTTAGATGTGTCCAGTCCAGTACCCAGAGAAATTCTCACCTACAGCGATGGTGAGGCTAGTTTTACGCTTTATGTTGAAGCGTTGAACGGGCGTACCATTGCTGAAGGCTATGCTTTTGCAGGTTCTAATTTAGTGTTGGGTCAGTCTATGATTCATGATGGTGAACAGATGTTTGTGACCTTAGTTGGGCAATTAAGTTTAGCGCAAGGCGAGCAAGTGGCGAGCTCTGTGGTATCCTTAGCCATTAAATAAACGCCTAGTAATATCCTAAGGCTGCATCATGTCTAATACACAAGACTCTATGATTGAGCAAGCCGCTCATGTCCACTCTATTAATCAAACCACGGTTTGGCTAGACACCCTGCGCCTGAGCACCTGTAATTCTTGCAGTATGAAAAGTGGTTGTGGCCAGCGTTTGATGAACCAAGCCACAGACTGCAAGCGTTCGCGTATAGCATTGCCAGTACCCAGTACTATGTCGCTAAGTGTGGGCGATGAAGTGGTATTGGGTATCCCTCAAAAAGCCTTTATTAAAGCCAGTTTGTTAACCTTTGCCATGCCGTTAATAGTGATGCTGGCATTTGCTTTACTGGCCCAGTGGGGGGCTCTGTCTGAGCCACTAACCGTAGTGACTGCATTGGCTGGATTAGGCTTTGGTTTGTTAGTGTTACGGTGGTACAGCCAAAGTGATGCGATGTTAAGCTCTAATCAATGGCAGCCTGTTATTTTGCGTCAGCAATATATAGACCAAGCAGAGGTGCTTCACTTTACGCCAGAATAAGTGTTTTGCTAACAAATCCTGTAAAAAGGCTGTATTAACTGCAAAACTTTGTAAAGGGCGGCTAGTATTGAATCTGAATCGTCCAAACTACCGTATGCTTTAACACTATCCAATTTGGTTGTAGAGGAACGACGTCATGATCAAGCTAGTATCATTTAACTATAAACTCATCTCCCTAGTGCTGCTGACCTTGCTTTGGTCGAATGTTGCTCGGGCTGCACAATTACCAGATTTTACCGTGCTAGTTGAGAAGGCAGCCCCGGCTGTGGTTAACATAAGCACGTCTCGCGTGGTGTCAAAAAAGCAAGCAGGTAGTCAGTTTCAGATGCCTGGGCAAGAGCAGTTGCCAGAGGTTTTTAAACATTTCTTTGAGCGGCAGTTTCCAAAACAGAAGCCCCCTCAGCAGGGACAAGCACCTAGGGCTCAGTCCTCTGGCTCTGGTTTTTTGATTAGTGATGACGGTTACATACTCACCAACCATCATGTGGTGAAAGGGGCCAACAAAATTGTTGTGGCTTTAAGCGACCGCCGTGAAATGGAAGCAGAATTGGTGGGATCTGACCCACGCTCTGACTTGGCATTATTAAAAATTGAAGCGCAAGACCTGCCATTCCTTAAAATGGCAGACTCTGACCTGCTGAAAGTGGGGGAGTGGGTGCTGGCTATAGGCTCTCCATTTGGTTTTGATTATTCGGTTACTGCGGGTATTGTTAGTGCCAAAGGCCGAAGTCTGCGTTCGGAAACTTATGTGCCTTTTATCCAAACAGATGTGGCGATAAACCCTGGTAATTCAGGTGGCCCGTTGTTTAATTTAGACGGCGAAGTAGTCGGTATTAATTCCCAAATCTATACTCGCTCGGGTGGCTTTATGGGGCTAAGTTTTGCTATCCCTAGTAATACTGCCATCTCTGTAGTTGCTCAATTAAGAGCAACAGGCCAGGTGTCTAGAGGATGGTTGGGTGTTCAAATTCAAGAAGTAAGCCAAGACCTAGCAGAATCTTTTGGCTTAGATCAAGCGTCAGGGGCCTTAATTGCTCAGGTTTTTGACAAAAGCCCCGCTAGCGATGCCGGTCTGCAAGCAGGTGATGTGATCACTCACGTAGATGGTAACGAAATTATTATGTCTGCCCAAGTGGCGCACTTTATTGGCGCCATCTCGCCTGAAGAGTCGGTGATTATTCAATTAGTGAGGGACGGTAAAAGTGTAGACATTGAAGTGCTCATTGGGAGTCTGCCCCAAAGTGTGTCTGCGGCCATGGGTACAGAAGAAAAGGGCCAATATGTTGAGCGAATTGGTTTGCGCGTTGTAGCCTTGGCGCCAGAAAAGGCGCAGGAATGGCGCGTCCGTAATGGTATAGATATTATGGAAGTAGACGCAGGCGTAGCTAAGGAGATAGGCTTGAAGCCTGGGGATGTGATTACTAGCATGGCTAATCATAGCATTGCCAGTGTGCAGGAGTTTGTTGAGTTGGCGGCAGCCTTGCCCACGCAACGGCCTATTTCGTTGCGCATTGTTCGCGACGGCAGGCCTCTATTTGTAGCCTTTCGGTTAAACCAATAGGCTGTTTTGTATCAGGCCAAGCGCTTAGTAGAAGTTAAGCACTTGGCCTGATGTAACCTAAGGGTTTAGCTACTGAATTAAATCGCCTACACGAACTACTTTTAGCGTGTTAGTGCCGCCATGGGCCTTCACATAATCGCCCTTAGAAATAAGCACAATGTCGCCATCTTGCACTATGCCTAATTTCCTTAGTTGCTCTACAGCCACGTGGTTCACTTGGTCGTTATTAATAACCTTTGAATCGAATGGGTGAGTAATTACTCCACGATAAAGGCACACTCGGCGCTGAGTTGCTGCGTGAGAAGTAAACGCAAATATAGGTATACCAGAGCTAATACGAGACATTAGCAATGGTGTCTTGCCCCTTTGTGTCATACAAATAATAGCCTTTACGCCATCCAAATGATTGGCTGCATACATAGCGCTTAGGGCCACACTTTCGTAAATGCTGTGTACTGCAATATCTAGCCTGTGAGAAGACTTATGGGCATTTCTGTGCTGCTCTGCACCTAGGCAAACTCGCGCCATGGCCTCTACTGTTTGAGAAGGATAATCGCCTACTGCAGTTTCGGCTGACAGCATTACAGCATCGGTGCCATCCATAACTGCATTGGCCACATCTGACACTTCAGCACGTGTAGGCATAGGGCTTGTGATCATAGATTCCATCATTTGTGTTGCAGTGATCACAATGCGATTTAGTTTTCGTGTGTGCTCGATGATGTCTTTTTGCACACCCACTAACATGGCATCACCAATTTCTACAGCCAAATCTCCCCGGGCCACCATAATACCTTCAGACGCTTCGATGATGCCTTTGAGCGTTTCGGTCTCAATGGCCTCTGCGCGTTCAATTTTAGCAATCAAGCCAGCCTTGCTGTTGGCTTGCTCTAGTAAAGCGCGGGCTTCGTTCATGTCGCCAGCATTTCTAACAAACGAAATAGCAATGTAGTCTGCACCAATTTCGGCAGCAGTAATAAGGTCTGCACGGTCTTTGTCTGTCAGTGCAGGTGCGGATAATCCACCACCTTGAAGGTTGATGCCCTTATTGTTAGAAAGAGGGCCGCCCACTTGCACTATAGTGTGCACTTTGTCTTGATCTACGTGGTCAACTTTAAGCACTATGCGGCCATCGTCCAGAAGCAATATATCATCTTGGTGAAGGTCTTTGCCTAATTCTGGGAAATCTAAACCCACGGCTTGGTCTGTGCCGGATTCCAAATCCATATTCGGGTCAAGCACGAAGCTTTGGCCATTTGTAAGCTGAACTTTATTATTAATGAAGCGGGCAATACGTACTTTAGGTCCTTGCAAATCTGCCAGTATGGCTACGTGGCGGCCTACAGATGAGGCAGCTCTAAGCACTGTTTCTGCGCGTTGTTTGTGGTCTTCAGCACTGCCATGTGAGAAGTTAAGGCGCACGACATCAGCACCTGCGGCGATGATTTTTTCAAGTGCTTCAGGGCTGCTTGTAGCAGGGCCTAGAGTTGCAACAATTTTCGTGCGTCGTAAAGTCATGATGTGTAGGTCTTATCCTTAATAGTATAAACGTAGGTGGTCATTGAGGGTTTAGGTTAATGGTTCATTAGGGCTAGGCTAGTGTCTAGCATTCTATTACAAAAGCCCCACTCGTTATCATACCACGACATTACTTTAACCAGCCTGCCTTGTACGCAGGTTTGGTTACTGTCAAAGCACGAGGATTTAGCACTGTGATTGAAATCAACCGACACTAAGGGTTTATCGACATATTCCATAATATGCGCCAAATGTGGGTTGCTAGTCATCGCCTTGAGCATAGCCTTGTTAACAGCCTGTGCATCAGTTTCAACGCTAGCAATAAAGGTTAGATCAACCACAGAAACGTTAATTGTGGGCACTCGCATTGCCATGCCATTTAGGCGCCCAGCTAGATCTGGCAATACTAAGCCCACTGCAGCTGCCGCGCCAGTTTTAGTTGGAATCATGGATTGAGTGGCAGAGCGAGCGCGATATAGGTCTGAATGCAACCCGTCAGTGAGTAGCTGATCATTAGTATAAGAGTGAATAGTTGTCATTTGGCCCTGGTCAATGCCAAACGCGTCATTAAGTATTTTGGCCATGGGGGCCAAGCAATTAGTGGTGCAAGAGGCGTTTGAAATAATGCGCTCATTGCCGGTTAGGGTCTCATGGTTCACTCCGTATACAATAGTGGCATCTAAACTGGTGCCCGGTGCCGAAATAATTACTTTGCCTGCGCCAGCATTAATATGTGCTTCAGACTGCTCTCGTTTAGTGAATAAGCCAGTGCACTCAAGTACTAGATCAATGTTTAGTTCGCCCCAAGGTAGTTTACTTGGGTCACGCTGTTGGAGTAGTTTAATGCTGTCGCCGTTTACGAAAAGGTGTTCATCGTCATGGGCAACGGTGCCGTTAAAGCGGCCATGAACGCTGTCAAATTCGAGTAAGTGGGCATTAGTTTTAGCAGGGCCTAGGTCGTTGATAGCTACAATTTCTAATGCTGAATATGGGTTTGATTGCCTTTGCTGATATAAAGCGCGAACAATATTGCGTCCGATGCGGCCGAACCCATTTATGGCGATGCGTATACTCATTGAAGCTTTCCTGTAAAATCGATTATGTTAGTAATATTACATACATAATGTTGGTATATCAAATATTTATCAGGCTAATAGGTTTTAAAAAACGCATTTATTTGTTAATATTACTTAAATAGATGTAGAAAGGTGTTGTTATGAAGCAGGTTGTCACTCAGGTCACTGAAACCATTATTGAGCGCAGTAAAAAAACTAGGCGAGGCTATTTGGGTAATATAGACGCCGCCAAAGGTGGAAGAGTGAGCCGTTCAACTTTGTCTTGTGGCAACTTGGCCCATGGGTTTGCCGCGTGTTCTCAAGATGACAAAGATCGATTAACTATGATGGACAGTGCTGATGTGGCCATTATTTCGTCTTATAACGACATGCTTTCAGCTCACCAGCCGTTTGAAAACTACCCTCAACTAATTAAGCAAGCAGTTAGAGATATGGGCAGTGTGGCACAATTTGCAGGTGGCGTTCCCGCCATGTGCGATGGTGTTACTCAGGGCCAGCCTGGTATGGAATTAAGCTTATTTAGTCGTGATGTGATCTCAATGTCTACGGCCGTTGCCTTGTCACATAACATGTTTGATGCAGTGCTGTGTTTAGGGGTATGTGACAAAATTGTTCCCGGCCTGTTAATTGGTGCCTTAAGCTTTGGCCATTTGCCAGTGGTATTTGTGCCTGCGGGGCCTATGCCTTCCGGTTTGCCAAACGTAGAAAAAGCACGTATTCGCCAATTATACGCAGAAGGCAAAGTAGGTCGTGATGAATTATTAGCGTGTGAGTCAGCCTCTTACCATAGTGCCGGCACCTGTACGTTTTATGGCACAGCTAATAGCAACCAGCTACTGATGGAAATTATGGGCCTGCACATGCCAGGGTCATCATTTGTGTCGCCAGATGGAACCTTGCGAGATACGCTTACCATAGCGGCAGCCCAACAAGCGGTAAAACTTACTCACGTATCAGCAAAACAAAATCTAGCTCAGATTGTGTCAGAAAAAACCATAGTTAATGCCATTGTGGCATTACTCACCACCGGTGGGTCCACTAACCACACCATTCACTTGATCGCAATAGCAAGGGCTGCGGGCATTATTATCAATTGGGATGATTTTGCTAAGCTGTCTACAGTCGTCCCTAGTTTGACCCGCATCTATCCCAATGGTGAAGCAGACATTAACGTTTTTCACGCTGCCGGTGGTGTGCCTTACTTAGTGCAAACGTTATTGCAGCATGGCTTGCTTCATGAAGATGTTGAAACAATTATGGGCCATGGTCTAAGTCGCTACTGCCAGGAACCTAAGTTGCAAGGTGGCAAGTTAGTTTGGCAAGCTGCGCCAGAGGTGAGCGCCGATATGGATGTGTTAAGGCCAGTAGATGAGCCTTTTTCTGCCACGGGCGGTTTGGTAACATTACAAGGTAATGTTGGCCGCGGCGTAGCTAAGGTGTCAGCGGTAAAAACTGAACATTGGCTAGTGCAAGCACCAGCTAAGGTGTTTGATAGTCAGTTTGAATTTGAAGATGCGTTTAAACAAGGCCTGCTTGAAGAAGACTTTATTGCTGTGCTGCGATTCCAAGGCCCCCAAGCTTGTGGGATGCCAGAATTACACAAACTAACGCCTTATTTAGGAGTGCTCCAAGATCGGGGGTTTAAGGTGGCGTTGGTGACTGATGGGCGAATGTCTGGGGCGTCTGGCAAGGTGCCAGCTGCTATACACGTTTACCCAGAAGCTAAAGCTGGCGGCGCTATTGGCAAAATAGAAAATGGAGATTTACTTAAGCTAGACTGTCATAATGGTAGCCTAGAGCTACTGGTAGATGCCGCAACTCTAGCTCAGCGAACTCAAGCAGTGCATAAAGGCGGCGTAACTGTGGGCATGGGCCGAGAGATGTTTGCCGGTATGCGCATGCAGGTTAGTGCTGCTGAATTAGGGGCCAGTACGTGTGTGTAATTGAATGCTGTTATGACAGAGTACCGTATACCTATGCCTAATTTTAATTTAGTTGCCGATGTTGGGGCTACCAATGCTCGCTTTGCTTTAACCCTGAGCAACGCTCCAGAATTACTGCATACCAAGGTGCTTTCCTGTGCAGATTACCCTAGTTTAGAAGCAGCAGTGTCTGCGTATCTTTCTAGTACAGGTGCGTTGGGTTTAATCACTCAAGCCTGTATTGCCATTGCCGGCACAGTGCATTTAGCAGAATTCTCCTTAGCCAATAACCATTGGCGTGTTAATAAATCTAAAGTAAATACAGTACTTCAGGTTGAGGCCTTGTGGATTAATGATTTTGCTGCCCAAGCTTGGGCCATGTCCGAAATTACGGATGCAGACCTATTGTCAGTAAAGCAAGGGCAAGCAATAGAACGAGGCAATCGTTTGGTCATGGGGCCTGGCACTGGTATGGGTGTGGCAGGATTGATTGCCCATGATAAGGGCTGGTTGCCAGTAATGGGAGAAGGTGGTCATGTAGGTTTTGCGCCCACTAATACACTGCAGATGAAAATACTGGCGTATATGTGGACTAGCTACGAACATGTCTCTACTGAGCGCCTGTTATCGGGTTCTGGCATGATGGATCTTTACAAGGCTGTCGCTCACGTTAAGGCTATGCAACCAGACTTAACCAGCCCTTCTGATATTTTGCAGCAAGCTCAGCTAAGTACTCCTGATGAATTAGCCTATCAAACACTTTGCATTTTCTGTGACATGCTAGGAAATGCAGTGGCCAATGAAGCCCTAGCGTTTGGTGCGGTGGGTGGTGTTTATCTGACTGGTGGGATTTTACCGCGGATGCAAGAATTTTTACTGGCTAGCGATTTTGGCCGTTGTTTTAGCAATAAGGGTCGAAGTTCTGCGTACCTTAAGCAGATTCCAATTTATCTCTGTATTGCCCAGCAACCTGGCCTGCAAGGCGCAGTTATAGCACTAGACCATAAGTCTCGGAGACATAATGTTACATCTTGAAAAATCTAAACACTGGCAGAAATTGCAGCAATTAGCAGTGCAGTACCGCAGCACTCACTTGCGTGAGCTCTTTGCTAATGAAGGTAACCGCTTTGACACCTATTCTATTGAATTACCTAACTTATTATTAGACTACTCAAAAAACTGCCTGACACCTGAAATAATGGATGCGCTGTTTGGTTTGTCACAAGATATGGGCCTAAGTTCTGCTATAGAACAGATGTACAGAGGCGCAAAAATTAATATAACTGAAGACCGTGCGGTGTTGCATACGGCTTTGCGTAACCGCAGTAATTCACCCGTCTACGTAGACCAAACCAATGTGATGGAAATGATCAACGATGAGCTGTCGCATATGCGGGAGTTTGTGGAAAAAGTGCGTAGTGGTGAGTGGCTTGGATATTCTGGAAAGCGTATTACTGACGTGGTGAACATTGGCATTGGTGGCTCTAACTTGGGACCAAAAATGGTTACTCAGGCACTGCGCTCATATGCAGATTCCACCATCCGAGTGCACTTTATTTCCAATATAGATGGCGTAGAAATTGCGGAAATTTTACGTCCTTTAAAAGCGGAGCAAGTATTGTTTGTGGTGGCGTCTAAAACGTTCACTACCAGCGAAACTATGACCAATGCACAAACGGCGCGCAACTGGCTAATGGCTTCGGCATTTGATGAACGTGCGGTACAGCAGCACTTTGTGGCTGTGTCATCTAACACTGAAGCAGTACAAGAATTTGGTATTGATAAAGAATTTATGTTCTCTATGTGGGACTGGGTGGGGGGGCGATACTCTATCTGGTCTGCCATTGGCTTACCTATTGCGCTATACCTTGGCTTTGACAAGTTTGAACAGTTACTCACTGGCGCCCATGACATGGATCGCCACTTTAGAGATGCGCCAGCGGCAGAAAATATGCCCACTATTATGGCGTTAGTGAGTATTTGGAATGGTTTGTTACATGGGGCACAAAGTCACGTGATATTGCCCTATGACCAACCTTTAGAAAGCTTTACTGCATATATTCAGCAGGCAGATATGGAGAGTAATGGTAAGCATGTGGACCGCCAAGGTAATCAAGTAGCTTACCCTACAGCATCTGTTGTTTGGGGACAGTTGGGTATTGATGGGCAACATGCATTCTATCAATTACTGCATCAAGGTAACGTTATAGTGCCAGCAGATTTTATAGGTTCGCTAGCGAGCTCTACCCCAGTTAAAGGTCACCATGAAAACCTTATGGCTAATTTTTTCGCCCAGACTGAGGCACTAATGAATGGTATCAGTGCTGAAGAAGTAAGGAGCCAATTAGAGGCTCAGGGATTAGATTCAAAGCAGCTTGAAAAACTGTTGCCGCATAAAGTGCACCAAGGTAACCGGCCTAGCAATACCTTGCTACTTAAGCAGATAGACCCAAGGAATTTGGGTGCACTCATTGCCCTTTATGAGCACAAAATATTTGCCCAAGGTGTCATCTGGGATTTGTGCTCTTTTGATCAATGGGGTGTTGAATTAGGTAAGACTCTAGCTAAGGGTATATTGCAGGAAATTGAAGGTGACGCAGGGCATCAGCATGATGATTCTACTAACGCGTTAATTGACTACTTTAAGTGCTCTCGCGTTTAGAGCCTTTATTATAAGCGGTAGCAGTTTTGCCCTTTAAATTTAAAGGGCTTTTTTCGTTATATACCTCGATTTTAAGGCCCAGCGAGTGCGCAAGCTTGCTTAGCTAACTCTTCTATGGCTTGCCAGTTTTTCTGCTGTACTAGGTCTGTGGGAGTTAGCCAGGTTCCACCTACACACATCACATTATGTAACGCTAAATAGTCTGCTGCATTGGTAGGCTTGATGCCGCCAGTTGGGCAAAACTTAAGTTCGCTAATGGGGCCTCCAATAGCTTTTAGGAAACCCACTCCACCCACTACAGCTGCAGGAAAAAGTTTAAACCTTCGGTAACCTAACGCCATGGCTTGCATGGCTTCGCTAACACTGCCAATACCCGGCAACAACGGTACTGAGCTTTGGCTACCGTGGTGTAAAAGTTCTGTAGTGAACCCTGGGCTAACAATAAAATCGGCCCCTGCTTCAACGCAAGATTCATACTGCTGGGGCGTCATGACTGTGCCCGCACCAATAATAGCATTTGGGAGAGCCTGCTTTAACTGTTTAATGGCGGTTAAACCATAGGCGCTGCGTAGGGTGATTTCTAGCACAATTAAGCCACCGTCTACTAATGCTTTACCAATGCCAATAGCTTGCTCAGCGTTCTCTAAAGTAAGTACTGGGATAACAGGGGCAGAGTTACATATTAGGTCTAATTTCTGGGTGTTTTTGTGTATTTGTGTAGTACTGGAAGAGTTCATTTAAGGGCACCAATGTATAGCAAGGGAATGTTGGAGAAAGGTATAAATAGGCGTCTGCGAAGGGTCTTTTAAGTCAATTGAGTGCACTAATACTTGACATTTTTTGTCACCTTCAATGTGTAAGTGTGTATGTGTTGCAAGTTTCAGTGTAGTGGCAGAAAGAGTCATGCGGTCAGTGGGTGCTACTGGTGCGCAGGTAGCGATACAGAGGGCATCGGTAGAAAGTGCGTCATGCAAATAGGGGCATAAAGGAAACAAAGACGCTGTATGTCCATCATTACCCATGCCAAGCACTAACACATCAAGTGGCCAGTGCATGGCGTCAAGTCTTTGCTGGCAGTATTGCTGGCCTTCTAGTGCGCTTTTTTGGCCAGTATACATAGGGAAAAAAGTAGCCTCAGCAGCATGATTTTGTAGCAACCAAGCCCTGACTAACGCAGCGTTGCTAGCACTATCGTCTTCAGGTACCCAGCGCTCATCTACAAGGGTAATGTCTACCCGATGCCAGTCTAATTGTTGCTGGCTTAATTGCTGCAGCATTACTTTTGGCGTGCGGCCTCCACTCACAGCTAAGCTGGCTTTGGGCCTAACTAACAGTGCATTACGTAATTGGTCAGCAATGTTTATTGCTAGCGTGCGAGCTAGTTGCTCTGGAGTAGGGCTTGCTAACCATTGGCTTTGCTCAGGTAAAGTTTCAGGTCTATTAAATTTCATCACAGTCTTCATACCAAAGGTGTCCGTGCATTTGGATCATGTCATTAGCTTCTTTGGGGCCATTACTGCCCACCGGGTAAGGTCTTAGTGGTTGGTCTGTAGACTGAAAGCTATGCCTTACTTGATCACACCATTGCCAAGCTATTTCTACTTCGTCGCGCCTTACAAATAGGCTTTGATTACCCTTTAATGCTTCCAGTAATAAACGCTCATAGGCGTCTGGAATGCGAGCCTTTGACTGGCTTTGAGCAAGGTCTAACTGCAATGGGTCGCGTCTAAGTTGCATCCCTTTGTCCATACCCTGTTCTTTAGTGAGCACTTGTAAAGAAATGCTTTCTGAAGGTTGTAGACGAATGACTAATCTATTTTTCGCAAGTGAGGCTTGATCTGGACTGAAGATGTAATGACTGTTAGGTTTATAGTGAATGACAATTTCAGTCACCTTGCTGGCCATGCGTTTGCCCGTGCGTAAGTAAAATGGTGTACCAGTCCAGCGCCAGTTGGCTATTTCTGCTCGCAGGGCAATAAAGGTTTCTGTATTACTGCTAGTGTTTGCGTCGGATTCATTTAGGTAACCTGGCGCAGGTGCTTGTTTAAACTGGCCATCAGCATATTGGCCCAATACCAAGTTATGTCTTATTTCATCTGGCTTAATGGGTTTCAGCGAGCGCAATACCTTTACCTTTTCATCTCTTATGCTGCTGGCATCAAGCTGTGATGGTGGGTCCATAGCAACCAAACATAAGAGCTGCATTAAATGATTTTGCACCATGTCACGCATTTGCCCAGCTTTGTCAAAGTATCCCCATCGCCCTTCAATACCAACATCTTCTGCCACACTAATTTCTACATAGTCAATGTATTGGTTGTTCCACTGGCTCTCAAATAGAGGGTTAGCAAAGCGCAGTGCTATTAAGTTTTGAACTGTTTCCTTCCCTAGGTAGTGATCAATGCGAAAGATTTGGCTTTCGTCAAAATATAACGCCAGCGCATCATTAATTACTTTTGAGGAAGCTAGATCATGGCCAATGGGCTTTTCTACCACAATGCGGCTAAAGCTATTAACGCCGCCTGCACTGTGTAAATGCTGACAAATGTCGCTGTATAGGTTTGGTGGGGTGGCTAGGTAGAATGTCACCTGTGGTTGCCAAGACGACAAAGCTTGCACTAGGGTAATATAATCATGCGCTTGGGTAAGGTCTACTTGGCAATAGCATAGGCGCTGTAATAAGCGTGATAAGGTGCTAGGGTTTAATTGATCTGCGCCAATGTATTGATTTAGTGTATGCTCAACTCGCTGCTTGAGTTCGGCGGTGCTAATCGCGCTGCGCGCCACAGCCATAATTTCTAGCTCTTGGCTTAGTAGTTGAGCATGTTCGAGTTGGTATAGCGCAGGCATGAGTTTGCGAAGTGATAGATCACCTAATGCGCCAAACAAGACAAAACTATGGCTTAATATGCCTGTAGCTGTTGTATGCTCGTCTGATGAAGAACTGTCCGACATAGCTAGTGTGACCTTATGGGTAAGTTAATAATGTAATAATACTCTTAAATTTACAAAAAAGTCACAAAAATATCAAAAATGTTGGTAATATTACGTACATAAATGAACAAATGAGCTAAATTAAAAAGAACTGATGACTATGAACAATAATTTACTGCAGCGCCTGTCCACCCAGCAAGATCAGCTTAACCGATCTGAACGCAAAGTGGTGCAAGTGATTGTTGCTGACCCCCAATCGGCAACTCGCATGAGTATTGCTGCTTTGGCAGAGTTGGCTCAAGTCAGTGAGCCTACGGTCAATCGCATGTGTCGTAGCTTTGGCCTAAAGGGTTACCCGGACTTTAAGTTGGAATTGGCTCAAAGTATGGCGCGGGGCACACCCTACGTAAGCCAAAGTGTTAATCAAAATGATACGGCTACTCAATATACGGATAAAATATTTACTAGCACCATGGCTAGTTTAGATGCTGCAAGGCAACAGATTGACAGTAAGGTTATTGAAAGAGCGGTAGATTATTTAAGCCAAGCTCAGCAGATTTGTTTTTTTGGCATGGGCGCCTCAGGCGCTGTGGCTCAAGACGCTCTGCACAAGTTTTTCCGTTTCAATATTCCCGTAGTGGCCCACAATGATTCATTGATGATGCGCATGATGGCAGCAGCGTGCAAGCGCGGTGACGTGATGGTGCTGTTGTCGTTCACTGGCCGAACCAAAGAGATGGTGGAGGTGGCGCGCATTGGCCGAGCTTCTGGTGCACTAGTTATTGCGATTACCGCTGCTGATTCACCCTTGGCTCAAGAGGCAAGTTTGGTGTTAGCTATAGAGGCACCTGAAGACAATGATGTGTATGTGCCCATGCAGTCTCGTATGATACAGCTAACCTTAATAGATGTGTTGGCTACTGGCGTTATATTGCGGCGTGGTGAAGATTTTCATGGCCACTTAAAGACCATTAAACAAAGTTTAACGGGTACTCGTTTAGCTGCATTTCAGGATTCAGAATGATCGCTTATAAGTGGGTAATAATGGCATTTTTGTGTGTGAGTTTAAGTGGCTGTGTTTTAACCAAGATCGTCACTGTACCCATGCGGATTGTTGGCGCGGTAGCTTCTGCGGTGCCAGTAGTAGGTGATGCTGTGGATGAAAGTATAGAAACTATAGCCGACGCTGTGGACGACATTCCTTTGTAATATAACGCCCAAAGATAGTTAGAATATTGCCAATGATGCACAAACAAAAAAACCGCAACTAGGGACCCTAGAGCGGTTTTTTATAGCCAAGAAAAGTTTATAACTGGTCTATTTTAGCTCGAATCTCAGCTAGTTTTTCAGCCATAATGCGCTCTAGATGCACAAGATCCTCTAAGATAGATTCTTTATTATCGGCAGCTTTGTTTTCTTCATGAGCTAGCTTGTTTAATTCTGTAAGCGCACGCAGCAAAAAGGGTGATATTTCGCTCACTTCTTGCCATTGTTGGCGACCCGAGTCGACCATTACAGTACGGGTAGCACGACCAAAACGAAACTTTTTGCTACGAGGTAAAAAAGAGCCTTTCTCGCGCTTGTAGTAGATTTTAAGAATATCAAAATCACCTTCTTGGCGAAGGGTATATTTGCTGATGGATTCAAAGCTAGTAATGCCCATTTCCGTTAGCGTAGGGTGTTGAGACATA
>TARA_B110000914_G_scaffold64028_1_pt1 | contig 35443 bp, 28 predicted proteins | sample TARA_B110000914 | Tara Oceans TARA_B110000914 (sample SAMEA4397983) | marine metagenome | biome: Polar Biome; feature: [MES] marine water layer (ENVO:01000295) within the mesopelagic zone...; material: water (ENVO:00002006), including particulate matter (ENVO:01000060) such as......
TAAGTTAATTTCAGGATCTGGTAAATTAACTTCTGTTGCCTGCTGGGCTTTATTGATATTATCGACCATTGTTACAGTGGCAGAAGCAAAAATTACAATAAAAACAGTTCCAACTATCATTCCAGCAATGCTTGATCCGGCCATTATTTTATACCTCCTTTTGAGATAGTTGAACCCTCCAAGCATCAATCATAGCGGCAAAGGTAAGGAGGTTGCGATTTGACAAAGAAGGTGGTCCTTCTGATTTTTCGCCCGGTTCTGCCAGAGAAACTATTGCTGAAAGTGAGTCTTGTTCATTACTAGTAAGAATTCCGGATGCCCCTGCATTTTTTATGAATCTCAATGAATCTGCCCCCGACATATTATCAAGTAATAATGCAGCTAATTTTGCAGAGTCAATTTGTGGTCCTGACAATAATTCTCCAGCATCACTTGCCCTTAGGAATGGATTTACTGCTAATGATTGGGCTTCATACAAATCTAGTAAACCAGGTCCACCTGAATTTTGATGTGAACCAAATATAGGATCATCTGTAGATATTGTAGGTACAGGTTTACTCACAACTTCTCCATCTGAATTTACGCTATGAATCATATCTGATGATTCAGATATAGGGCTACTCCCGAGTGATGCTCCAGCCATTTCCGCTGTTTGTTGTTGAGTGATTTTAATGTTAGTTTCCATTAAATCTAGTGCAGTTTCTAATCTTTCGAATCTGTCCTTGATTAATTCAACAAGTTCTGGCGTCAATTCAGATTGATTATTTCCTTGTGGCTCTCCAAGAATTCCTACTCTAGTACCAGCAGGAGCAAATAACCAAGCTTCTAAATCGGTAGGCCTAAACTCAGAGGGAATATCCACTTGCTCAATAGAAAGCTTTGCAACGCGGTCTAAACGTTTGGTCATATCTCCATCTGTACCTAGGCCGCTGAAGGGTAGGTTATCAAAAAGGCCCATTTTTTATCCTCCATAGTCATAATCTCCTTGAGACATAACTTTAGGAAATACTCTCAGATGAGTTTATCTCCAATGGCAATAGTTTCGATTTCCAAATCTAGACGTGTGTCTCCACCGCCTTCAACATTTAGTGTAAGAGATAATGATCCCCCTACAACAGCTGCAGCATCACAATTGGTTGTGTGGATAGTAAATTTGAATTGCTCTCCGGATGAAAGAGATGTTGTATCAAGGATGTCTACATCACCCATTGTTCTAATATCTGCATCATGGAGTGCATCGGCATCAGCCTCAGTTGAAGATAGTAAAGAGTGGTCAGTAGTGAAGGTCCCGGTACCATCATCGCATGCTATTGTGTAACTCATAGAAACTGGAAGCGTATTATCAGAACCTGATGCAAGCTTGGCTATTACTATAATCATATCAATATCATTATCAGCAGATGCAGCTCTAACTGCATCATCTGCATCAACACAATCAACATCAAAGGCGCTGGCTGCATAGGTGCAATCAGCTCCAATATATGCATCTGTAACTAATAATTTACCTGATATCTGATCACGAGTATCGTCACCAGTTTTTTCAGCCCTATCTTGTAATTCTTCAGCAGTCTTGATAATAACAGTAGATGCAACAGCAGCTACTAAAATTAGTGCAATGAAAACAATCATTGCTCCAATACCAATCGATCCCTTTTCGTCATTTTTTGTTGTATTAATTAGTTCGTAATTCATAATCTTTGCCTCCATTAATTTTCATAATCCTTAAATTAACTTACTCCCTACGGAAACTTCTTCGATTTCAAGATCTAGGCGAGTGTCTCCTCCGCCTTCAACATTTAAAGTAACAGACAAAGAAGTACCTACTAATGCAGCATCCATGCAGTTCCCTAAATTGTCAGGGGCTACATCCCCTGTATTTCCTAGATTCATTGTGAACGCAAATTGTTGCCCTGATGATAATGATGCATCAGCAGCCCTTGCTGACAATCCTAAATCTGAATCAGTTTCTTCAATTGAATCTGTGGCGTCAGCATAGGTTCCGCCGTTATTGCATACTACGAACCACTGCATGTTTGATGGAAGAGTATTATCAGAACCGGATGCTAATTTTGCAATCACTACAATTGATTTTACTGCATTTACGTCATCCGCATTAGCAGCGACGCCATCTGGGCCATCCACATCGATTGATGCAATATATGCATCTGTAACTAATAATTTACCTGATATTTGATCACGAGTATCGTCACCAGTTTTCTCAGCCCTATCTTGTAATTCTTCAGCAGTCTTGATAATAACAGTAGATGCAACAGCAGCTACTAAAATTAGTGCAATGAAAACAATCATTGCTCCAATACCGATAGATCCTTGCTCATCGTATCGACTACGGTTTGCTATAATTTCATGGTTGTTAGTACGCATCATCAGACCTGACTGGCGAGTTATCATTTATGATGTTAATGTATAATTATTGCATATACAGGATATGTGAACGGTTATTAGAAATTAATAGGATATCTATGGACATTAACTATTATTTCCAACATTCAGAATATCTACTTCTAAATTACATTTTTGTCCTGGGCCTAAATTTTGTACAAATGGCAATCTAATCGCTTCAAATCCTTCAGGTAACCAAGGATCCAGTACAATGCCTTCCATATTTCTTAATGTTCTATTTTCGACTCTGATTTGAACTTTTAAATCTCCATAGTTTGCTAAATATCCAGTTGTTATAGCTAAGTTTCTACCTAACATTTTATCTGCGCTAAATGACCCAGATGATTTAATTTCAACACCAATTTCGATGAATCCTTCAGGAGGAATTTCTGGTATTTCCGTCATCTTAGGATTTGCTATCCATCCAAGAGGAGTTGGTAAAGACATTCTCATAGGAGAAATATTATTTTCACCTAAATTTTCAATACTAATTACCATTAATCCATTGTTAGTTTTTTCAGGCCACTTAGCCTCTAATGAAAGGAAAAAATGATTAACAAGAAATGGACTTAACGCCTCTCCTGTAGGTACGGAACCAAGTACGCTAATTGCTCTTTCAAACGCATCAGTTGCAGCTGTAAAATCACCATTTGCTAATTTCTTTCGTGCTTCTCTGATTAAATTAAGAGTTACTTCTTCTGAATCACTCAAATCTCCTAATTCATTCAAATGTCTATTGATAATAGACAATGATCTATCTAGTCCTTTTGGTCCTAAAGCAGCAATTGCTTTTTCGACAGAATCTGCTGCAGCTCCCCAGTTACCCTCTCTTAAAAATTGTAAACCTAATGAAACATATTCTGAAGCATTAAGATCATCTTCATTCAATTCATCTAATTCATCTAATTGCTTAGATAAAGAAGATAACGATCGTGACAAGCCCAATACTTGATCTTCGAGAAAATTTGCTTCTTTAGTTAATTTTTTCAGCATTTTATTGGCCTTTAACGGCCTGTTTTTCCAAATAGTATGTTGAATTTTTTTAGACTCATCATCTATGAAATTTAACATCTTCAATGTTGCTTCGGCGCCCCCAGAATTCGATGAAATCTCATTTTTTCCACGAGCCATCTATTCTGGACCCCCTAAACGATTTCTGGGTTGAAATCTATTAGAACTATTCTGAGAAGCAAGGATTTTCTTTATTTTCATTGCCCTTAATTCAAGTTGGCCAAGTTGTGAATATATTTTATTATATGATTTATCAAGATATCGAAGAACTATGTGAATAAGTAATGGAGATACTAAAACAAATATTATCAAACCAAGTAATCCAGTATAACTACTATCTATAGTTAAATTAGGATTTGATATCATTATTAGTAATAGGATCAATGGCGAACATGATATAATTGCTCTTAATTCCTTAATAGTTTTCTTTATTTGGATATCATGATTTGAAATTGTCGCTCTAGCGCCAGTAAGTGATTTCTTCTTATCATTATATATTGATTGAACTTCAGATGAGCTAGTCCATGCAATTTTAATAGATCCAAGAATGGCTAGAATTGCACAAATTAAAGGTAGAAGATTAAAAATATTAGTTAATGCTAGTGCACCTAATCCTGCAGAAAACATATAAGAAGACAAATGCACATATGAAGGAGTGAAATCTTTCACTCCATTCCTGTAGAAATATAAACTCCCTAGTAGTAATATTATTGATATAAAAATTGAAATAGATATGCCTATTTCATTTGATCCAACTTTTAATTTATATTCAGGAGGAGCCCAAGAATCTATCGTTAAATCCTCTGATCTTAAATCGTTATCAATATGATTACCTTTTACTTCGACAGCTGTACCAGTTAATTGTGCAGTACATCTTAATGTCTCTGATGTAGACCACCATGGTATAGATTTAGCACTTATTTGCCAAGTTGAATTAAATGATTGTTGAGATGCAAGGACTGGTACTACTTGTGTTCCTGAGTTAAAGGAATCTAAATATTTACCATTACAAGATACTTGAACTTCGGCACCAAGTGGCATAATTGCATCGCCAGCATTCATAACTTGGACTATCAAGGTTGTAGTAGTTCCCTCAATAATTGCCCCATTGGTAAAAAATATATCTTTTATCTTTGGATCAGAGGTAGTAGTAGTTACTATGTCTACAGTAAAATCTGTCCAATAATCTTCATTATTGGGTTCGTTTGAATTCTTTAGTCTGAATGTTATTGACCACCCATCCCCAGGTGCTAATTCTTCGGTCGGAGGAATTATGAATACTAAATCAAATTTGGATCCTGTATCATAAGGTTTTACTAATTCAGAATCTACACTAAAACCTACTGTTGAAAGAAGAATTGTATCTTCAACATAAAAATTCCAAGTTGAATCTGGATACGCTGAACCATCAATATGTCGTTGAATTTCCAAGGCTGTTAAACTATAATTTACAGGTGCTTCATCTGTTGATCCCAAATAAGGAACATGCATCCAAGGTATTCTATAAATCCGACATCTTTCAGTAATGGATGTATCAACTGTATTTGCGCAGGGAAGTAGTCCCTCGCCTTCTCCAGATGAGCCGGGATCAACAATAACATCAGTATCTGTCTGGATTCTGACGATTTTAACTTCTGTACTGTAAGCTTGTGTTTCTTCAGAATCATCTGAAGAGGAAAAAATAATATCAAAAAATCCTGATTCCCCAACATAATGGTCTGATGCAATTGGCGTTATTTCCATAAATATAGAGTATGTTTCTGCAATTGGAATAATGAATGAAGTAGATGGTAGATTAGGGAACGATACTTGCCATCTTGAGGGATTGGACACTGCAAGATTATAGTTCACATTTACTGAAGCTGGTGCATTACCTGAATTTTCAACTGTATATTCAAAAGATCTGGTTTGTCCTGGAATAAGCATCATATTTTCAAAAGATGCAACTATATCTAATTCAAAATATGGTTCTATAGTAACTACAAGAGTTGTAGATCCAAGTATTAGATAATCACCATTAAATTGAGTGAAATCATATGAAAATATTTGAATTGGGATAGTATAAGTTGCTCCTGCTTCTAACATTACGTTTGGACCAATATTCGGTAAACTAATATTCATAGTTATATCAATGCTATTATCTGAGCCGGGAGATATTGTTAGATTTTCCAATGTATCGAATGCCCATATACCCGATGTAGAGGTTTCTGGTAAAATAGGATTAAATGAGACGTTTGTTTCTAATAAGTTTCCTAAATTAATTAAACTGAAAGATGTTTGAATTTCTGTACCTGGCTGAGCAAAGAATGTAGTACTTCCTTGGAGAGTAAGCGCATGATCAGGATTAACAGTTACCGACATTGTTTTTCTATCTAATTCAGAATTATTATTTATTAATATCAAATCAAATGATCTAGATTCGTCGGCTCTTGCATCATTGGATGTTTTAGAATATACTCTAATTATTGCAGTATTTCCTGAGTTTACAATCATACTTTTTTCAGTTTCAATTTCTGTGTCAACTTCAGAGAAAGAAACCTGTAGATAATTATCATCTGAATTTTCAAGTTTTAAATCAAAAGTTTGGTTTGAATTTCCTGTATTATTTAATTCAAACATTATAGTTGATGTACCTAATCTATCCAATACTGCTACTGAAGATCCAGAGTTTAACTCAGCATCTATAAATTCATCTAATTTGAAATCTGCTGTAGCATAAGCTAAATAATTTTCAGGATTATCGATTGAAGTCACATATATCCAGATTGTATGAATTTTATCTGCACGTGCGGTTGCTGGCGGCACGGCAGTAACAGTGAAATCTTTGGAAAAGGTAGAAGAGGGGCTTTGAAACGAGTCTAATCTTGATTTAATAGTTCCAGGATTAGTGACCGTTATAGTCCATCCCGGCTCACCAATATAACTTACATTAAATGTGTTAGGAGAATTTCCCATATTAGTCAAAGTCATTTCGGCTGTAATAGACGTTCCAGGAGATCCTGTTCCTCTAGATTTTAATGCTAACTCTGCATCTTCTAACTCCATTATATCAAACTTAAATGTAGTTTCGTTGACAGAAGTTAATGGTGTATTTCCATTAAAATCTGAAACAGAAAACGTTGTTGAAGCATTGATATCAATTTTATATTCACCTGCTGCAGGATATGGGAAGTTTGTATTAAATGTGGATGAAATTGCTATTTGACCATACCCTGTTTCTCCGATATTTAATTCTAGTTGTTGAGGCGTGATACCAACATTCCACCTCATGTACTCAAATGGAGTAGCCCCCGTCACAGTAGGAGTAAAAGTTTCAATATAGTCTAAACTTACAACTGCACTTCCTTGGCCTGTAGCATCGAGGTTATGTTTAGCCTGAATTTGGAAATCCACAATTCTGATTACTGAGGCCCCTAATACTTCTTCTTCGAGAACATCTTCGATGCAAAACCATTCAGTTTGTCCTTCATCATAGCAGCGCTCTGCATCTTCTATCTCAAAATCAATTATTACAATTGGTAAAACTGTAATATAGGTTGTTGCTATTATACTTATACCTCCAGATAGAGGTGTGGCTTGGACTCTGAGATGCAATAGTATGTCTGCATCTATTTTCCATGAAGATAGGATTGGCATTTCTAATTCTGGAAGAGTTATTGTAACAGGAATGGTTATGTTTTCGCCTGGAAGTAATAAATTAGTTAATTCAACGGGAGCATCGATTGACCAATACGGAGTTGCTTCCAACATACCTACATTGATATCATATTGAGATGGTGCTGTACCGGTATTATTTAGTACATAATCAATTGTAACACTATTAGCAATTCCTGGTGCAATGTCAACATAATTATCACCTTTAGCATTGCCACTAGATTGTATCATAGTGCCCTCATATAATTCTCCAGCCATCACAACGGCGCTACTTGTCAAATCATATTGATTTCCGATACTGTGAACGATAATAGTTATTCTATCAGATTCTGATATAGCAGCATTCGCCGGGACAGATACTGAAATTTGTATGATGCTAGCAGCCCCTGATGCCAATACTAAAGGATCAGATACAGAATATATTTCTGGAGCGGCATTAGCCCAACCAGATAAGTTGGATTGAGTTACAGTAAAAGAATCAGTTTGATTTCCGGAATTTTGTAATAAAAAGGTAAGTGAAGTATTCTGACCTGGATCAATATTTCTATTAATTGGCGTAGATAGTATTGCCCTTAGTGAGGTAAACTCAACTTGTACTGAAGATATTGTTATCGTATCTGTATTCCCATTTGCACCCACTACTTCAACAATTCCTGATAATATATATTCGCCTTCAAGAGCCGTTCCATCAAACGTGATATCAATATCTGTTATTGGCGCAGGATTGGATAAACTACCGACTGGAGGTTGTACTGTTGTTGAGGATATAGGAACAGGATCTCCGCCAAGTGTAGATGTCAGAGATAAAAGTGCTGTGACGTCTACAGGCAATGTACCTGTATTGGCGACTGAAATAGTTCCTGACCAAGTGGCCCTTACTAGAGGATTTTCACCAGTAGGAAGCGTGGTTGTCAAAATTGAAGCATCTTCTATATCGTAAATATTTATATTGGATAGTATGTAATTATCGTTCGATGCATCAGAGTCAGATTCATCAGAATTGATTACCCAAGATGCTATTAGAGATATGCCAGATGTATACTCGCTTGAATCCCAATATAATAAATGATTTTCTTGCTGCCCTGCTAGAATATTGATGCTGCGATCGTCAACTTCTGTCACACTTGAGCCATCATTAACTGAAAGATACAGTGTTCCATTCGCATCCGAACCTCCATAATTGAATATTGATATTCTCACTATGTGCACCATAGGAGAGACTATTGGTATTCCTGAAATCATAACTGAGGGCGTAGTAATGTCTAGACCTGATACTGATACATCTGCATCAGATGCACCAGATAAAAGTTTATTTTCATTATTTAATTTTATTTCTGGAGAATATGGTAAAGTTGAAAATACCATTATTGCAATCAATAAAATTGCAATTCTTTTCATTTATTTCACTCCAAGTAAACTTCTAAAATATATTAGTATCAACTGGCTAAACGCAATCCGCCCGTATATGTAGGAGCATCGGCTGGGATATGAAACACTCGGTGATAAAATCTATTTGAGACATCTAATGCGGTTAATTTAACCGATGTTATGAAAAGATGTCGCACAAGTTCACACATATGGACCTAGCCGCGCTTGTAATCCTTGCGGCAATTTCAGGACTGTGTTTTCAAGGATTATATAGGCTAGTATTTGGTTCAAGTAGGAGAGTAATTTTACCGCCTACAGAAGCTAATCTCCCTGAATACGAAACGGAAACATTGAGGGTTCGCAGAGAAAGAAGTAGTGGAAGAAGAGCCGATAGATCAAATGTTTCGATTCCTTCACAGGGCTTGGGTGAAGGAAATGAGATTTTAGGTAAAGGTATAAACGAAGCCGTTGTAAATGATGCGGGTGTATCTGCGTTCAATGATAGATTGAAAAGAGAAGGTGCAAAAAGAGGAGCGGTCCAGGTCAGTTTGTTATGGAATAACTGGAATGATTTGGATTTACACCTAATAACCCCATCTGGTGAACATATATTCCATGATAACAGAAAATCTGCATGTGGAGGAGAGTTAGATTTAGATATGAATTTTAAACCAACTTCAAAAACACCTGTAGAGAATATAGTTTGGACTAAAACTCCACCTCCAGGAACTTACAGAGTTGGAGTAAGGCATTATAAAGTTCAACACAAGAATATGATATTAGCAAAAATACCTCTTATATCAAAGTTTATTTTGAAGAATGAAACTGAATTTAAAGTTAGCGTCACGGTTGGAGACAGTCAGCGAGTTTACGAAGGAATTATTGAACATCATAAAGTAGGTAGCGAGTTGTTGTTTGTTGCCAAATTTGCTATAGCGGAAACTAAAGCTGGTGATTTAAAACCAAAAGAAATTATATTAAAACCCACAAACGATGAAGTAAGTAAGGACATAGTTAGTAATAAATCAGTAAGCGAATATGACTTGTCTGTTAAACTATCATGGGATGGAGTAAATGACTTAGGATTATCAGTTGTTAGTCCAACTGGCAAGAAGATTTCTTTCTTAGATATTGGAAATAATGCTGATGGAGTATTTAATTTTGGAAAAGAGCAGGGTTTGCAATCGATTAGTTGGGATCAAAAGCCTGAAAGTGGAAAATATTCCATATTTGTTAATCAATATGAGATATCTGGAGAAAATAAAATAACAAAATTCAAAACATTTGTTACTAATAGTGGAGAGACTGAAGAATTCGAAGGGTCAATTAGTGAAGATGGAGAAAATATAGAAGTTGGTAGCTTTAACATCTCTTAAAGTAATAATTTTAAAATATTTTAATATTTTATTTTTAATAAAGATAGGACCTTTGCCATCCATTCTAACTTAAGCAATTTCAAATTTTTATTGGTGATGCCTGACCATTTTCCTACTATATCGGTCCTAGTTCCTGCCATGATTATATTGTCATTTGGCACGCCTGCGGATCGGACAAAACAGGCTGCTCTATCGCCATCAGTAAAGCCGCCTATGTTATACATACCATCAATTTTATTTGGAATTTGATGAGTTAAGACAATTTTTGTTTTATCATATGATTTATCTAATATCAAAAGTTTTTTCCATGAATTTTGATTATCACCATGGGCATGTAAAATTATTGGAACACCTCGTATAAATGCTTGCTCAGTACCTTTGCCACCATCCGCATCGCTAACAACACAAACTAACTTTGACCAAGCCAATTTTGATAGTGTATCAGGTAATGTTGAGAAAATTCCAACTGCACCATCGGCTGCAACAAATAGATTATTAGGATTTATCATTTCTTTTATCTCTGAAGTTGATATAGCGGCCCCAATGATTACAATATTACCATTGCTACCTTTTAATTTTGTTATTACCCTTAGTAATGTCTTATTACGCTCGGTTCTTATCCAAGATTTCTTATTAGAATTTTCAACATATTTTAATAAATTATTAGCACTGTCTATATCATCCGAAAGTTCCCAATCAAAAAAATTTCTTACATCGTCTTGTAATGTTAACAATTTTATATTTACAGGATTTAATTCAATATTTAAATCTGATTCCATAGACATTCTTAGAATGTCGGCTTGGTGAGTATTGAAGAACCTAGGGTCGTATAGGCCATTTATGCCAATGCCACTTGAGCCGCCCGAGATAGGCGACGAAATGCTATTGGCTAGATATGGATTTTTACCTCAAAGTACGCACTATGTTAGAGAATTACTATTAAAAAATGATATTACAATTGAACAGCTAATAAATGCTACATGGCTTGAAGACATCAGATCACGTGGTAGAATAAGACTAGTGGAAAGTATACTGCATAAAGGTGGAATAGGCGCCGTAACAAATATTGATTTATCTACTGACATCGGTAAAATGACTGAGGCGTTATCTTTTTTACATGCTATGTTGATTGTATGTGCGTCTTTTGATGAGAGATTACTGGCCCGATGGATAGAAGGAGAATCAAGTAGGGCTGACCAACTCTTAGGAATGGATAAGGAAAATTTTTTGATAGTTGCAAATTCTTATTTATCAGGGATAAGGGAAGAAGAAATTCCTGGCTCTGAAAGTATTTTTTGGATTCCAATGAGTGATTTCATAGAATTATGTCCGAGAATATCTGGAGATTATTGGAGATTAATTAATCGTCCAGTAAAAGATGGTTGGGTATCTATGACTGCTGGAGTTGGAGAAACTAGTAGACAACGTACTGCTAGATTAATAAAAGAACGAATAAGAGAAAACTTAATTCATATATGTAGCCAAAGAATGGAAAAAATGGATGATGAGTTTGCGGCTCAATTTTCAGATTCAGTTGAAAGAATAATTGGCTTATTCTCTGAACAAGTTCATGCTGAAATGCCAATTAGTGCTGCTAAAAGAACTGAGTGGCCTCCTTGTTTTGAGTTAGCCGTTTCAGAATTAAATCAAGGCATAAATGTAAATCATACTGGTAGAGTATTTTTGGCAGCTATGTCTAGATCAATGGGCCATTCTCAAGAAGAAGTTTTATCATTTTTTTCAAATGCACCTGATTTTAATGCTGATACAAGTTCTTATCAAATAAATCAGATATATGAAAGAGAATATACTCCTCATGGGTGTTCGGCCTTGAAGACTGGGGCAAGGTGCCCAGTTCAAAGAGGTGATAATTCACTTTGTGATCAAGATTGGATGAGCCATCCACTAAAATACCTACGTGCAAAGCAACGACAAAGGCATAATGAAGATAACATAGAAACTTAAATAAAACCTATACCCCTATTCATTATCACGAGATGATATGAAGTTTGCAATAACCAAATCAATAGATTTGAAAAATGGTCAAGTTACTTGGTCGATAAATCCTGAGTTGTTGAGGATCTATTCTTACCTATTTTTTTGGATAATAGTTGGTACTGGTTGGTATTTCACAAAACATCATTCAGATGTCAATTTTCATGATAATATACTCATTGATACTTTTGGATCAAATAGTATTTGTATATTATTTGATCATCCTCCTGGGAATTATATTCTTCCATCTCTTTGGGCGTTGAATTATCTTCTTTTGACATCTTATTCCATATCTTGTTGGTTACGAGTTTATCATGAAAAGGCTCTAAAGCATATTGAAAGTAATAGGTACAAATTTTATACTGCATGTACTTTAATAGAAATATTTTCATTTACCGTATTTAGTACAATATTTGCTATTAATCCAGAAGAAAGTGTGTTAATTCATACTTTACCTTTTACATTTTTAATTCTTGGATTATCAATTTTAAGTGCTAAAAATTATATTTATTATCCATTTGTGACCGAATTGAGCAACAAAGAAAAAATTCAGTCAAAGATACTGACTTCAATTCATATTTTCTCAAGTGTTTTTAAGATAATATTTCAAATTCTTGCAGTATTTCAAGTAAGTATTGTTTACTATGAGGGGATTTTGATGCTTAACGAAATATTAAGTGTAATTTGGTTATTTACTGCAGCAATAATTCCGATATATACCTCTTGGAAATTAAAAGATAGGGCAGGAAATTTAGAATTTACAATATCTCCAAAATTAACATCATTTTAATATGAATATTATTATAAAATTCATTATGTAAATAAATAAAATAAATTAAAACTCAAGATTTACTCTAATTGAATTGAGCAAAATAACAAATTCTTCATAGGTAACTTCCATGTATAGCGTGCTAACTCGACGGGGATGCATATGGTAAGAACTCTAGTAATGACTGTTGACAGAGATAATGATCTCGGAGTGAAGTCTGGGATTAGAGGCCCCGTTATTGGTAGAAAAAATGCTCTTAATGCTGTATTAAGATTAGGAATTGCCGATCCAGAAGAATCTGATACCAATGCTATATTTGGCGCTTTACATCATCATGATAAAATGATAGAAAATGCGAAGGGGAATGATGAAGTAGAAATTGCAATATTGACTGGGGATGTCCGTGTTGGCCCCCGTAGCGATAGGGCCATAGCAAGCCAATTGGAAGAAGTCATTCAAGAATTTCAGCCTGATTCAGCAGTTTTAGTCACTGATGGAGCTGACGATGAGGCTTCGCTTCCAATAATAACATCAAGGTTAAGAGTCGATCATATTGAAAAGATAATTGTTAGGCAAAATAGAGGAATAGAAAGTACCTATTATTACATAGTGAAAGCAGTTGAAGATCCAAGATGGCGAGCACGTTTATTAGTTCCATTAGCCATATTTCTAATGATTTTTGGATTAGGCATAATTTTACCTAATGGAGGAATATTGATAGGAGCAATGCCATTAATAATGGGAATATGGGTTATGACAAAGGGATTGGGATTGGAACAGCAACTTGATCGATTATTAAGTGATATGCGAGAAAGTGCGACCGGTGGCATTTGGTCTTCCTTACTATGGGCCCTTGCCATTGTATCAGTACTATTTTCGATTCTCACGGTTTGGCAAGTTTTAACTGGAACTACTGTAGAATTAAATAAATATGTTGAACAAGGTTACAGCAGTATAACTGTATTTGATTTAGATTCGGTAAATCGAGATATGGCAGTATGGGTAATTGCATTCGATCAGGCACTTACTTGGATCGTAGTGTCTATATTTTCATTTGCGCTATCCATAGGTGTTCTCAGATGGAAAGAAGGAACATTTACAGGAAGAAGTATACAATTAATTGGGCTTGGGGCAGTAATATATACAATGACGAAGGCTGTAATTGAAGTTCTTTTAACAGAGTTGTCTGGTGATGATTATAGTTTGGCATTTGGAGAAATATCTGAGACATGGTTTGTCCCAATCATGGCAACTGTACTCTATTATTTATTGAGAACTGTGGTTCAATCATTTGAAGAAGGTGATGAAGTTATTAATGGAAATAGATTTTGGGGCGTCTGATTTAAATATCTAAATTTAATTATAATCTGAATCCAATATTAAGATTCTGATTGTTGAGTTTTTCTTCTTATGTAATCAGAATAATTGCCCGGCCATACAAATAAGCTCCCATCTCCAGTTAATTCCCATATTGTATCACAGACTTTATCTAAGAAATATCTATCATGGCTAACTGTAATTATTCCACCCTCATATCCAATTAATGCACCTTCTAACGCTTCTTTAGCATCAGTATCTAAATGATTAGTGGGTTCATCTAATAATAGTAAATTATTTTCTTCCAATAATAAACATAGAAGTGCTATTCTCGCTCTTTCTCCTCCACTTAATTTTTCCAGTTTTGTTTTAGCCATATCTGAGGTAAATTGAAACTGACCTAGCATGGAGCGTATGTCTGCATATTCCATTCTGGGCTTTAAAAATTGAATCTGTTCAATAGGTGTAAAATCGAAATTTAACAATCTATGATCCTGATGAAAGTATCCTATTTGTACCCCTGGACGTACGTCTATTTCACCAGAATCTAATCTTAATTCTCCATTTATTATTCTTAGCAAAGTAGTTTTACCCGCTCCATTTGGGCCTATTATTCCTATTTTTTGCCCTCTTCTAACTCCTATATCTAGACCTCTAATTATGGGACGTGTGAGGTTATCAAAAGTCAAATGTGCCTTTTTGAAATCTAATACTTCTAAACTACTTTTCTCAGTTGCTTTCATGTTAAACATAAGAGGTTTTCTTAGATTAGGTTTAATTGATTTAAGCCAACTTAATTCTCTTTGTGTACGAGTAATCATGACATGCTTTTGAGAAACTGATTTATCATATTTGTTTGAACTTTTCATAGATTGCATTGCTCCTTTTACTCGTTTCAATTCTTTTTGGGTCTTTTCGATTCTGTCATTCAAGGTTTGTAAAAATAATTCTTTTTGTTTTAGATATGAAGAATAATTTCCCTTAAATCCCTTTGTGTGCGCGTCTTGAACTTCTACAACATTATTACAAACTCTATCTAAGAAATATCTATCGTGACTAACAATGAGTAGTGCCCCATTAAATCTAGTTAGAAAATTTTCTAACCAATCTAGAGTATGTAAATCTAAATGATTTGTTGGTTCATCAAGGAAGAAAACATCAATTTCATTTAATCCCACTAGTTGCCTTGCAAGTGCTACCTTTGCTCGTTCTCCACCTGATAAAAATGAAAGTTTTGTATCTAATTGATGGTGAGATAAGTCTAATGCTTTCAGAATTTCTTGTGCATGCCCTGCTACGTCGCCACCTCCAGAACGTGCCATAAGACTCTGTAATTCTTGATATCTATCCATATCTGGTTGCCAATCACCTTCATAAAAAGAAGGAGTGGCCATTTTTGCTTCTAATTGATTGATTTCATCTTCAATTTCTTGAAATTGCCTACCTCTTCGATTTAGTTCTTCACCCAAAGTAGCATTTTCATTTAAATCTCTTATTTGGGTTAAAAATGCAAGTCTCAATCCTGCTGCAAAAAAGATATCTCCAAGGTCTTGATTCTGGTTACTTATCGTTCGTAGCAAAGTAGTTTTACCTGCACCATTATGGCCCACAATTCCGATTCTATCACCTTCATCGATCCGTAAATTAACTCCTTCCAATACTTTTACGGGACCAAAAGCACGGTGGACCTCCTCGAGCCTTATGAGTTCCCGTACCATGTTTATTCGGGGCGACCTTTCTGATATAATACCAGTACAAATGAAAAGAGGTACGCTTTACGGACTTCATGGAAACTGTGGAGGTGGAGATTGAATGGACTGGTACAAAAAGACATGCAGAGTTACTTATATCTTCTATATCTCCAGATGATCCTGAATCTTTTCTTGCTGAGGTTATTGAGAGTAAGGATAGTGCAAAATTAATAATAAAAGTGTCCTCTAGTAATTTAAAGAGTATTAGATCGACCATTGATGATTTATTAGTTTGTTTATCTGCGGCTGATTTGAGTCTAAGCGTGATTGAAAAAAATAATTCTGATTAAAAATATTTATCAATGAAATACAACTATTCAAGATAGGGGTTCTCTACGGATTGGCATGGGAAGGTTGCCTCATGACCGTTCAAAGCTCCTGTGGAATGGACATATATTAGATGGTTCTCCTACTTCTTTATTCATAGAATCCATGGATGGTTGGATAGATGCAATGTTATTCGATGAACAAGGAGGAGGTAGTGGATCTAAAGGAATTATTAAAGCTAATATTATTGTAAAAGAAGATGGTGTTATTTGTGGCAAACCAATCATAAATAGATTAATTGAACGCCATTTTTCTAAATGTGCAATATCATGGAATATTGATGAAGGTGAAGATGTAAAAAGTGGCCAAATTATTGTCACTATAACTGGTGAATCAATTGAAATACTAAGAATTGAACGAATTATGTTGAATATTTTGGGGAATCTGTCTGGTATTGCAACCAATACAAATAATTGGACAAAAAAATCTTCTAACATAAAATTAGCAGCTACTCGTAAAACAGATTGGGGCCTTTTAGACAAATGGGCAATACATGTTGGAGGGGGATTGACACATAGGCTAAATAGAAATGATGCATTAATGATGAAAGAAAATGATTTCATATCTCTAAAATTCCATAATGAAAGTAATTCTGAAACAATTAAACGAGTCATGAGTAATATTATTATAACTCAAGAAGAGTTTGTTATTGTTGAAGTTCAAAATTTAATCGATGCAATTATTGTTGTGGATGTTTGGAAAAATATATTGAATAAAAGTGATAAGATAGTATTGTTATTAGATAATGTCGGCCCCAAAATTGCAAAGAATATTTCTTTATCATTATCAAGTAAAAATCTCCGAGATTATTGCATATTGGAGGGGTCAGGAAATATTGATATGAATTCTCTTGAAGAGTGGTCTGAAAGTGAGATTGAATTGATTTCATCAAGTGGACTAAATAGAGGAGTTCGTCCTCTGGATTTATCAATGATATTTGAGGAGGATACTAATGTCTAATATATCAAAAAGTCATCCAAGATATAGATCTTTGATTGCTAGGGAAAAGTTAGTTGAAGCATCTAATAATGGTCTTTTGGCCCATTCGGCAATGATCGCTCATGGAAGAGGTGAGGCGTTTGACTATCTATTAGGTGAAGAAACCTCTAAATCTGCTAAATTAGCGATAAAAGAAGTTGCATATAGACTAAATAAATCAAAAAATCCAATCATATCTGTAAATGGGAATACAGTAGTATTAGCAGGAGAAGATTTGATACGTATTGCGGCTGTTTTGGAGTGCCCGATAGAAATAAATCTCTACTATAGAACAGAAGAGAGGATATCAAAATTATTACGACTGTTAAACGAGCAAAAAAATAAAGTTGCTAAAGAGGCTTGTCCAGAAGGATGGATTGGTGATTGGGATAAATCAGTTAATTCCGTTAGACTACTAGGACAAGAAAATGATGGTGTAATCATTGGTTTAGAAGGTCCTAGAGCAATTTGCTCCTCTGAAGGAATTCAACGCTCAAAAACGGTATTAGTTCCACTCGAGGATGGCGATAGGTGTGAAGCGCTTGTTGCACTTGGAAAAGAAGTTTTAGTAATAGATTTAAATCCGTTATCAAGAACTGCGAGGAAAGCGTCTGTGACTATTGTTGATGAAGTTTCAAGGGCTGCTAACTTAATTTTGAATGAAATAATAATTAAGGATTATGAAATCAAAGAATGGGATAATGAATCAACACTAAGAGATGCATTAAAAATTATTTCAAAATCTATGAATAAGATATAAATTAGTATATCATACAGCAATTATTCCCTATGATATGTAGTTCCTTTTATTATTTCAGTAGCACGATACAATTGTTCAATAAAAATTGATGCGGCCATTTCATGTGGAAATGTCATTGGTGAAAGTGAAATTGAGTGATGGATTTTAGATTTAAATTTCTTACTAAATCCATCTGGAGGCCCTAATGCAAAGTTGGTTGTAGTATGATCCATCATTGTTTGAGAAATTAATACTGATAAGTCTTTGCTAGATAATTTTTCTCCATTTTCATCTATTAGTATCAAATTACCCTTAAGATTCAAAAGCATATGCTCATAATCAATAGATTTGTTTTTATCTGAATAATATGATAATGAAATACCTTTACCTTTTAATCGCTTATAATATTCATTAATTATAGTGAAATATGATTTTTCTTTTGGTTTACCATATAAATATACAACTATCCTACCCACGATATAACCAAGAGCAGCTCGGTAATAGTGGTTCGCAAAGCATCAAGAATAAATACATTCAGGATTACATGATATGAGCAGATGGCGGCGTCGGCGAAAGGCAAAACCATTGGCTGAAGAACCTCACATGAGAGGTGCTAGAATGTGGCTACAAGACTTGAGAGAACTTTGTGAAATGTCATTTGATAACCACATAGAAGGGCAGCGCAAAGTTAGGGAAATGCAAATCGAATGGTTGGATGCTCACAAAAAAATTGAAATTAGTGATTTACTATTAGATGGATTAGATAGACGGGCTTTTAGGCTTTTAAGATCAGACGTAAAAGAATGGTTGGAATGGTTAGATAATGAGAAATTTTGGGAGCCTGGTTGGAAGGACGAAGTGGTTGAAGAATGATTTCTTTGAGTATTTGGATTTTATTATACATCATGATTGGGAGCGTAGTACTTTACTACAGTAATTATCAACCATTTCCGGAAATAGGTGGAAAGTATGGATGGTTACTCATATCTTTTGGAGTAGTATTTTGGATTTCAAGTACCGCACCAAGAGAGACTATGGAAGAAATACCGGCACTAATTTCAACATTTCTAGGCGGATTGGGAGTTATTTTTGGCGTAAGGCATATGGTAATTACAAAACATGATGTTATTTTAGCACCATTTAGTGGAGTTTTATTCTGCATAGGTTCTATAGATCTACTTACTAAAAATTGGATATCTACCACATCTACAGAACAGATAATTTCATTCATAATAGCGTCTCTTATAATTACATTAGAAATATATCTTGCGTTTAGAGGATTGGTTGTTGGAGTCCCTGGTATTTCATGGTCAAAGTCCGGGTTAAGACAAATTAATAGAGGATTAATATATGGCGATAATGGAGCAATTGCTCACTTTGAAAAATCATGGGATATGAATGATCCATGGTTAAATGCTATGAGTCACGCGGTTTTAATATTAATATATGATAAAATAGGTAATAAATTAGAAAAAGAGCGTCATTTAATAGAGTTAGAAAAAGGAGGAGGTTGGAATGCAGTTGATAAGTCATGGACTGATGCAATTAAAAAATCCTTAACGGATATATCTCTATAAGAATGCACGAACTATTCAAAATATCATAGCCTTTCCGATGAATAAAATGGTTCGGATTACTAAAGTGCATACTGGAGGAGGAGATACTGGGGAAACATCCTTAGTAGATGGAAAAAGGGTTGGTAAAGGAGATTCGCGTGTAGAATTATACGGCACTATTGATGAATTAAATTCACAAATAGGGGTCGTGAGGATGGAGATAAAAAGATATGATGCCCCTAAAGAAGTTAAAATAAATACTGATATCTCATTGGGACGAGTTCAACAAGAGTTATTTGATATTGGTGGCGAGTGTGCATGTACACCCGGAAAATTGCCAAAAATGATGGTATTAATTGGGATGGCAGAAGGTGAAAAGTTAGTTGATGAGATGAATAGTTGGTTGGAGGACGTAGATCCGCTTGAGTCATTTATTATGCCAACTGGCTCTGCACCTGTTGCTGCATTACATGTTTCAAGAACTGTGGCAAGAAGAGCTGAAAGGCTTGCATGTCTTATGAGAGAAAAGTCTGGAAAAGATTCGCTTAGATTAGAAATAATCTCTTATCTAAATCGATTATCAGATTGGATGTTTGTAATGGGCCGCTGGATAAGTGCAAAGTGTGGTGATGAGGAAGTTCTTTGGACCCCTCTTGGTAAAAGATCTGATAATAGCTAGATTTATTTTTTGATTTTTTCTCTATAATTACGCGCGGATTGAAGAAGTATTTTTTCTTGACTAAAAGTTAATTGTTTTTCACAATCTTCAAAATTTAGCCATAAATAATTAGTATGTTCATGGGAAAGTTTTACTTCCAACTCATCAGTTTCAGCTAAAAACCAAAATACCTGCTTTGGAATTTCTTTTCCCTTTCTTTTGAATGTGTAATCTGTACGAAAATTCCAATTTTTGTCTATGATTATTTCTTTTATACCGGTTTCTTCTATCAATTCTCTTAATGCAGTTGAATGGTGATCATCATCATCATCTTCGATATGTCCCTTTGGAAAACTCCAGTGACCTTGGGGGTATTGAAGTAAAAGAATGCTATCATAATTGACTAAAACGAATCCACAAGATGTTTCCATGGATGTGGCATGATGGGTTTACATATCGTAATTTTGTATAAAAAATATAAATTATAAGATTATTTTGAACATTTTTAAGTAAAGTACAATGGTATAACTCTTTTAGCATTAAAAATGAATTCACCGGTTCTATCCCTAGATATCAGGAAAATTGTAACTGATAGTGATTTAGATGGAGTTGTGACGGCTGCTATTTTAAAGAGACATTGGAAGGATGCAGAAATTATTTTTGCTCATCCGGGTGAGTTGCGTTCTGGAATTTTAGATGGGTTGATAGATAAATACACGGCAATATGTGATTTACCAATGCATCCCAGATGTGGCCTAAATATTGACCATCATCAGACAAATAAAATAATAGATGATTTACAAACAAATGGTATATTTATTTGGAAAGATTACCCTTCTGCTGCACGTATTGCATATGAAATTATATCTGAAGTCATTGATTTATCTGATTTGGAAGAATTGTTATTTTGGGTTGATAAAATTGATAGTGGGAATATAAAGAAGGAGGAGTTTTTAGAAGGTGGAGATGTATTTTTAATTGGAAAATTGATTGGTAGTAATCAAATTATTAATTTACAAATACTTGAAGCAATTAAAAATCGAGAATCTATTAAAAATATACTTTCTAAGAAGATGATGTGGCCTCACCTCAAGAATATTCAAGATGAAAGGATAATGATTGATAGTTTAATCGATAAAACCTTAGAAGTCAACAATAGATTAGCAATAGTTAGATTTGAAGATTCTGGGATAAGGTCCAATGGTTATCATATAACTGCTAAAGTAGGAGATGATTGTGATGCATGTATAATAATACATGGATATACAAATTCAAAATTTAATAATAATGGAGAATATCCTGTTTCTGCATCATTTTATACTAATTCTTTCTTACATACTACCGGAGGAATATATAATTTGATAAAAATGGCAAAAAAGTTTGATGTTGATGGTGGTGGGCATGAAAATGCTTGTGGATGTAGAATTATGCCCCTAGATGACGGAATATTAGTGAGTAGGGAATTAAATAATTTAGATATAGAAAGAAACATAAAGGCATGGGTTGAAATGTGGAATACAAACTAAATAATTTGTAAAAGATATAAAAAACCTAAAAATGCATGAATTAATATAAGAATTGCCATTATATCTCCAATTCTACCATGTGTATCTCTAGTTTTAGAAAAAGATTGCTTACTTTCTTTCTTTCTTTGGGTAGAATGTCCTGTAAGCCAAAGAATTAACATCAAGAGTAATCCAAGTAATCCCCCTGATGAGTGGAAATTATTTGGCAAAATATATGTGTCAATGGGTAAATCATTAAAAATTGCCCTAGATATTTCACCCATAAATGCCAATACTATAACAAAAAGAGTAGCTAACATGATTTTATTACCGTCAGATATGTGTTTCCTATTTGCCTTAATTAGATCATCACCTTTCAATAATTTTCTCTTTTTACGCCATTTTAGTTGCGTCATAAATATCATAATTAATAATAATGCAGCAAATGGATGAATGAGAATTACGATGATTGGTAGTAATTCCATGATGCTCGAAAGTATGCATATGACTTGAGGTCTCTGTTGCTGAATTGTGTGTATGTAGGGGATGTATTGATGTATGAAGGTTGAGGGCCGTCAATCGGAGGTCTTCAATTGGAGGAATATCTACTTGAATGTCTAGAATCATTATCTCAATCTGGTGATGATAAGATAAGGAGATTAAACAGAGTACAGAAAATCTCTGCTTGGGACCTTATGACTAAGGAATGGCGTGCTTTAGCTGCTCTTGCTGCAAAAAAAGAAGGTTTGCCGACAATAAATATAGATGAGGATAAGAGTTCGGTAACTCAAAATCGTAAAATAAATAAAAAAATAGGGAGGCGCGGCGGTAAAGGACTAAGGAAAGGTTTTGAAGATAATCTGGCATTACCTCAAGATATATTTCTTTCAAATGAGGCTCCTGGTTACAAATTGGCAGTTTTAATTGCTCAACAAAATAAAATGGGAGATCTGTGGAAATCTGATTGGAATGAAAAGATGATTGAAATAAGATCCGAGTGCCAAAAAGGACTTCACCCTGTTTGGAGTAAATTAGCTAAAGAATCTGGACTCTTTGCTGAATTAAGTAGATTTAAAATTAGTGAGAACAGTAAAAAACATATAGATTCAACAAATTGGATTAAATCATCTTATTTTGATCCCGAAGATACGACCTCACTAAGAAACTGGCTAAAGTTGGATTTACCATTTAATGCTAAAACAGAACAATTGAAAGTCATTCAAAAAATAGAGAAAGATTTAGGAAAAAAACCAAGATATGGTGAATGGAATGGATGGATGAGCCCTTCATTGAGGAATCAAAATAATGAAATTGCTTTCATTGAAGGGATTTTACTAGCCTCTTCGAAAAATCCAGATGCAATACAAGTTTTAGAAAACATTACTGACAAAACAATGAAAGAAGTAGTAGAAAAACATATTAGATTACTAAAATTACGTATGGGAAATTTAGAAAATTGGAAAGAGGATTCAAAAATAAATGGAAAGGACTTATTATCGCAAGCAATACGAAATTGTGCTTGGAAAGAAATAAATAATATTGAAGATGATTTATCTATTGAAGACTTAAAGTATGGAATTGAGACTTTGGTTGGATCTGGTACCAAAATACCAAATTCACTAGGTTGGAAATTAGTCTCTGCCCTTCAAGAAAAAGAAAAATTAGATGAGGCTGATGATTTAGCAAAAATATTACAGATTGAAAATAATAATCAACTTAAAATAGCATTAAAACTTAATTCTGCTGATGATTTATCTATAGAAGAATTAATTATTTCATCTTTAAATAATCTAAATGATGAGGGTCTTTTAATTGTGACAAACGATCTTTCTTGTAGTTATGAGATAAAAATTAATGCTGCAGAAAAATTATCTAAGTTGGATTATATAAGACATACAAGTCAAATTTTAGATGTATTTACAGAGGCTGCTGATGTTGAAAATCTTGCAAAGATTATAATTAAAAATCGCTCCTTGATAAAAGTATATCCTGAAAGAGTTTTGTTAATTTGGCACATGATTTCGGCTAAATCTTCAATAGGAATGTTACCTACTTTAGAAGATATGCGAAAAGAAGCTCTTATGTCAATTTCAGACTCTCCAAATGATACTGTACTTTCAACAATATCAAAAGAGCTTATTGCATTACTTGATGGGATTCCTGATGAAATTGGATCAATACAAAAGAAATTAGACAGAGAAGGTATTTTGTCCCTTAATGAAGTTCGAAGGGCTTTATCTCCAGATGGAGATAGTATGGTTAGATCAAAGACAATTAATAGACTTAAAGAATCCATATTAGCTGCAGATATTTCCTATTTAGAAAATGCACTATTTCAATGCCTAGTTGATTCTTTGATATTAAATAGGGCTGCAATAGATATTGAAAGTGGCATGGATGAAAGGATAAATGATGCAAATAAGGTATTATCAACTCTTTCAAATAAAGAAGATGTATCAATGATAAGTATAAAATTCATTACAGAGATGGTCATAGAGCATGGTAAAATATTATCAGAAGGTATAGAACCCCTGGAAAAATGGTATAGAAGATATGATAATAATAGTTTAGAATCTAAATTAATTAAAGCAACAATACAAAGTTCCAGAAATAATGATTTAGAAGCTGCACGAGAATACAGAGATGCAGCTAATAAAGTTCGAGATGATTTTGCAAAATATGCTTTAATAATGAGGAAAGCTTTGATTTCTTATGCCCATGGTGAAGGATGGAGAGAGGCTGTAAAATTAATAGAGTCTGAAACAGCTCTAGCTGCTACAGTGACAAAACGATTTCAACTATATCTTAATGTTTGTAATGATGATTTAGATGATAAAAAAGATGTGGCCCGGAATAGGCTAAGACAATATGCATCAAGCGGCATTCAAGATAGGGAAGATGATTTTAGAGAAAATAAAGAAAGTCAAATTGAAGCATTGGAAATGCTAATGCGCTATCCTGAAGATTTAGATCCTCCATTACCGAAGTCTCCATTTCAGGGAAGAGTCAAGGCTACCATTAGAGGCTTACAACGTATGGAAAGTAGTAGGCAATCTGAGTTAGATTTGAAATTTGAACAAGAATTATCGCGAGAAAATAAGGATATTTTGGAAATAGTAAATATTGCTAATCAAATGGCAGAAGAAAAGCCAATAAGAGGTTTAAGAAAACTTGAAAGAGCAGTTGGATCAAATAAATTCACAGATATCCAGCTAATTAGATTGAGTAGAGCGTCAGAAGCAATGTTTGGAGGGCATAGTTCTATTATTCCAATTAGAGATAGGAAATCGCTTCGTAATCTTTCACTGAAACCAGTCGTAATAGTCGATACAAATATATTAATTGATGCATTGAAAGACGATTTGGTAAGAGAAATTACAGGAGATAGTTTTGGAAGTCTGAATTGGACAGTAGAACGATCATTTCATTGGATGCTTAGACGACGGAAAAAAGAAGGTTTGATGTTGATGAATATCCCTCCAGTAGTGATGTCTGAATTCCTAAATCGTACAAAAAGTCCTGAAGATGTATTAAATTTATTTTCGAATAAAATTTATATTGATCCTGATATTTGGAGTAAGAGCATTACACAAGAATTACTTATAGACAAGGTAACTAAAATTTGTAGAGAATTTGGTGATTGGGAATATACTTTTGATAAAGAAGAAATGAAAAATATGGAGTTAGAACAATTCTTAATAAGTCATAAAGATATTTTTATTGAAATAACTAATCAAAAAATGAATAGGGAGGATTACGTAGATAGAAGTATTATAGAAGGAGAGGAAATATATCCTGAAAGAGGGGATCTAGAAATTATTCGTTCAGCAGCATTGATTGCAAAATCTTTCAATCCTGAGATAGGAAGTGTAATTATTGCTACCAGAGATAGTGATTTTAAATTAATATCTAGATCTTTAGAAGAAAAGTATGGATTTGGAGTAGTTGGAGATGCACAAGAATTGAACAGGCGAGTTCTTAGATAATTTCTAAATAATTTATTTTTGATTATTTATCCAATTCTCTAATATTTGCCTTCTTTTTAATACGTCAACTCTTGATGTATGTGGCATATCCGGTACTATATGTATTTCAGCAATATCACTAAAATGTTCCTTTAAAAGATTAAAATGTTCAATTCCTAAAGTCTCATCTTGTTCTGCCTGAATGACAAGAATTGGAACTTTGGGAACTCCCCAAAATGGTATCTGAGCATTGGAATATCCAACATTAAGATCAGGATGAATGCGTTGATATTCTCTTCTGAGTATATGTCTTACCCAAGGATTTGCCATAACGGCCCTGCCAGGTAATTTTTGTTCTATTACAAGTGGGAAAGAGGTAGCTGGAGATTCTAAAATCACACCTTTTAGAGAGTCTCCCCACCAATCTGAACTAAATGAAGAAAGTCTAATTGTCAAAAATCCACCCATAGAATGCCCATATATCCAAAATTTCTCAGGTTTGAATCCTATCATCTTAGGAGTTTGTTCTAATAATAGTTCAATATCTGCTACCACTTTCAAGATAGTCCATTCATATTTTCCTTTTTGTTCACCAAATCCTCTTTGATCTAGGCTTAGCACATTTAGGCCCATTGAATTCATGTGTTGACATCTAGATTCTCCTCTTCCAAGTGTAGAATTATATCCATGAAGATACAAAATAACATCTTTGCTTTTGGTTTCAGATTCTAAAAATTGTGCCTTTAGATTCTCCTTACCCCATCCTTTGAAATTAAATGTTTTCCAACGGTTATCTGTGAGTTTGGTTATAGTTCTAGGAGGAGTAATGAATACTGATGAATATATTCTCCACCTCATAAATAGCCAACCTGAAATTGGTATTGATATTCCTAATAAAAACCAAGTGATACGATAAGTTCGCCAAACTGGAAAAATAATTATGGACATAATTTGTAATATTATCAAGGCGGTCAAAATCTTAGGTTTACTGAGTAAAAGAGGTTTTGGCGTTTTTTCATACACTGCTGCCCTAAACTTAGATACTTCAGATTTTTTATTTTGATTTAAATAATTCAAAAAACTAACCCCTGTATAAACTTAAGGAGAATGGTTACATAAATAACATAGTGATATTGATTACAACATGTATGAATACTAACATTAAGTAATTTTTAGTACACTAAGGGAGGACTAAATAATCAAAATTTGAAATACCGGATAATTAAGCGCGGCCATGGAAGGAGCAACGGACCCATCGGATCTTGAAGATCGCCTTTATTATAAAATTGGGGAATTTGTATATGATAATGCAAAAGTTGTATTAACATTAACTATGCTTCTTTGTGCCGCACTTGCTGGTTTAATGACACTTGAACCTAAATATGTTGAAGGATATGGTGAAGGAGATTTAGAATCTGTTTATGGATGGAATGCAATATCTCTTGGTTTTAGTTCGGATGAAGAAGGCGCTCAGGAATCTTTCTACGTACTTTTCCACCATCCTGATAAACAATCAAATGATTCTGAGGTAAAATCTACAATAAAAGAAACATTATCGATACTTAATGAATCTAATTCTGTAATTCTTCATTATCCGTGGCTTACAAATGATGCGAATCGGTCTGAATTAATTAGTACTGTTGATTCCTCTTGGTCTAGAGTTAAGGTAGATATAGTCTTAGATAGAGAAAATGCAAAAATATTATTAAAAAATACAATAGAACATATTGCTTTGCCTGAGTCTGCCCCTCTTGGGATGGAAAAATGGGTTACAGGAAATTTAGCGATTGACGTAACATTTGACCTCACATTAGAAGAAGAACTAATCCAAGCAGAAATTATTTCGGCACCTTTGACCTTGATCATATTAATATTTGTATTTGGAAGTTTAGTTGCAGCTGGTTTACCTGTACTAACTGGAATTTACACTGTTGTTGCAGCAATTGGAATTGTTACTGGCTTGACATATATATTCGATGATATTACAATTTATGCAAATAATATTGTATCTCTTCTTGGAATAGGCCTTAGTGTTGACTATTCTCTTTTTATTGTAAATCGCTTTAGAGAAGAGTTGGGTCGTGGACATGATAGAAGAACTGCGATTGCAGTAACTAGTGCGACGGCTGGTAGAGCGATATTTTTCTCTGGAATGACAGTAATATCAGGATTGATGGGGATGTTATTCTTTGATAATACTGGTTTACCCTCATTGGGATGGGGTGGAATCTGTGCAACTTTCGTAGCACTAACTTCATCAATTGTACTTTTACCTGCAATATTATCTCTTCTTGGTGAAAGAGTGAATGCGATTAAAATACCATTCTCTAATGTAAATACAGAGTCCGAAAGCGGATTTTGGCCATGGATTGCAAATAATGTTATGGAACGTCCTTTGTCGGTTTTAATACCTTCAATAATAGTTTTAATGCTGGCCGGATCTCCTTTCTTAAACGCAGAATGGGGGATTACAACATGGAAGGCATTAAGTCCGGATGATGAAGCAAGAAATGGAATGGAAATAACTGATGAAAAGTGGCCTGGAGATATTGCTAATACTGTTCAGATAGTTTTTGAAACTAATGATGAAATAAATCCATTTTCAGAGGATAATTTGAGAGGTTTATATGACTTTTCAGTTGATATTCTTGAAATAGAAAATACTCTTTATGTCTATAATTATGCTCATTTTGATGTAAATATGACTATTGATGAAGTAGTTACATTTTGGGACACGTCCAATGATGGAGATTTAAGTACTGAGGATAAATATATTATTGATTTACAGAGAGACTTCCATAGAGGCAGTTCAATTGGGACTAATGGTATTATACTTGCTCAGGTAGGTATAGATGGTGATCAAGCCAGTGAAAAATCAAGAAATGTAGTCAACGAAATTAGAGATTTAGAGTCAAAAGATAGTCAATTTGGAGGAGGAACTGAAGTTTATGTGGCAGGTTTAGCAGCATACAATCAGGATGTGCTTGATGCAGTAGTAGAGAATCTCCCAATTGCTATAGCATTTATTCTGATAACCAGTTATATCCTAATTTTCTTACAAGTTAGATCAGTAATTTTACCGTTTAAAGCTCTAATAATGAATATCTTATCGGTAACTGCATCATTTGGAGTATTGGTTTGGGTATTCCAAGAAGGAAATGGTTCGGAATTATTGAATTTTACTCCCCAACCGATAGACCCAACTACTCCAGTAATGATTTTTGCCATACTATTTGGACTAAGTATGGATTATGAAGTATTGATGTTATCTAGAATTCATGAGGAGTGGGAAAGAACTAATGATAATACAAAAGCAGTTGCAATTGGTTTGCAAAAAAGTGGCCGTATAATTACATCTGCTGCTCTTGTGATGATAACAGTATTCGCAGCCTTTGGTCTTTCATCAGTTTCTTTAATGAAGCAATTTGGTTTTATGCTTGCCCTTGGAGTTGCAGTAGATGCAACATTGGTTCGGGCCCTTGTTGTTCCATCTACGATGAGGTTGATGGGGACACTGAATTGGTGGGCACCATCTTGGTTACAACAAAAACCCAGCCATGAAGTAAATGATTCTGAGTTATGATTACATATGTAAAATCATTGCTTCGCCAAATTCACTACATTTCAGTAAAGTTGCATCATCCATTAATCTCTCAAAGTCGTATGTTACGGTCTTGGCCAATATTGCACCTTCCATCCCCTTCACTATCAAATCTGCTGCTTCACTCCATCCCATGTGCCTAAGCATCATTTCTGCTGATAGAATTAAGGATCCGGGGTTTACTTTGTCTTGACCTTCATATTTTGGAGCAGTGCCATGAGTAGCCTCAAAAATTGAAATTCCAGAATCATAATTTATATTAGCACCTGGAGCAATCCCAATTCCTCCTACTTGAGCAGCAAGAGCATCAGAAATATAGTCGCCATTTAGATTCATTGTTGTCAATACACTGTATTCCTTTGGTCTTGTTAAAATTTGTTGTAACATAGCGTCTGCAATAACATCTTTTATGATAATTTTAGTACCTGTTATAGGATTAATCATTGAGCACCATGGCCCTCCATCGATCTCGATAGCTCCAAATTCATCTTTTGCTAATTGATACCCCCAGTCCCTAAATCCTCCTTCAGTAAATTTCATAATATTTCCTTTGTGTACTATCGTCACATTTTGTTCATTATTGCTTATTGCATGATTAATTGCCGCTCTTACAATTCTCGTAGTTCCTTCTTTACTAATTGGTTTTATTCCAATCCCGCTTGTATCTGGGAATCTAATTTTTGTAACTCCCATTTCATCATGTAAGAAATTTATTACTTTCTGCACTTCCGGACTACCTGCTTCCCATTCTATTCCAGCATAAACATCTTCACTATTTTCACGAAAAATAATCATATTTACATTCTCTGGCGATTTTACGGGACTAGGAGTTCCATCGTACCACCTAACTGGGCGTACGCAAGCATAAAGGTCGAGTTTTTGGCGAAGCGCTACATTTAGACTTCTTATTCCTCCTCCCACAGGAGTTGTAAGAGGTCCTTTAATTGAAATTAGACCTGTTTGCATGGATGTCAGAGTATCACTAGGGAGCCATTCACCTGTTGCATCAAATGCTTTTTGGCCTGCTAAAACTTCACTCCAATAAATTTTTCTTTCATTTTTATATGCCTTATTAACTGCAGCATCTACAACATTGATCATAACTGGAGTGATGTCTATGCCGATTCCGTCGCCCTCAATATAATGAATAATTGGCGTATTGGGTACAATTAATTCCCCATCATTCATTGTTACTTTAACTCCCTGTGCCATATCCATCATATAGCCCACTTAGCGGTCATTCAAGAAGCCAACCCTCTTGACCTAGTTACTTACAGGTTGTAAATATGAAAGGCATGGTTCGTTGGGTAGAAGGTTTGACAATGGAGGGCATCACATCAAATGGAAAATCTTTTGGAATATATGGTGATGAATATCCTAGTCCAATGGAAATGGTGCTTCATGCTCACGCTGCATGCTCTTTCGTAGATGTAATAAGTGGACTTAAAGATAGAATTAAAAATGTAAAATCTGCACATATAGAAATTGATTCTGAAAGATCAGAGGATTCTCCGCGAGTTTTCACAAAAATTAATATGAAATATATTATTGATGGCCAAGTTCCAAAGGAATTAGTCATGCGTATAATTGAATATAGTCATGAAAAGCTATGTTCTGTTGGAATAATGTTAACAGGTTATGGAGTAAAATTAACGTGGGAATTAGTAATAAATAATTCTGATAAATAACTAGTATTTTAAATTTAGAAATAAATTAAAATCCAGTTAATGGTATTATTTTGGCAGCACTCTTCCTCAAGCATTAAACACCCTCCATTCAGAAGATGAAATCCCGCTATGCGTGAGACCTTAAAAATCGTCTATTAAAAATTAATGAGTTGGTAAATAATGCAGTCTAAAATAAAAAATAATAATTCATCATTAGAAGAGGAAAATGGCATGGTCATTGAAAGACGTTTTACTGCTAGTGGGAATGATCCTTTTGGGTCTTTCAATTGGATTGAGATGGATGTTGAAATAAGAAATCCTGATGGATCCATGGCTGAATCAATATATGGAGTAAAACTTCCTTCTGGATTTTCAGGAGTACCAGGAAAAGTACTAGCGCAGAAATATTTACGTAAAGCCGGTGTACCTTTGTACCTCAGAAAGGTACCTGAAGAGGGAGTACCGGTATGGCTTCAAAGAAGTGAACCTGATCACGAGAAGCTTCAATCCATAGATAAAAATGAAAGATTTGGGGGAGAAATAGATGGAAGAAGCTTGTTTAGACGCTTGGCTGGTACTTGGACATATTGGGGATGGAAGTATGGATACTTTGCTAGAGAAGCTGATGCATTATCATATTTTGATGAAATGTGTTATCTAATTGCCAGTCAAAGGTCTGCTCCAAACAGTCCTCAATGGTTCAATACTGGTCTACATTGGGCGTATGGGATAGAGGGGCCTGCACAAGGGCACCATTACATTGATCCTTCTACAGGAGATTTAGAGCTATCAATAAACGCATATGAACACCCACAACCACACGCCTGCTTTATTCAATCTGTCTCGGATAAATTAGTTGGAGGTACTGGATCAATAATGGGATTATGGAATCGTGAAGCATTGTTATTCAAGTACGGTTCAGGCACGGGCTCAAATTTCTCTAGAATAAGGGGGAAAGATGAGCCTTTATCCGGCGGTGGTAAATCATCGGGTTTGCTATCATTCTTAAAAATTGGAGATAGGGCTGCTGGAGCAATAAAGTCAGGAGGGACTACCCGTAGGGCTGCTAAAATGGTTACATTAGATTTGGATCATCCAGATATTGAAGAATATATTGATTGGAAATCTAGTGAAGAAGAGAAAGTTTCTGCACTTGTGATAGGAAGTAATATCCTTCAAAGACATGCAAATTCAATAATGGATTCTATTTGGAATCATGAAAGTGATAATAGTAGATTTGACCAAGGAGTCAATTCTCTACTAAGAAAATCAATGGTTAAAGCAATAAAAGATAGTGTTCCACAACCTCACATTCAAAGAATCATAGATCTAGCAAAACAAGGTTGGAAAGGAGTTGATTTTGATGTTTTTGATACTGATTGGCAGGGTGAGGCTTACATGACTGTATCGGGACAAAATAGTAACAATTCTGTAAGAGTTCCTAATGAATTTATGGATGCTGTAGAAAATAAAGATAGTTGGAATTTATACTGGAGAACAGAGTTAGATAAAGCTGAAGAAGAGGACAGATTACCTGAGCCTTGCAAAGTGCTCGATGCCAGCGAACTATGGAATAAAGTAGCATATACAGCTTGGGCGTGTGCTGATCCTGGTGTACAGTTTGATACGACAATAAATGAATGGCATACTTGTCCTGAAGGAGGGAAGATAAATGGTTCAAATCCATGTTCTGAATATATGTTTTTAGATGATACGGCTTGTAATCTTGCCAGTATAAACCTCTTAAAATATTATGACATGAATACACAGGTATTCAATATTGAAGATTTTCGTCATAGTGTAAGACTTTGGACTACTACTTTAGAAATTAGTGTTTTGATGGCACAATTTCCTTCTGCGGAAATAGCTAAAAAGTCGTATGATTATCGAACATTGGGACTTGGTTATTGTAATATTGGATCTTTATTGATGCATATGGGAATACCATATGATGATGAAAGAGGGTATGCAATTTGTGGTGCCATGACTGCAATTATGTGCGGAGAATCATATGCAACTAGTGCTGAAATAGCATCAATATTGGGCCCATATCCAGATTATGAAAGAAATAAAGAACATATGCTTAAAGTAATGAGGAATCATAGAAGAGCAGCCTACGGAAATGATGCGGATGAGTATGAAGGCTTATCAGTCATACCAATGAGTATCGACTCTAAGAAATGCCCTAAAGATCTATTAGAAGCAGCTAGAAGTGCTTGGGATTCCGCATTAAGAGAAGGTGAAGAACATGGATATAGAAATGCACAAACTACAGTTATAGCACCTACAGGAACAATAGGTTTGGTAATGGGTGCTGACACTACTGGCGTAGAACCTCAATTTTCTTTAGTACAATACAAAACTCTAGCCGGCGGTGGATCTTTGAGAATTGTAAATGGAGGAGTTTCTAATGCATTAAAGAGGTTAGGATATTCAGAAAAAGAGACTCGTGATATTGAACAATATATTACCGGAAGTAAAACACTTAACAACTGCCCTCATCTTTCTGCCGAAAAATTATTAAATCTGGGATTCGACAACACCACTGTTAAAAGAATTGAAGATAGTTTTGCGGATGTATTTGATATTCGTTCTGCATTCTCTCCAAATATATTAGGAGAATCATTTTGTACTGAAAAATTGGGAATGACACAAGAGGATTATGAAAATCCTTTCTTTGATGTTTTGTCACATATGGGATTCTCATCAAATGAAACTGATACAGCAAATGATTATGTTTTTGGATATAATATGATAGAGGGTGCGCCTGGATTGAAGGATGAACACTTAGCCGTGTTTGATTGTGCAACACCATGTGGAAAATATGGTCAAAGATCTATTGATTGGAAAGCGCATGTTATGATGATGGCGGCAGCTCAGCCATTCATATCAGGTGCCATATCAAAAACAATAAATATGCCATCTGACTCTACTGTAGAGGAGATACGAGATGCATATAATTTGAGTCATGCAACGATGAATAAAGCATGTGCGGTTTATAGAGACTGTTCAAAACTTTCTCAGCCGTTGATGAATCAACTAGTAGACTCAAGCGCAATGGAAGAAGATGTTGAAGAATTGATTGTAACAAAAATGGTTGAAGATGTTGTCAGAGTACTACCAGTTCCTGAAGCATCTGCTAGGCCAATAGCAGAATCAATGGTAGAGTATATCGCAACAAGGCGGCAATTGCCCAACAAAAAGAAGGGCGATAATATCAAAGCAAGAATAGGTGGACATAGTGTGCGCTTAATCACTGGAGAATATCCTGATGGTAAGTTAGGAGAGATTATTCTCGTCACATCAAAAGAAGGTGCTGCTTGGAGAGCAATGTTGAATCAGTTCGCAATTGCAGTTTCTATTGGTTTACAGCATGGAGTGCCATTGGAAGCTTTCGTAAAAGTATTTACTTTCCAAAAATTCGAACCTAGTGGGATGGTTGAAGGAGGAAGTGGAAGAGTAAAGATGACCTCGAGTTTAGTAGACTACATATTTAGGGAATTAGCTATTGAATATGCGGGGAGAGATGATTTAGCACATGTAAGTGTTGAAGAAGCCGATTTTGATCCATACTCAATAAGTAAGCCAGAAATTACAGATCTTGGTATTCTACGAACTCAAGGTGAAAAGAGAGAGTTGCAAATGACTTTAGATTCGATATCAAATTTAGAAGATATTGAAGTTAAAGAACGAAGATTAGCAAGAGAAAGGGGATATACGGGCGATATTTGTGCATCTTGCGGTAGTAGCCAAATGAGAAGAAATGGGACTTGTCTAAAGTGTGATGCTTGCGGTGAAACTACTGGTTGTTCATGAACCAACATAAATCAACTCATATAAATATGAGCCAGTATGTCGTTTAAGCCATGGCTGTGAGTGTTGATGTAGTAATTCCCACCTTTCGGCGCCCTGTAGAGTTGGCTAAATGTTTAGAATCACTGTCAAAACAAACTGTTAGCCCTACTTCAATTGAAGTCATAGATGATTCAGAGACAGACTATGGACCGGGTATTTCAAGAAATATTGGGTGGAAGAGAGGTAGTGCCGATGTTGTAGCCTTCCTTGATGACGATTGTATTGCACCGGAAAACTGGATTGAAACAATACAAGAAATTCTTGAAAATCCTGATGTTGGTGGCATTGAAGGGGCTATGACAACTCAGGATACTCTTGGTAATACTATACCTTACAATCCGCCTAATAGATTTAAGTGGGATAGGTTCAAGACTGCTAATCTAATTATTAGGAGAGAAGCATTAGAAATAGTAAATGGTTTTGATGAGAGGTACTTTCTACATAGGGAAGATACAGATTTGGCATGGAAAGTGATCGATGCAGGGTACTCTATAGTGTGGTCTTCAAAATGTATAATGCATCATCCAGAACCTTTAGGGTCAATGGGCATTTATGCACCATATCCAAGATCGGAACAACTACTTTATCGGTGTAATCCAAAAAAATATGTAGAAAGTGCTGCAGGATTAATATCATTTGAAAGTATACGAAATGGAAGCCTGTGGAAGCTCCAACGAGAATTACGAATTATTCAAACCCCTAATGATGTTAAGAAATTGAATAGGTTTGAATCTTGGAATTTATGGAGTAGAGCGTGGCTAGTTTCAATTTTCTGGATAATTAGGAAAAAAACAATTGGAGAGCCCAAGGATGTATCTAAAAATTTAAGATGAATCATAATTGATTAAGACTTGCTGTGGGACATAGTCTTGTAAGTTTTCAAAAAATTCAATATCTTTACTCAACTTCATCCTTACTCTAGCCTCTATTTCTTTAGAAACAGTAGATTTC
>TARA_B110000914_G_scaffold132444_1_pt1 | contig 34070 bp, 31 predicted proteins | sample TARA_B110000914 | Tara Oceans TARA_B110000914 (sample SAMEA4397983) | marine metagenome | biome: Polar Biome; feature: [MES] marine water layer (ENVO:01000295) within the mesopelagic zone...; material: water (ENVO:00002006), including particulate matter (ENVO:01000060) such...
GTTTTGATATATATTATTTAACTTCGAAATGATTTTTATAAACTCTGTTTAAAATGATTAAAAAAAATTCTCGTAGATCTTTTATTAAAAAAACTTCTTTAGTTGCTTCTATTCCATTATATATACCTTCTCTTTATAGCGCCTCTACAATGGGCTTAAATGACCCTATTGGACATGGTGATTTTAAGTTTGAGATCAATAAAAATTGGGGAGTTCAAAATTCAAATACTTATCCGATAGATCACTGTCACGAAATGGTTATAGATTCTAAAAACAGAATTATTTTAACGACTACACATGCTAAAAACAATATTTTAATATACGATCGTTCTGGTAAAGTTTTAGACTCTTGGACCTTAAACTATCCTGGTGCACATGGACTTTCTATTGTTGATCAGGGGGGGGAAGAGTTTTTGTTTATTACCGACCCTGACTCTAACAGGGTTTGCAAAACGACTCTCAAGGGGGAGAAGCTTTTAGAACTATCCTATCCCAAAGAAATTAAAGCATATACTAGCGCCTCTCAGTTTAAACCTACTGAAATTGCTATTGCAGAAAATGGCGATTTTTATGTCGCAGACGGATATGGGTTAGACTACATAATACAATACGATAATAAGGGGAATTATGTTCATCATTTTGGAGGTCATGGTGAAGGCAATGATTTGTTTGATTGTTGTCACGGAATAACAATAGACAGCAGAGATAAATCCAATCCAACCCTATTAATATCCTCAAGAAGTAAAAATGAATTTAAACGATTTTCTCTTGATGGAAAATGGATAGAAACTATTAAGCTTCCTGGCTGTTATGTGTGTAGACCAGTAATTAAAGGGGAATACCTTTTGTTTGCGGTCATAGTCACTAAAGATTGGGGGGTTTATGACGGAATGCTTGCTGTTTTAGACAATAACAATAAAGTTGTTTCATTTCCGGGGGGGAGCTTTCCTTCTTATTTGGACCAAACGCTTGTAAAGCCCGAATATGACCAAGTCAGTTTTAGAAACCCGCACGATGTTTGTGTTGATGACGACTGGAACCTTTATGTTCCTCAATGGAATTCTGAAAAAACATACCCAGTTAAATTAACGCGAGTATAAATATTATGTCTAAATATCTGTTTTTTTTATTTTCAATCACCATGTTCTCTCAACAATACGAAACCCAACAATACGAACTTATATACACGATGGACAATATTGAACTAAGGTATTATCCACCGTCAATAAAGGCAAAAGCCACTTCTAATAACAATTTTTCAAAGCTCTTTAAGTATATCAGCGGAAATAATTCAGATAACACAAAAATCGCCATGACCACCCCTGTTTACATGACTAGCAAGGGTTCTTTAAACACCATGGAATTTGTTTTGCCTTCAAAATATTCAGAGAAAAACATTGTTTTGCCTAAAGACAATAGCGTAAAGGTTTATAAATCGAAAGGAGGTGTTTTTGCCTCAATTACTTATGGTGGATACTCTAACTCGAATAAGGTTTCTCTGAATTATCGTTTACTGGTTGAGAAATTAAATAAAAAAAAAATAAACATAATTAGCAATCAACCTATTGTGCTTTCTTATAATAGCCCTTACAAGGTTTTTAATCGAAGAAATGAAGTTCTGCTTGAAGTAGACTATACGTTTAACTAGCCCTTGCGCTTGTAAAAGGAATTTTTGGGTTCATCATTTCTAAGATCAATCGTTTTAAGGACTTTTCAAATTCATCAATATGATTGGGATTAATATGATTTGTTTTCTCCAAAGGATTGTTTATTGCTAATTTCATTAAGCCATTATTTAAATCTCTAAAAGAAATGATTCCCGCTTCTAGCCTTTGACAATTTGGATTGCTTTTAAGATACATGCTTGCATAACACATAAGCTGCATTGCTTTTGTGCGAGACGAGTTTTCGCAAAGAGAGTTTGGGTTCTTTATTTTTAAGTCTCCTAGCTTCATTATGCCTGTTTTGTAATCAATTATCCGTATTGTTTCATTTCTCATGTCTACTCTGTCTATAATGCCTTTCAGCTTTACTGAGTGCTCTAGCTCATCAAAGTTTATTTTTTGACTAATTTTTTTTTCTAGCGCAATCAACTTAATGGTGTTTCCCTTTTTTACATCTTCCAACTCATTAGAGATGAATTTTTTTATTGCAGTTTTAATAACTTCAAAAGCTATAAGGTTTTTTCCTGTCTTAAAATCTGAACTATAATTATTAGCGAAGCTTTCTCTAACAATAGGCCCTGCTTTTTTTAATACTGAATTCAGTAATTGAGCGGTAAGAGTTTTATGAACAAGTGGCTTATATAGCTCTTCGATCGATTCATGGAAAATAAGTCCAACTACTCTAGAGCTAACGGAATCTTCTTCTTCGTTATTGAGGTTTATTTTGTGCAGTTTTAAATAATAAAATTTTTCTGGACTCTCTAAATATTCTGACAGTGAAGATGGTGAGAACCCGCTAACAGCAAGTTCTTTCAACTTTTCTAAAGCGCGAGGAGACTTTGTAATCTCCATTTCATTGTTGTTTGTTGACAGGTTGGGTATAGCGCTTTCATAAATCAATTGATGATTTTCAAACCTTTCTATTTCTAATTGATGAATAAACCTACTTTTTTCTCCTCCTTTAATTCCTTCGTTAATGTTATTATATATCAGATAAATATTTTTTGCTCTTTGAAGGAGTCTATAAAAATGGTACGTATTGGTTTTATCTCTTTCGTTAAACGTCAGCAAGCCGTGTTTTTTACGCAAATCAAAAGGAATCAGTGAGTCAAAGCTTTTGCCTTTAGGAAGAAACCCTTCGTTTACCGAGCTTATAATAACTGTTTCAAAATCTAGGGCTCTAGTTTCTAAAAGCCCCATAACCTGAGTCTCGGCATCCCCCTCGGGTTCGTAAGGGATGTGTATTTCGTCAAGAAATGGAAACAAAAATTCTTTTAAATCCTTGATTTTTTTAATATTACCATATTCTTTTATAAGTATACTTACCTCTTGAAGAATTTCCAAAATTAATTTAGACTCTGCTAGGTCTGTTTCTTTTAAACTTTTTTTGACTGATAGTTCTTCTATGAAACAGACGAGGTTTTTTAAGCCTTCTTTTGGAGACTTCCATGGTTTTAAAATTAAACTTAGACAAGCTCTTTCGTTTTCCAAGTCTAAAAAAGGGAATGAAATCCTTATAATTCTAGAAGATAATATGTTTTTTGTGAAAAATTTAATTTCCGTTTTATTCGCTTGCATCTCTAAAATCAACTTTAAAAGTTTTTTAAGCTCAAGCATGCTAGAAGGAACTGATGATCCAATGTTTATTTTCTTAATATTATCCGGTACATGATTCAAGACGGGCTCGATTATAGTTTCATCTCCCAGAATTACTGCCACTTTCATGGGTTTATCCTTATTTAAATAAGAGAGTGTCTTTCCTATCTCCATTGCTTGACCAACAGATTTTGTGGCACCAATAATTTTAATTGTCTTTGGATTTTTTAGCTCATCTACATCCCATTTAAAAGAATTTTTAGCGAAATGCTCCCAGCTGTTTTTATATTTTTTAATAAAGTGCGCGGCTCCATGATTTTTGTTATTCAAAAGAGACTGATCAATGTCCCAATAAATTTCTCCGTCATTAAAAGTCAATAATTCCTTTATTATTAGTTCCTCCGATTTACTAAGTGCGTTTAAACCAATGAAAACATGTTTAATCTCGTTGTTAGCCTCTTTATAATGTTCTAAATTTTTTTGAGCTTCACTATAACAAATCCCCTTGGTTCCTTCTTGACTTTCTAAAAGGGTTGTTTTAAAACTCTCATATAACGGAGCTAGGTGATTCCAAAAAACAGTTTCTTTTTTATTGCTTTCTTTATTTTCTCCCCAATTTTTTATTTTATTTATTTCTGCTACTTCTTCTAAGATTTTTTTTACATCTAATAAGTTTTGTTCCACTTCAATTGTATCGTTAATAAATGTATTTCCCCAAGCGTTAAAAGTACCCGAATCATTCTTCTGGCCTTTATTTATAGAACAATGTGCTGAAAACAGTTTGTAAAGGGCTCTGGCGTTTTTTATTTCTTTTAATCCTGAAATTTTAATAATGAACGTGTCTATGCTTTCAATTGTGGGGGCAAAAACCGAGCGTTTTGTTTGTCTTAAAAGAAGGTTTTTAAATACTTGCGAAGAGCGTTTATTTGGAAAAATAAAACAAGTTTTTTCTATATCTCTGTTTGCCAATTGTACATCATCTAAAACTTTTTCTAAAAAAGATTTCATAGGGTTAAAATAAAAAAGCGTCTAATAAAAATTAGACGCTTTTAATATAATTAAAAATTTTTTTTTATTAGTCTACTACCTTGAACTCAACTCTTCTATTGGTAATTCTACCTTTTCTAGTGTTATTAGAAACGCTAGGCTTCTCTTCACCAAACCCTACAGTTGACATTCTGTCAGAATTAATTCCTGCGTTAGACAGGTAATCCTTAACTGCATTTGCTCTGTTTTCTGAAAGTTTTTGATTAAATGCCTTAGGTCCTGAAGTATCTGTATGTCCCTCAATAATAAAACTAGTTTGAGAATATTTAGTCATTATCGTGGCAACAAGATCTAATAGTCCTTTTACTTTAGCCCCAAGAATAGCTTGGTTTAATTCAAAAGGAACTTGTGCTCCAACCGCATTTAATTTTTCCATGATTTCTTCAGAAGGCTGAGGACATCCTGCGTTGTTTACTAACCCCGCAACATTAGGACATTTATCGTCTTTGTCTAAAACGGTATCTCCATCGCTATCTGGCCATGGACAGCCGTTGTTTTCAATTGGTCCGGCAACATCAACACATCCGTCTTCTATGTTAGCAACTCCGTCGCCATCAGTATCAGGACATCCGCCCATTTCAACTGATCCCGGCTCGTTAACACAGCGGTCTTCTGTGTCAGGAATTCCATCGCCATCAGTGTCAGGACAACCGTCAAATTCTACTAATCCTGCAACATCAGGACAAGAGTCCTTACTATTTATTATTCCGTCACCATCATTGTCTGGACATCCGTTGAAAGCTGGTAAGCCAGGCTGATCAGGACAGTCGTCGTATTGATCATAAATACCATCTCTATCAGTATCTTTTCCTCCAAAATTAACAGCTACTCCAATATTGTGTTGAAAATGAGATTTTAAATCTTGCATGTCATTAAAAGCATGCTTATATGCTGAATTTATCTTTACAGAAAATTTTTCGGAAACTTGAAAATTAACCCCATAGCCAGCATTCATTGTAGTAGATCTCTGATTCCCAAACCAAGTGTAGCCTGTTCCTCCTTCTAGAAATGGCTCCATGCTACAAAAAGACATGAACTCTGGTAAGTTATACGTTACAATAGCATCCAAACTAGCTATTCTTTTTCCGCTAATTCTTGCTCTTTGATCCCCTAGTCTTGTTATGGTGTTTAAAGACCCCCTTAAGCCATACGAGAAGCTCTCGTTTCCGTACCTTGAAATACTAAGTGTATTAATAGCAGTTTGTGTGTTCCAGTTCTCTTGAATATTGAAATATTCACTAAATAAGAGGCCTGTAGGATTGTCCTGACTATCTGTTCCGACTGGATGAAAATCAACAGCGTTATTGCCAAAAGCAAACTGCCATTGATTATTTTTGTCTTGTGCTAAAGCAGAATTAACATACAATAGCACGGCAAAAACCAATATTATTTTTCCTAATTTTTTCATTATAATAGTTGTTTTAAAAAATTCTATAACAACAAACTTAATGAATTTATAGAATATAAGATGTTTATTCAATAGCTTTTTACACTATTTAACCTCAACAACGTCTATTTGAAGATCAAAATACACTATTATAACTTTTTCAACCTTATACCCCATTTTCTTTAAAACCGCTGAATATCTTGCGGCTTGTTTAATGTCTTTCGCTCTTTTCTCCCCTGTTTTATAGTCAACAATTATACAGCTTTTTGCGTCAGTTATTATTATTCTATCCGGCCTAATTATATTATTTTCATTAACAAAAATCTCTTTTTCACAAATTACAATGTTTTTTGGAAGAAACAGCTCTTTAAGACTTGGATGAGCGAGGGTTTCTTGAACCCGCCTAATAATCTCTTTTTTGTCTATTCCTTTTATATTTCTGGACTTTCTGTAATCCAAAATTTCTTTTTCTAATTGATACGAGTATTGAATTTTAGCCATTAAGCTATGGAAAACGTTTCCAAATAAAATTTGCTGATCTTGAAACTCTGCTTTTGCTTTAGGGTTGTAAACTTTTCTTTTAAATTTTTTGTTTAAATCCTTTAATTGAATTGCCGGGGGTTTTGTTTTGTTTTGTTTTCCCCAGACATAAATCAATTTGTCCTCTTTCCAAATATTTTGATCTTCTAGATAGGATCTAAGCATTTCGTTGTGTGAATTAATTGATTTGTTTTTGGGGAATGTCGATAATACATATAATTCTTCAACAGCTCTTGTAAGGGCAACATATAAAACATTCGTATTGTCCAGTTCTTGCTGATCTCTTGTTTCGTTAAAAATTTTTTCTCCATCTCCACTATACTTTTGTATTGCCTTGCTAAAAGGCACCAAAAGCTCTATCCCGTTTTTTTTATCATTAACAGGAAGCCATACTTTTTTAGAAAAAGATCTAAATGTCTTGGAGTCTGCAAAAGGATAGATTACTACAGGGAATTCTAGCCCTTTTGCTTTATGAATTGTCAATATCGATATGGCATCTTGGTTGCCGCCCATTACAACGCTTATTTTTTCTTTGTTTTTGCTCCAATAATCCAAAAACCTGATTTCATCTATTCCATTTTTTAACACAAAGCCAAAAAGCTCTTCTTTTAAAAGCTGAATAAACCCATCATTGTTTTCGTCTAAGTTTAATTTTAAAACCACTATTTCAATTGATTTTAACAAAGGTGTTTTTGTAAAATTTTCATAAGACATAACCCCTAATTTTTCGAAAAGTTTGTCCGCAGAGGCCTTGATCAATTGCTCAAAATATAAATATGAATCTTTTGGTTTCTCTTTTTTAATTAAAAAATTAATGATTGTTTTTCTAGACGATTGATTTGAGGGCTCAGTTCTAAATCTAATCAGCTCAATTAAAAATTTTACTTTACCTGAGCTATTTAAAAGGAGGGTTTCTGACGAAACAACTGGTATTCTTTTTAAAATTAAATAGCTAGCTATATTTGCCGCTTCTTTTTTTGTTCTAACTAAAATCCCTAAGTCTACATAAGAATAGCCTCTTTTTTTGCAAGAATTAATTTTTTGTACTATTTTTTCTAAAAACTCATTCCCGTCATTGTTTTTTATAAACTCCAAAGAAACATGTCCCTCCTTAGTTTTACTAGCCTCTTGCTTTGTCCCTAATTGATATATGTGTTTATTTACTGGACTCCCCATTAAGTGAGAAAGATGTTGAAAGAAATTGTTGTTGAATTTTATAATTTGTTTATAGCTTCTATAGTTTTTTGGCAGCGTTTTGTTTGTTTTGATAACACTAAAGGGGTTTGATTTTAGTAGTAGTGAAATAAAAATGTCTGGATTTGCAGCTCTCCACCTATAGACCGATTGTTTGGGGTCTCCCACAATCAACAAAGATCCTTGCTTTCCTTTAATCTCCTCTGACTCTAAGGAGTGTGAAATTAATGGAATTAAATTATTCCATTGCAATAACGAAGTGTCCTGAAACTCATCAATCATGTACTCTTTAAATTTTGTTCCTATTTTTTCATAGATGTATGGAGCTGGCTGGTCTTTTATTTCTTCGCTTATTCTTTGATTAAATTCTGACAGCAACAACTCTCCTCTTTCTTTTTGAATCTCTTTTGAATTTTTTTTAATTAAACTTAAAACAGCTGTAGGAATAACCATTAGACTAAATGACTTTAAAACAATTTTTTTTAACAAAAGATCTTTTGTTTTTTTAAATAGTTCGCAAAGTTTTTTTACCACTTCTTCTCCTTTTTCTGGGTTTTCTGTAAGGCTTTTTTTAGTTATTAAAGTTCTTTTTTCCAAAAGGTTAGAAATACTATTTATATCAACTAAAGAATATTTGTCTCTTTTTAGTTTGGTTAAAAAATTTGGCAATGAATTTCTTGAAAAAACCAAATTAGTTTGTGCAGAGTTCACAATAAGCTCCATTTGACCCGTTAACTCAGTAGTTTTTTTCTCTACGCGAGCAATTCTTTTGTTGATTTCTTTTTTTTCAATTAAAAAATCTTCTAAAGTTTTTCCCTCTAAAATTTTTATTTTATTGTAATGGCTTTCGTTAGTCAATGTTTTTGCTAATTCTCTTAAATCAAAACTTATGTCCCAGGACTTCCCTTCGTTAATTTTTTTGTTTGCAAAATCAATTAAGGCCTTTGACACCTTTTTATCTTTTCCCGTTTGAGCCAATAACCTGTCTACAGATTCATTAATAAACTCTTCTGAATCTATTATGATGCTAAAATTTGAGGCTAAATTAAGCTCTTTTGAGAAGGCTCTTATAATGTTATGGTTAAAACTATCTAAGGTCGATACCTGAAAAAAAGAAAAATTGTGCAACAAAATGCTTAATCGCTTTTTAGAAATTTTACTGACATTTTCTGGACTTAATTCCGTTTCTGCAACTACTTTATTGAACAGGTCTGAGGGTTGATTTATGATTTGTAAATCTGAAAACTCTTTTAGGCCAGCTAATATTCTGTTCTTCATTTCATCAGCAGCTTTATTCGTAAATGTAAGAGCTAAAATACTTTTAAAAGCGTCTTCTTCTTTTGATTTAATTATGCTTGTTAATACCCTGCTTGTTAGGGTAAATGTCTTTCCTGATCCTGCAGAAGCGTTGTAAATGTCGAAGTTGGTTGTCAAAAAGTTTTTATATCTATATAAAAGTACGTGATTATTGCTTAATTTTATAAATGAAAATAACTTGAATAAAATTATATCATATGTCTTTTGAACTACCCGCCTTAAATTTCTCTTACGATTCTCTTGAGCCTCATCTTGACGCTAAGACAATGGAAATCCACCATGGAAAACATCATGCCGGGTACACAAATAATCTTAATAACGCAATAAAAGGCACAGATCTAGAAGGTAAGCCAATAAAAGAAATTCTTTCAGGACTTGACCTTAATAATACTGCTGTGAGAAATAACGGAGGAGGGTTTTATAATCACGGCTTGTTTTGGAGCGTTATGAGTCCTTATGGTGGTGGATCTCCTTCTGGGAATCTTGCTAAGGCGATTGATGCTTCTTTCGGAAGTTTTGAAGAATTTAAATTTCTTTTTTCTAAAGCGGCCGCGACTAGGTTTGGCTCTGGATGGGCTTGGCTTTGCGTTCACTCTGGAGGAAAGCTAGAAATTTGTTCAACTGCCAATCAAGACAATCCTTTAATGAAGGGTATTGGTTGTGGGGGGACGCCTGTATTTGGGCTTGATGTTTGGGAGCATGCTTATTATTTAAATTATCAGAACAGAAGGCCAGATTATATTTCTGGTTTTTTTAATGTTATTAATTGGAGTGTGGTTTCTGAAAACTTCGCTAAAGCAAGCTAAATGTTTTTAGTATGCCCTTTGGCTTAGGCCTTCATAGTAATTTACAAATGCCTGGTTGACAACTTTGTTTCCTCCTGGCGTAGGATACTCTCCTGTAAAATACCAGTCTCCTAAGTTTTTTGGGCAAGCAATATGTAGATTTTTAACAGTCTGAAAAATGACATTCACTTCTGCTTTTATTCCTTCTTCTTTTAAAATTTCTGAAATTTTCTGTGAAATTTGATTGTCCGAATAGTTAGAATAAATCCTCTTTACTCTGTTTTTCATTTCATTTATTGGAAGTTTCAGTTCGTTCAAACAGTCGGTATATGTGTTTAATAGAACTTCTTCTTTTTCTTCTTTAATTAGTTCAACTGCTGCTCTAAAGGCGATGAAGTCTTCCATTCTTGCCATGTCAATTCCATAGCAGTCGGGATAACGAATTTGGGGCGCACTTGAAACAACAGTAATTTTTTTAGGATTTAGCCTGTCTAGAATTTTTAAAATACTTTTCTGAAGAGTGGTCCCTCTAACTATACTGTCGTCAATAATTACTAGGTTGTCTGTCGGTTTTATTGATCCATAAGTTATGTCGTATACGTGGGCTACCAATTCGTCTCTGTTTGCGTCGTCTGCAATAAAGGTTCTTAATTTGGCGTCTTTTATCGCTACTTTTTCTATACGCGGCTTGTTAGAAAACAGTTTCTGTAATTTTTCTTTTGTAATCTTTCCTTTTTCTTTTAATACGTCTAAAATTGCCTGATTGTTCATGTGTTGTTGAACCTCTTGAACTAGGCCATAAAAAGAAGTTTCTGCTGTGTTTGGAATATAAGAAAACACTGTGTTCAACAAATCTCCTTTTAGATTGTCTAATATTTTTGGAAACAAAAGCTCTCCTAGTTTTTTTCTTTCTGCATATATTTCTTGGTCGCTCCCTCTTGAAAAATAAATTCTTTCAAATGAACAAGCTTTTCTTTCTCTTTTCTTTAAAACAGACGAATTAAAACATTCTCCTGATTTTTTAATTATAATGCTACTTCCTGCGTCCAGTTCTTTAATTTCATTATATGGCGCATCAAAAACCGTTTGTATTACAGGCCTTTCTGAAGCCACCACCACCACTTCGTCATTTTTAAAATAATAAGCAGGTCTAATAGCGGAGGGGTCTCTTAAAACAAAGGCGTCGCCATGCCCAAGAAGCCCAGCCATAGCATATCCGCCATCCCAATCTTTTGAAGCCTTTTTTAAAATTTTAGCGATATTCAGCCTTTCTTCAATTAACGGAGAGGCTTCTCTTTTGCTATATCCATCGCGCTTTAAGTCTTTATATATTTTAAATACAGCATCGTCTAAAAAGTGTCCTATTTTTTCCATTACAGTAACAGAGTCTACTCTGCTTTTTGGGTGCTGTCCTAATTTAACCAAGTTATCGAAAAGCTCTTGGTTATTGGTCATATTAAAATTCCCTGCAACTATCAGGTTTCTATGCATCCAATTGTTTTGTCTTAAAAAAGGGTGTACGCTTTCAAGATTGTTTTTGCCAAAAGTTCCATATCTAACATGCCCTAAAAGAAGCTCTCCCAAAAAAGGAATGTTTTCCTTTTCGCCGCCTATAGTCGCCTTTTGTATGCTTTGGTTTATTGATGTGAAAACTTCCTGAATCGGCTGTTTTCCGGAAGATCTTTCTCTGTAAATATATTTTTCTCCAGGGTTTGCATTCAGTTTAACGCTGGCAACACCCGCTCCATCCTGCCCTCTGTTGTGCTGTTTTTCCATCATCAAATACATCTTGTTGATACCGTAATTTTTGGTACCATATTTTTTTTGATAAAATTCCAAGGGTTTAAGCAGTCTTATAAGGGCTATTCCACACTCATGCTTAATTTGGTCGCTCATAAATATAATTGGTGTTGGGTGTAAAAATAAGTAATTTATTTAACGCTCCAATAGTAAAATATTAACATTTTCAAAGCGAGTAAGCTGTATACTTTTTAAAGACTTTTAGCCTTTCTAAAACCTTCTCTTTTTTTAAATTTTCCATCGCCATTGTCCCAAACTTCTCGACACAAAAAGAGGCCATTACCGTTCCGTAAGCTATAGCGCTTTTTAATATTTCGAAATTTATTACAGTAGATTCTGAAAGGTAGCCCCCAAAACCTCCTGCAAAAGTGTCTCCTGCTCCAGTAGGGTCAATCACTTCTTTTACAGGAAATGCCGGTGAGGTAAAAAATTGGGAATCTCCAAACAACATAGCTCCGTGCTCCCCTTTTTTAATTACCAAGTACTTCGGTCCCATTTTTAAAATTTCATCAGCTGCTGTAAAAAGAGATTCTTGTTGGGAAAGTTGCTTTGCTTCTTCGTCATTAATTACAAGAACATCAGTTCTAGAAATCACTTCCAATAATTCTGTTAAAGAATTATCCATCCAGAAGTTCATTGTATCTAAAATTATACACTTTGGTTTCTTTATGATTTGATTCAAAACAGAAGTTTGAACAAACGGATGTAAGTTTCCTAAAATAACTATTTCAGCACTTTTAAACTCCTCTGGAACTACAGGTCTAAACTCTGCTAGCACATTAAGTTGCGTGCTGAGCGTGTCTCTTTTGTTCCAATCTTTGTGGTATTTTCCTTTCCAAGAAAATGTTTTTCCTTTTGTTATCATTTCAATTGAGCTAATGTCTATTCCTTTACTTTCTAAGAGATTTAAATACCTTTTCTTAAAGTCTCCCCCAACTACAGAAACAATTGCAGACTTTGAATTAAAATGAGCTGTAGCCAGGGCGATATACGTTCCTGCTCCTCCTAGAATTTTTCCAGAACTTCCTTTTGAAGTTTCAATCTCGTCGTATGCTACCGTTCCTACTATTAGTGTTTTATTCATAATAAATTTTGATTATCTTGATTTTCATAAGTCCTGTCAATCAACAGTGTTTCTTTTTTAGAAGCTTCAAGCGCCAAATGATCACACCTTTCGTTTTGAGGATGATTATTATGTCCTTTTATCCATTTAAATCTGACTGTATGCTTTCTGAATATTTTTAAAAATTCAATCCACAAATCTATATTTTTTTTCTTTTTAAAACTGTTTTTTTCCCAAGTAAAAATCCATTTTTTTTCAACAGAGTCTACTACATATTTTGAGTCCGTAAACACAACTACTGACAAGTTGTCTTTCTTGAGTTTTTTTAACGCTTCTATCACGGCTAAAAGCTCCATCCGGTTGTTTGTGGTTTTCCTAAAGCCTTCTGAATATTCTTTAACATAGCTTGACCCTTTTTGCTCCATAACAATGCCATAGCCGCCTGGGCCTGGATTTCCTCTTGAAGAGCCGTCTGTAAATATGTGTATTTCTTTATTTTTCATCACTTAGAATTTTTTCAATTGTTTTAGAGAAAAACTCGTGTTCCATTTTTAAAACTCTTTTAGACAAGGCCTCGGGTGTCTCGTTTTTGTTTACTGTTGTTTCTTTTTGAAAAATGTTTGCTCCCTCATCGTATTTTTCATTAACGTAATGAATGCTTATTCCTGTCTTTTTTTCGTTTTTCTTAACCACAGCACTATGAATGTTGATTCCGTACATCCCCTTCCCTCCAAATTTAGGAAGAAGCGCTGGATGAATATTTATAATTTTATTAGGGAATTTATCTGTTATTTTTTTGGGAATTTTTAATAAAAATCCTGCTAAAACAATCAAGTCAGGCTCAATTCTTTCCAGGTCTTCCAAAACTTTGTCGCTATCTAATAAGTCTATTTTATCAAACAACGTAGAGTCTATTCCAAAAGCTTTTGCCTTTTCTAAAACCAGCGCTTTTGCATTGTTACAATACAAATTAGTCACCTTTATTTTTTCGTGATTTTGGAAATATTCACAAATTTTTTGAGCATTAGAGCCTGAGCCTGATGCAAATAAAACTACTTTTTTGTTGTTTTTATGACTCACCTAAATATTAATTATGTTACAAAATAACACAATTCTATCCCTTAAATCAATTTTATCGACTGATCTTTTTTGGTAATTTTTATAAAAAACAGAGGATATAATGTAAAGTTTTTTATTTTTGTCGCAACTTTAAAACTAAAGAATTATGTCTGATATTTCATCTCGCGTCAATGCGATCATTGTTGACAAACTAGGAGTCGACGAAAATGAAGTGGTTCCTGCTGCAAGTTTCACTAACGATTTGGGTGCCGACTCTCTTGATACGGTAGAGCTAATCATGGAGTTTGAAAGAGAATTTGATATTCAAATTCCTGATGATCAAGCTGAAAAAATTGCTACTGTTGGTCAAGCTGTTCAATACATTGAAGGCTCAAAATAAAAAAAATTATGGAATTGCGGCGTGTTGTTGTTACCGGCTTAGGAGCGCTAACACCTATAGGTAACACTGTTTCTGAATTTTGGCAAGGTCTTGTTTCTGGCCAAAGCGGAGCTGATAACATAACTTACTTTGATGCCTTTAATTTTAAAACGCGGTTTGCTTGTGAACTTAAAGGTTTTAATTCAGAAAACTTTATGGATCGAAAGCTTTCTAGAAAAATGGATCGGTTCGCTCAATATGCTATTGTTTCTTCTGACGAGGCAATTATCGATTCTCAAATTAACTTAGAAACAATAGACAAAGATCGAGTTGGAGTGATTTGGGGCGCTGGTATTGGGGGCTTAGAGACTTTACAAAATGAAGTTCTTAGTTTTGCTGCAGGAAACGGAACGCCAAGATTTAATCCCTTCATGATTCCTAAGATGATACCTGATATCGCGCCTGGAATTATTTCTATTAGACACGGGTTTAGAGGGCCTAATTTTGCTACCGTCTCTGCTTGTGCTTCTTCTGCAAATGCGTTAATTGACAGTTTAAACTATATTCGTTTAGGTTATGCTGATGTTATTGTCTCTGGAGGTTCAGAGGCTGGCGTGACTATCGCGGGTATAGGTGGTTTTAATGCTCTTCATGCTCTTTCCACAAGAAACGACGACCCTAAGTCTGCTTCTCGTCCTTTTGATAAGGGTAGAGATGGGTTTGTTTTAGGAGAAGGATCGGGTTGTTTGATTTTAGAAGACCTTGACCACGCTGTTAAAAGAGGGGCGAAAATTTATGCTGAACTAATTGGCGGAGGACTTTCTGCTGACGCTTATCATATGACGGCTCCACACCCAGAGGGTCTTGGGGCAATCAAGGTTATGGAAAACTGCCTAAGAGATGCTTGTGTTGACTTAAGGGCGGTTGACACAATTAACATGCACGGAACTTCTACACCACTTGGCGATGTTGCTGAATCAAAGGCGCTACACAAGGTTTTCGGAGATCATCTATATTCTATGAATATAAACTCAACCAAGTCCATGACGGGTCATTTATTAGGAGCTGCTGGAGCTGTTGAAGCTATTTCTTCTGTTCTTTCGATACAAAACGGAGTTATTCCCCCTACCATAAATCTCCAGACTAAAGATGAGGCTATTGACGATAAAATAAATTTCACTTTTAATAAAGCGCAAAAAAGAAAAGTTGATGTGGCTATGAGTAACACTTTTGGTTTTGGAGGCCACAACGCCTGCGTTCTTTTTAAAAGGTTTGAAGAGTAATTCTTTTGTTTAATATTCTTTCTTGGTATATACTAATTGTATCTTTGACTGTGTCTAATCATATTTTGTCATACAAAGAGCTTGAAGATTTTAGTGAGGTTTACGCTGTTTATAGCTCCGCCGAAGCCTTTGAACTGGCTTTTTCTTTAAACAAAAACCTGAATCTCTCTTTTACAAGGGCTAAGTCAGATTTGAGTTTTAAAAAATCCGACGCGCATTTTATGGTCTATAAACACGAAGACAAAGAGGGGGCTTTTAACATGTGGCTTTACTCAAATTCTTGCAAAAAAGAGACTATTAATGTTGCTTCGACATTGCTTTTCAAAGGAGAATCTAGTGAAAGTTTTTTGTTGCCAGAAGCCTCAAAAGCAAATTACCTTTTAAAGTACTCTGGAGAGAAAGATTTATTTAAAGCCTTTGTGGGGAAATTCGATCTTGTTTCGGGGGTGATTTCTTTGCAAAAAATTCCTTCAAAAAAATTAAAATCTAAAAATAATTTAATTGTTGATTAATGAAACTGAATAAAACTAAAATTGTTGCAACGCTTGGGCCAGCTTCTACGTCTAGACTTATGTTAAAGAAACTTCTGAATGCTGGAGTTGATGTGTTTAGAATTAATTTTTCTCATGCCTCTTACGTTGAAATAACCGAAACTGTAAAAAACATCCGTGAACTTAGCGCCGAATTACACATTCACGCTTCGGTATTAGGAGACCTTCAGGGTCCAAAAATTAGATTAGGCCTCGTCAAAGAAAATACTTTTGTAAAAAAAGGTGATGTTATTGAAATCACAACTACGGTTGTTAGTGGGGGTGATGAAAAGCGTGTCTCTATAAACTACTCGGACTTTGCTTGTGACGTTAATGTTGATGAAAAAATACTAGTTAATGACGGTAAGCTTATTTTTAAGATATTAGAAACAAACAAAAAAGATTTAGTTAGGGCTCAAGTGATACAAGGAGGGGTTTTAGAGTCTCGAAAAGGGGTTAACCTTCCTAATACAAAGATTTCTTTGCCTGCGTTAACAAAAAAAGACAAAGAAGACGCTTTGTTTGCAATCAAAAATGAATTTGACTGGATTGCGCTTTCTTTTGTAAGATCAAAAAAAGATATTGCTATTTTACAAAAACTAATCTCCAGCAAATCCAGTTACAAGATCCCGATAATAGCAAAAATAGAAAAACCAGAGGCTATTACTAATATGGATGAAATAATTCTAGCAGCTGACGGGATAATGGTTGCCCGAGGTGATTTAGGCCTTGAGATTCCTGCAGAAGAGGTGCCTTTAAATCAAAAGCTCTTGGTGTCCAAGGCCAAAAAAGCGAGGAAGCCTATTATTATTGCTACTCAAATGATGGAGTCTATGATTGACAGCCTTACCCCTTCTCGCGCAGAAGTAAACGATGTCGCAAACTCTGTTATGGACGGGGCTGATGCGGTCATGCTGTCTGGAGAAACTTCTGTTGGGCAATTTCCTGTAGAAGTGGTTAATACGGTGGAAAAAATTATTAAGCGTGTCGAGGATTCCCCGTTAATAAAAAGCCCTTTTGATTTGCCTAGCATAAGCGCTAAAAGACTTTTAACAAAGTCGATTTGTTTTCATGCCGCTAGCCTAGCGAATGAACTCAACGCTTCTGCAATATGCACCCTAACTAATAGCGGATATACTGGTTGGCAAATTTCTTCTTGGAGACCAAGCTCAATGATTCTTGTTTTTACTTCAAACAAAAAAATTCTTTCTCAATTAAATTTGCTTTGGGGGGTTAAAGGGTTGTTTTATGATAATTTCGTTAGCACTGACAACACGATTGAAGAGGTGAATGAGTTGGCAAGAGCTAATGGCTTTGTCAAAAAGAATGATCTAGTTATTAATTTATCTGCTATGCCTATTGCTGAAAAGGGCGAAGTAAATACACTTCGTATTTCTAAAATTTAAAAAATGGAAACGACTCGACAAAAAAAAATAGCGGGCATATTGCAAAAGGATCTAATCGCTATTTTACAGCGCCTATTAAAAGATTCTTTAAAAAACACACTCATTGTTTCTGTCACTAAAGTCAAGCTTTCTCCTGACCTTTCTGTAGCAAAAATATATATTAGCGTTTTTCCTATTAAGTCTTCTAGCGATGTTTTTGAATTAATTAAAACAAACAAAAGCGCTATTAGAAATTCTTTGGGAATCTTAGTAAAAAATCAGATTAGGCGCGTTCCTGAGCTTGCTTTTTTCTTGGACGATTCTCTTGAATATATCGGCAAGATTGAAAGTGCTTTAAAAAACGGGGCGGATCCAATAAGAAACACCGATCTTTTGGAAAAAAGAAAATTTCTATAGGTGGGGGCTTCTTCTTTTATATCAAAAAGATTTTTTTTTTCTAAAAGCAACTGGAATATTGTTAATATAATTAGCCAAATAGCTTCGTTTGTTTTGGTGATTGCAACTTGCGCTTTTTTTATTGTCCTGTCTGTTTTTTCTGGTTTAAAAGATTTTGGTTTAAATTATTCTAAGGCTTTCGATCCTGATATTAAAATTGTCCATTCCAAGGATAAACATTTTAATCTTTCTATGCTTCCTTTAGCAGAGCTCACGAAGCTTTCTGGGGTTAATCGTTTGTCGCAAATTATTGAAGAAAAAGTCCTGTTAAGCAATGAGAATAAAAACAGTTATGGGTTTTTAACTGGAGTGGATGAAAAATATAGCTCTGTGGTGGAAATAGACAGTGTCCTTGTCCTTGGGAGGTGGGTGTCTCAGGATTTAAATGAAGTGGTTGTTAGTATGACAATCGCTGACAACCTAAGTTTGGGGCTGTTTAATTACGGAGGAGGGCTTGATATCCTTGTTCCCTCCTTGAGCAAGAAACGCTCTTTGTTAAAAAGCCCTTTTGATTCTGGTTTTTTTATGCCTTCTGGTGTTTTTCAATCTGGTGATGAAGTGGATCAAAAAAATGTTTTTACTTCTTTAAACTCTGCTAGAAAACTCTTAGGTCTTGCTAACGAAACTGTTTCTGGGCTTGTGGTCCGATCTGTAGATGGTGTTGACGGGTTTAAGTTGTCTGAAAAAATCTCTTCAATAATTGGTAAAGAGTTTGTGGTAAAAACCAGGGAAGAGCTCAATGAAACTTATTATAAAATGCTAAAAGCGGAGGGGCTTATTCTTAACCTTTTGATGGGGTTGATTTTAGTAGTCGCTATGTTCAACACTATTGGTGCGGTAATTATTATGATTATAGAAAAGCAAGAAAATGTTAAAACTCTTTATAAAATTGGCGCTACAAAACAACAGGTGCAAAACATGTTTTTTAAACACGGCTTATTGTTGTCTTATTTTGGAGGGTTAATTGGTTTGGTTCTTGGATGTGTTGCTGTTTCTCTTCAAGAAGCTTACGGCTTAATTTCTCTTGCAGGAACTTCCATTCCTTACCCTGTTTCTTTTGATTCGAATAACTTTATGTTAGTAACTGGCTGGGTTTTGTTTGTGGGCGCTGCGGGGTCTTATTTAGCTTCTCTTGCAAGCAAAAAAATTAAACTCTAATACTAAAAGCTTCTTTGTTGTTTTCTAGTTCTTGAAAAACCTTCATTATTTCTTCTACAGTATCTGAGGTAACCAGACTTGTTCTATAGGGCTTAAAGTCCGGTATTCCTTTAAAGTAATTTGAATAATGCCTTCTTGTTTCTAGCAGCCCAAGCCTTTCTCCTTTCCATTTTATAGACATTTCTAAGTGTCTTTTAGCTGTAGTTATTCTTTCTTCTATTGTTGGAGGCTCAAGCCTTTCTTTGTTTTTTAAATATTGTTTAACTTCTTTAAAAAACCAAGGATTTCCTATGCTTGCTCTTCCAATCATTGCGCCGTCTAAACCGTAATCGTCTCTCATGGCTCTGGCCTTTTCGGGACTGTTGACGTCTCCATTTCCAAAAACAGGAATAATCATTCTTTGATTGTTTTTTACTGCAGATATTAATGTCCAATCTGCCTCTCCTTTGTACATTTGGGCTCTTGTTCTTCCGTGAATTGCTATTGCTTTTGCCCCTACGTCTTGCAATCTTTCGGCAACCTCAATAATTTTAATTGAATTCTCGTCCCAGCCTAATCTTGTTTTGATAGTTATAGGTAGGCTAGTTCGCTTGCACATTTCGCTAGTTAGCTTAACCATCAGGTCTATATCTTTTAGTATTCCCGCGCCCGCACCTTTGGAGACCACTTTTTTTACCGGACATCCAAAGTTGATGTCAATAATGTCTGGCTTGACAGACTCTACTATGTCTACTGTCTGCAGCATTGAGTCTAGGTTTGCTCCAAAAATTTGAATTCCTACCGGTCTTTCTTTTTCAAAAATATCCAGCTTCATGACACTCTTTTGAGCGCTTCTTATAAGACCTTCGCTTGATATAAATTCTGTATAAACCACGTCTGCTCCTTGCTCTTTGCACAATGCTCTAAAAGGAGGATCGCTTACGTCTTCCATTGGAGCAAGTAAAAGAGGGAAGCTCCCTAATTCTATGTCGCCTATTTTAGCCAATAGTATCTTATAATTTATTGCAAAAGTAAAACATTAATCTATATAGTTGCTGAACATTAATTGAGTTATATTTGTCGCTAAATTAAAGCTAAAATGAGCTCTATTAGAAACTTCTGTATTATTGCCCATATTGATCACGGGAAAAGCACTCTTGCAGATAGGCTTCTGGACTTCACTGGCGCCGTTAGCTCTAGGGAAAAACAAGATCAGTTGTTGGACAATATGGATATTGAAAGAGAGCGAGGAATTACCATTAAGTCTCACGCTATTCAAATGAATTACTCTAAAGGAGGAGAAGATTATGTCTTAAATTTAATTGACACACCAGGGCATGTTGATTTTTCTTATGAAGTTTCTAGGTCTATTGCCGCTTGCGAAGGCGCTCTTTTAGTTGTTGACGCCGCGCAAAGTATTCAGGCACAAACAATTTCAAACTTGTATCTAGCTTTAGAAAATGATCTTGAAATAATCCCTGTTTTAAACAAGGTTGACCTTCCGTCTGCAAGCCCTGAAGAAGTAAGTGACGATATTATTGATTTGTTAGGTTGTAAAAAAGAGGACATTATTCATGCCTCTGCTAAAACTGGTTTAGGAATTGAAGAGATTTTAGACGCCGTAATTAATGTTATTCCTGCGCCTAAATCAGACGACAATGCTCCTTTAAGGGCGTTAATTTTTGATTCGGTTTACAATCCTTTTAGGGGGGTTGAAACATATTTTAGAGTCTTTTCTGGGAAAATAATAAAAGGGCGGTCTGTTAAATTTATGGCTACTCAAAAAATATATAGTGTGGACGAGGTTGGCACCTTAAACTTGACTCAAACTCCTAAACAGTTTATTGAAGCGGGGGATGTTGGTTATTTAATAACCGGAATCAAGAACGCTAAAGAAGTTAAGGTTGGGGACACAATAATAGATATAGACTCCGAGCAAGTAGACGGAATTGCTGGGTTTGAAGAGGTTAAGCCAATGGTTTTTGCAGGAATTTACCCTGTTGACACAGAAGAGTTTGAAGAGCTGCGTTCTTCAATGGAAAAGCTTCAGTTAAATGATGCGTCTTTAGTGTTTACTCCCGAAAGCTCTTCCGCTTTAGGGTTTGGATTTAGGTGTGGCTTTTTGGGAATGCTTCATTTAGAAATTATTCAAGAACGCTTAGAAAGAGAGTTTAACATGTTTGTTATAACAACCGTTCCTAACGTTTCTTATCAGGCTTTTACCAGAAAAAATCCTGAGCAAAGTGTTCTGGTTAATAACCCTTCTGATCTCCCTGACCCTAGTAGTTTGGACCGTGTTGAAGAGCCTTATATTAAGGCCTCTATTATCACTAAATCCGATTATGTCGGCAATGTGATGAGCTTGTGTATTGAAAAACGAGGAATTATACAAAACCAGACTTACTTGACTACTCAAAGAGTAGAATTGCTTTTCGATATGCCTTTGGCTGAAATTGTTTTTGATTTTTATGATCGTCTTAAGACAGTTTCTAAAGGCTACGCTTCGTTTGATTACTCTCCAATTGGTTTAAGAAAGTCCAAGCTTGTAAAAGTAGATCTTCTTTTAAACGGAAACTCTGTAGATGCCCTTTCTTCTTTAATTCATTTTGACAGCGCTTACACTATTGGTAAAAAAATGTGTGAAAAGCTTCGTCAATTAATTCCTAGACAACAATTTGACATTCCTATTCAGGCAGCAATTGGAGCTAAAATAATTTCTAGAGAAACCATCAAGGCCCTTAGAAAAGACGTTACTGCCAAATGTTATGGTGGGGACATCTCCAGAAAGAGAAAGCTTTTAGAAAAACAAAAAAAAGGAAAGAAAAAAATGCGTCAAATAGGCAATGTTGAAATTCCACAAGAAGCTTTTATGGCTGTTTTGAAATTAAATGATTAATTTTTTAACTTGTTTTTAACAGCTCTTGACGTATTAAACTATCTGTTTTATATAAGTTTGGCACGGCTTTTGAAAAAAAACTAATAAAAAATCATGAATCTCTTTTTGCGCAACTCTTCTTTTTTCATTTGTTTAATAGCTTTATTTGCTAGCTGTTCCGATTCAAAAGGTGGTGAAAATAGCGGATTAGAACCTCCGCCTTCTGTAACAATTCCTTTAGAGGTTTACAAAAAAGTCTATGGGGTTACGTCTGAAATTACAATTGAAAATGGCTATGTTTATATAAACACTAATGGTGTTCCTGATCACAAGAGTCCTTATTTTATGGGCACAAAATGGCATGATGATAAATATGAAGCTTATGACGCGACGAATCCTAACAAGTTTCATACAGGTGCCTTTAATTTAAACCCAAACAGGGTTTCTGAGCTTTCTATTTCTTTTAAGGTCCCGAATTCACCTTCAAAGTCTTCATCGGCAAGCCCTACTGCAATGGGGCCAATTGGGGTCTCTTTAAATGGCGTGCCTTTTTATAATCAGTATGCTGGAATGAATGCTCTATTGACTCGAGAGGTGAATTCTTTTGACAATTTTAACGGACATCCTGCTCCTTTGTCTCCTGGCGCTGAAAATGGTTCTGGCGGAAGATATCATTATCACATGGAGCCTTTTTGGCTAACAACAAACGCAAGTAAAGACGCTCTTGTGGGGTTTTTGTTAGACGGGTTTCCTGTTTATGGCCCTGAAGAAGGGGGTAAAACAGTTACAAGCTCTGACCTTGACTCATACCACGGCCATACTTTAGCAACGAAAGAGTTTCCTAATGGTATTTATCATTACCATACTACTGGAGACGCGCCTTATATTAACGGAAGCGGATACTATGGTTCACCAGGAACAGTTAGTCAGTAGGCTTCTTTTTTGCTTTTTCTTTATCTTGAGCTCTTGCTCAAAGCATGAAAATATTCTTAAGATAAGTTCTGTTGATTCAGAGCTTAATCTTGCTAAAAATGTTGTTGTTTACAAAGGTCTTCCTTTTTCTGGTCAAGCTTACGCGCTTTATCCAAAATCTTCTGATACGCTCTGGACTCGTAATTACAAAAACGGCTTAAAAAATGGTGTTTGGAAGAGGCGTTATCCTGCGGGAGAGCTTAAAGAAAAAAGACGGTTTGTTAATGGTAAAAAAGAAGGAGATTACTTTGGTTATTACCTTGGCGGAGCTCAAAACTTTATTTTTCAGTTTAATAACGGAGAGTACAATGGAACAAACAGGATTTGGACCAAAAAGGGCCTACTTATAGAAGAAGGGAACTTTAACAACGGTTATGAGTCTGGGGTTCAAAAAACTTGGTATCTTAACGGAAAGGTTAAGTCTAATTATATAATAAAAAACAACCGTCGCTATGGGCTTCTTGGAACAAAAAACTGCGTTAATGTCTCGAATGATCTTCTTGTGTTTTAGCGCTGTTTTCTTCTTTATTTCTTGTAAAAACCCTATTTCGGAACTTCCTTATTATAATACGCCTGATTTTACTCCTTATTTTTTAACTTCAAAGGAGGCTGCCCAACAAATTACACACACAATTCCTTCTTTCGAGTTTTTAAACCAGCATGAAAAACTTTATTCTTCTAATAATATAGAAAACAAAATCCATGTAGCTAATTTTGTTTTTACAACCTGTATAGACATTTGCCCTAAAATGACTTCCAACATGAAGGTTGTCGAAAATGTTTTTGCTAACGATCCGTTGGTAGAGATTTTGTCTTTTAGCGTTACTCCTTGGGTAGATGACTCTAAAAAACTTTTAGATTACGCTTCTTTTTATGAAATTAGCGCTACGAATTGGCACTTTTTAACTGGTAAAAAATCTAAGATTTACTCTTTGGCCAGACAGTCTTACTTTGCTGAAGAAGATTTTGGTTTTTCAAAAGACAGTACTCAATTCCTTCATACAGAACATTTTATTTTAGTTGATCACAATAAAAAAATTAGAGGAATATATAACGGAACTCTCAAGTTGGAGGCCGAGCAATTGGCTAAAGACATCTTGGTTTTAAAAAATGAGTTATCTTCTCTTTGATTTAAAAAAAACATTATTTTTATTCCATAGAATTATAAATGAAAAAATTAGAACGTAGCCTTTCTTTGCCTTATGTAATTGCCATTAGTATTGGCGGAATGCTTGGTAGTGGAATTTTTGTTCTTCCTGGCTTTGCCGCCAGCTTAACAGGCTCGTCTGTTTGGTTAGCTTATTTGATTGCCGCTTTATGTATTTTGCCTGCTGCGCTTTCCAAGTCAGAGTTGGCAACTGCCATGCCTGCTTCTGGCGGAACTTATGTGTATATCGAACGCGCCTTTGGGCCTTTGTTTGGCACTATTTCAGGGCTTGGTCTTTGGCTTTCTTTGCTTTTAAAAAGTTCTTTTGCTTTAATTGGGCTAGGGGCATACCTGGCTGTCTTAATTAATATTGACGACAGTTTAACGAAGCTTGTTGCTTTAGGCTTTTTGTGTTTTATCTTGTTTATAAATATTTTTGGAATTAAAAAAGTTGGTAAGGTCCAGATTGTTGTGGTTAGCCTTAGTTTAGTTTGTCTTGTCTCTATTTTTTTGTTTGGTTTCCCTTTGGTTAAGCCTGAGTTTTTATCCCCCTTTCTTTCTAACGGAAATAAAGGTTTAGTCTCTACCGTTGCTTTTGTTTACATCTCCTACGCGGGAGTGACCAAAGTCGCTGCAATAGCTGGAGAAATTAAGAACCCCGACAGAAACCTACCTTTGGCCATGATTATTTCTTTGGTAACCATTGCTTGTGTCTATGTTTTTATTGCTTTTGTTCTTGTGGGTAATATTCCTATTGAAGATCTTGCTACAGATGTTCGCCCTATTTATACTGTTTCTAATATTATAGGAGGTAAGTATTTTGGTTATGCCGCTGCCGCTGTTGGTGTTATTACCCTTATGTCCATGGCTAACTCGGGTGTTTTAGCCTCTTCAAGGTTTCCTTTTGCAATGGCTAGAGATAGGCTGCTTCCTCCGTTTTTAGAAAAGCTTCACTCAAGGTATTTAACGCCTGTCGCTTCTATTATAATAACCTGTTTGGCGATGGCTCTTGTTATTGTTTTATTAGATGTTGTTAAAATTGCTAAACTTGCCAGCGCGTTTAAGGTTATGATGTTTATTTCAGTTAATTTTTGTGTTATTATTTTACGTGAAACATCTGCCCAATGGTACAATCCTTCTTACAAGTCTCCGTTGTATCCTTTTCTTCAAATTTTTGGAATTTTTAGCGGCTTTGTTCTTCTTGTTTTTCTTGGCTGGATGCCTTTTGTGGCAATTCTTGCTATTTCCGTTATAGGCGCCTGTATCTATTTTACCATTGGAAAAGACGCCACCAGAACTGGAGTTTTAAGAAATTACGGTCACAGACCTGCTCTTTTTTTATTCTATAAAAAAAACCGGAAGCAATTAAAAAAAGAAGGAAGATCGATTTCTAAAAATCTCGATGGTAAGCTTGCGTCAAAAGCAGGGGTTGTTGTTCCTTTGCTTGGCAACGAGAACTCTGCTGAAATGCTTACCGAAATAGCTTCTGCTATTAACTCTAGAGACTCTGTTCAGGTGGTTAATATTACTGAGATTCCTAATCAAACTTTTTTAGACGCCTTTAAACAAGATACTCCAAAAGTTGTTTCTATTGCAAGAAGGCTTAATAAATTATCCTTGTCACAGAAGTTAAATATAGATTTCGAGTCTGTGGTGACGCATGAGGTTTCTAATACAGTTGCTCAATTAAGTGGACAAACCAATTGCGATTGGCTAGTTATGGGCTGGAACGGAAAGGCTCATAGTGGACTTTTAATTCGAAATCCTATTGGCTGGCTTTTAACTCATGTCGATTCTAATTTTGCTTTATTTAAAGATAATGGCATTAAAAACATTGGCAAAGTGTTGATTGCTCTTCGTCCTGGCAGAAAAGACAAAAACTTTCTTACAGTAGCGGAAAGGGTTTGTTCTTTTTATGGAGCCTCTTTAACTCTTTTGCATATCGTAACCCCTTCCTTTACAGAAAACGCAGTCAAAAAAATGGAAGCTAAATCAACTCAGCTTTTGTCGGAGTTAAAAGTTTCTAACAATTTGAAAATTATTAAAAGTGAAGACCCTCTTAACTCTATCTCTACTTTGTCCTCAGATTACGATTTACTGATTTTGGGAGCCCCAGAAAAAGATAGCTGGATTAGTCTTCTTTTGGGGGTAGGGAGAGACCGGTTTACCGAAAACTCTGCCTGTTCTGTTTTAAGGCTTACCATGAAGAACTAATTGTTTAAATTAGCTTTTACTAAACATGAAGATACACCTTATAGAAGCTGGTAATTTTAAATTAGATGGCGGCGCCATGTTTGGTGTGGTCCCTAAGGTGTTGTGGCAAAAAACTAATCCCGCAGACTCTAACAATATGATTGATATGGGTTCTCGTTGCATGTTAATAGAAACCTCTGAGCGCCTTGTTTTAATTGACGCCGGGATGGGGGATAAGCAATCTGAAAAGTTTTTTAAATTTTATTACAAGTGGGGAGATTTTGATTTAAAAACATCAATAAATAACGCTGGATTTTCTTGTGACGAGATTACTGATGTCTTTTTTACGCATTTGCATTTTGATCATTGTGGTGGTGGTATTATATGGGATAACAGCAAGGCGCTTTTAAGGCCTTTATTTAAAAACGCTTACTATTGGAGTAATAAACAACATTGGGAGTGGGCCACAAAACCCAACGCGAGAGAAAGAGCCTCCTTTTTAGAAGAAAATCTTTTACCCGTTTCTTCTTCTGGGCGTTTAAAGTTCGTTTCTAGTCACTCTAATGGTTTCGAACACAAAGAAAGTTTGGGGTTTGAGGTTTTGTTTGTTGATGGTCACACCGAAAAACAAATGATCCCTAAGATCTCTTATAAAGGAAAGGCTCTTGTTTTTGCTGCGGACTTAATTCCGACAGTTGGTCACATTCCTGTTCCTTATGTTATGGGCTATGATACAAGGCCTTTGTTGTCAATGGGTGAAAAGGAAAGGTTTTTAAAGGAAGCTGCCGATAATAACTACTATCTTTTTATGGAGCATGATGCTCACAACGAGGTTGTAACTTTAAAAAACACAGAAAAAGGTGTTCGTTTAGATAAAATTTATACTTTTAACGACCTGTTTTCTTAAAGCTATTATTATGAAAAATTTATTTATATCCCCTTTGTTTCTTTTGATTTCGTTTTTTTGTTTTTCTCAAGAAAATTGGCAACAAAAAGCAGACTACACAATGGATGTAGATGTTAACGTAGACACGTTTGAATATGGTGGTTCTCAAGAAATTGTTTACACCAACAACTCGCCTGATACAATACAAAAAGTTTATTATCATTTGTTTTTTAATGCTTTTAGGCCCGGGAGTCAAATGGACATTCGTTCCTTAAATATTGCCGACCCTGATAGAAGGGTTCGGGATCGTATTGGTTTGTTAAAAGAAGATGAGTTTGGAGAAATGACGGTTCTTGGTCTTTCTCAAAACGGAGACCCGATTGAGTTTATAGAACAAGAAACTATTCTTTTGGCTAGGCTTAATAAACCTTTGTTGCCTGGGAAAAAAACTAAACTACAGATGTCTTTTAAAGGTCGGGTTCCTAAACAAATTCGAAGATCTGGAAGAAACAACAAGGACGGTGTTGCTTTATCAATGACCCAGTGGTATCCAAAGCTTGCTGAATATGATTTTGAAGGCTGGCACGCTAATCCATATATTGGGAGAGAGTTTCATGGCGTTTGGGGCAACTATACGGTTTCTCTTTCAATCGACAAAGACTATGTGGTTGGAGGAACTGGGTACCTTCAAAACGCACAAGAGATTGGGCATGGCTACGAAAACAAAAAAAAGCCACTTAAAAGGCCTGATACTAAAAAATTAACCTGGTTGTTTTACGCTCCCAATGTGCATGACTTTGCTTGGGCGGCAGACCCTGACTTTGTTCACGATGTTATTGAGGGGCCAAATGATGTTGCTCTTCATTTTTTGTATAAAACCCATGCTGAAAACTGGAAAAAACTTCAACAACATAGCGTAGATTTAATGACCTTCTTTAATAAAAACATCGGGCCTTATCCGTGGGAGCAATATTCAATAATTCAAGGAGGAGATGGTGGTATGGAGTATGCTATGTGTACTTTAATTACGGGAGGTGAAAGATATGGGGCCTTGTTTGGAACAGCGGCACACGAAATGGGGCACGCGTGGTTCCAGCATGTGTTGGCTAATAACGAGGCTAAACACCCTTGGATGGACGAGGGGTTTGCCAGCTATATTGATGCTTTAGCGGACAATGTGGTTTTAAAAAGGGGGTTGAAAAACCCTTTTACAAGGCCTTATCAAAGTTATAGGCGTTTAGCTAATTCTGGAGTGGAGCAGCCTCAAACCACCCATTCTGATAGGTATAATTTTAATGCTGCTTATGGCGTTTCTGCCTATAGCAAAGGGGCTGTTTTTCTTGCTCAACTGGGTTACTTAATCGGTGAAGGGGCTTTGGCTAAAACAATAAAAAGATATTACAAAGAGTTTAAGTTTAAGCACCCGACTCCTAATGATTTTAAAAGAGTCGCAGAAAAAGTGTCTGACCTTGAGCTTGAGTGGTATTTAAACGACTGGACAAGAACAGTGAACACAATAGATTATTCTGTTGACTATAAAAACGGGGAGGTTGTTTTGCAAAGAATTGGTCTTATGCCTATGCCTTTAGAAATAGAGGTTTCTTTTAAAAGTGGCGAAAAAAAACTTTATTATATACCTATTGATTTGATGAGGGGAATAAAAGAGGGTCTAAGCAGCGATGTTGTTATAAACCCTGTTTGGGGCTGGGCAAACCCTTTGTATCGTTTTAAAGTTAGCTTTAATAGTCCTGTTTCTTCTATTTTAATTGACCCTTCTGGACTGTTAGCCGATGTAGATTTAAGTAACAACTCTATTTCTTTTTAAGGTGTTTGTTTTAAACAAATCCTCTATTTTAAAAAGAAAAGAGGACATTGCTTTTGTTTTTAAAAAAGGTCGCTCTTTTTCTTCTGGGCCTATTAAGGTGTTCTTTTTGTCTGAGCCGTCTGGTTCGGCTCTAAAGGTTGGTTTTTCTGTTCCAAAAAAACTTATTCCTTTAGCTGTAAAAAGAAATCTTATAAAAAGAAGGCTTAAGGAGCAATTCCGATTGCTGCCAGAGTCTTTGTTTGTTGATGTTTTTGGAAAATTTTTTATTGTTTATACTAAAAATTCTGTTTGTGAAAGTGATGTTATTTCTTTTTTTTTAACAAAAGCGCTAACTAAAATGTTCCATTGATACGTGAGGAATTCCATCTTCTAAATACTCTTCTCCTTTTTCTATGAAACCGTGTTTTTTATAAAATTTTTTTAAGTGTGCTTGAGCAGAAATTTTTACTTTTTTGTTAGGCCAGTTTTTTTTTATTATTTCTAAACTGTTTTTGACGAGCTCATCTCCCACCCCCGCTCCCCTTTGGGCTTTACTTACTAAAGCTCTTCCAAAAGAAATTTCTTTATAATAATCGCCTTGATTAAAAATTCTTGAATAGGCGATTATTTTATTGTTTATCTTACCGTATAAGTGTATTGCTTTCGGGTCTTTATTGTCAATGTCTTGGTAAACACAGTTTTGTTCTACAATAAAAACTTCTGCTCGAAGGATAAGGATCTCGTGCAAATCGTTTTTATTTAATTCTTTCCATTTTTTATGCTTCCAAATAATTCTTTTCACTTATGTAATGGTTAAATATTTGGTATTTTTTTAATCCTTTTAAGGTGCCTTCCCCCTTCAAATTCTGTTTTTAAAAAAACCGCTACCATTTCTAAAGATTCTTTTAAAGAAACAAATCTTGCGGGAATACTTAAAATATTTGCGTCATTGTGTGTTCTTGCTAATTCGGCTATTTCTTTGTTCCAACACAAGGCGGACCTTATTTTTTGATATTTATTTGCAGTCATGTTTGCGCCATTTCCGCTTCCACAAATAATAATACCCATATCAGCCTTGTCAAAAGCCACTTGTTTGGCAACGGGGTGAATATGATCTGCATAATCTACGCTTTCATTGTTGTTTGTTCCAAAATTAACTACTTTAATATTTTTACTTATTAAAAACTTTTCTATTTCGTTTTTATAATCCGTTCCCGCGTGATCATTTCCTATTGCTATTTTCATGTTGTTAATTTGTGGTTGAAAAGTTGTTGGTATTATATGATAACTTGATTTTTTGTTGCTAATATTAAAATTAAAGTTCTTTTATTAGTATTTGTTATTACAATACAAACAAAATATCTTTAATTATTAACAGTTTTTTTTTTAAAGTAATAAACATTTAAGTAATAAACACCTTGTTAATTAAAAGTTTTAAGTATTGATTGATTGATTTTTATATATTTTTTATTGTTTAACAAATGTTTATTAATGTGGTTTTTTGTTTAGTATGTAAAACTTATATATGCTATTAACATACTATTATAATAGTAAAATATTTAATTAAATCTTTATTTATAATAATATGATTGTTAATTGTTTTTTAATCTTTCTTTATTTCAAATAAAAGTACCTTAGTAAAAAAAAAGAATGCACAAAAAAGGAGATGACCTATTGAATGAAGAAATTCTTTATATTTTTAAAAATAATCAAAAAAGAAAATTTAATTACAAACAAATTTTGTTTAAATTAAAAAGAAAAGTAAATTCAGATGAACTCAAAAAAAGCTTGTATTTACTAGAAAAGAAAAATAAATTAAAACAAATTAATTCAGGGAGTTATATTTTATTAGAAAACAAAAAAACAATACAAGGTGTTTTTGATAAAACAAAAAAAGGATCTGGATATTTAATTCAAGAAAACATTGAAAAAGATTTTTTTATTTCAGAAAAAAACACAAACAAAGCTTTTGATGGAGATTTAGTTGAATGTGAATTAATATCAAATAGAGAAGCTAAAATTATAAACATATTAGAAAGAAGGAAAATAAATTTTGTTGGAACCGTTTCTTTTAAAGAAAACACACCTTTTGTTGTTGTTTCTTCACAAAAAGACAAACTATCTTTTATTGTAAATAACAAAGAAAAGGCAAAAGAAAAAGAGATAGTAGTTATTGAATTTAATAAATGGGAAAAAGAGTTTCCAGAAGGAAAAATAATTAAAATTATTGGAGAAAAAGGAATAGTTGAAAATGAAATTCATGCTATTTTAGAAGAATATGAATTGCCATATGAATTTTCAGAAGAATTAAACAATGAGGCAACAAAACTAGAATTATTACACACGGAAAGCGAAATTAAAAAAAGAAAAGATTTAAGAAACATAACAACCATTACTATTGATCCAGAAGACGCAAAAGATTTTGATGATGCTATTTCTGTTAATAAAAATAATAATAATTTAACAGAAATAGGTGTTCACATCGCTGATGTTTCTTTTTTTTTAAAAAAAAACACTTTATTAGATAAAGAGGCTTTCAAGAGAGCAACCTCAGTTTATTTAGTAGACAGAGTTGTTCCAATGCTACCAGAATCTTTATCAAACAAATTATGTTCACTAAGACCTAACGAAGATAAATTTACTTTTTCAGCTGTTTTTACTTTTGACAACAACAATCAAATAATAAACGAGTGGTTTGGAAAAACAGTTATTAATTCAAACAAAAGATTAACATACGAAGAAACACAATATGTGATAGTAAACAAATCCAGCGTTATTCCTAAAGAAATTTCTTTATCAAAAAAAGAACAAACATTAAAAAAAAACATAACAGAATCTATTGAAATATTAAATAAAATTGCTAACAACTTAAGGGAAAAAAGAAAAAAAGAGGGTTCTATTTCTTTTAACAAAAAAGAAGTGAAATTTATTTTAAATAAAACAAAAGAGCCCACAAACACCATTTTAAAAGAATCGTTAGACGCAAATAAGTTGGTAGAAGAATTCATGCTTTTAGCTAACAGGAGGGTTGCTGGGGTTTTTGAAAAAAACAAAAAAACAAAAGGAATTTATAGAATACACGACTACCCAGATGACCAAAAAATAGCAACCCTAGAAAGGGTGGTAAAAAACTTAGGATATAATCAACAAATAAAACACTCTAATAACATCCACCACCAAATAAACAGCCTACTAAAGCAGGTTAACAACACCCCAGAACAAAACTTAATAGACACGCTGGTTATTAGAAGCATGAGTAAAGCAAAATATTCTTCTAACAACATAGGCCATTTTGGATTGGCTTTTAAAAAATACACTCACTTTACTTCTCCAATTAGAAGATATCCTGACGTGATAGTACACAGAATGTTAGAAAATATTTTAAAACACACACCAACTGAGTATAAAAACATAGAAGAAGATTGTTTATACTGTTCTAAAAGAGAAGAGGTTGCTACAAAAGCAGAAAGAACCTCAATAAAGTACATGCAGGTAAAATACATGTCTAAACAAATTAACAAAAGGTTTGTTGGGATTATTTCTGGAATAATGGAAAGAGGAATTTTTGTTGAAACTAAAAAAAGTAAATGCGAAGGCTTTATAAGAATCAAGGAGATTCCTAATGATTATTTTATTTTTAACGAAAAAGAATTTTTATTATACGGAAGAAACACAAAAGAAGAGTATAGGCTTGGGGATGAGGTTTTAATTAAAGTAATAGGAACAAATGAAGACAAAAAACAAATAGATTTTGCCTTAATAGAAAAACTGTAATTTTATTAAAAAAAATGAAGAGGATCGTTTTATTATTGGCATTACAAATATCCTTTAGTCAGTCAGAACACAAAAGAGTTTTAGAAGGGTTTAATGAGCTTAAGGTTTACAATGGTATAATGGTGATTTTAAAAAAATCTAACAGAAACTTTGTGGAAATTTTTGGCGAAAATCAAGAAAGCGTACGGGTAGTAAACAGGTCAGGAATAATTAAATTAAAAATGAAATTATCAAAAAAATTTAAAAGAGAAAACACAACAGTAAATATTGAACATAAATCGCCTGTTTTTTTAATAGAAAGTCAACAAGGTTCGGAAATAATTATTAGAGACACCATAAACCAAACTACTGTATATTTTAAAACCTCTTCAGGAGGCCAAATAAGCGCAGTGATTAATGTGAAAAAAACAAGAAGCACCTCTTCGACTGGCGGGATTATACAATTAACAGGAAAAACAATTTCTTTAGAAGCGAAGGCCCGATCAGGAGGCGTTGTAAAAGCAGCAACTCTGATAAGCGAACAAACGAAAGCCAGCGCTTCTTTAGGGGGTGTTTGTGGCGCTTTTGCTAATGAGGTTTTTGAAGCGAGCGCATCTTTTGGGGGAGAGGTTAGTGTTTATGGAGACCCAAAATCGTTAATCCAAACCTCTTCTTATGGTGGTAAAATAACAGAAAAACAAGTTAATGAGTGATTTTTTCCCAGCAATTCCAATAGGAATTTTACTTTCTTTTACCATTGGCCCCGTCTTTTTTTCGGTTCTTGAGACAAGCATTAGTAAAGGGGTAAAGGCGGCGATTTTTGTTGACCTAGGCGTTGCTGTTTCTGATGTTGTTTTTTTTACAATAGCGTACTTAAGCACCAACAGCTTACTGTCTTCTATTCAAGAAAACCCGTCTTGGTATTTGTTAGGAGGCGTTTTATTGTTTTTTTACGCAGCAATAAGTCTAATAAATATTAAGCAAGAAAAAGAGACCTCTGCTAAATTGCTTTCTGACAAAAAAGAAAATTTAAACTTTTTTACTCTAGCAATGAAAGGGTTTTTACTGAACATAATCAACTTCACTGTTTTGTTTTTTTGGGTGGGGGTAATAATTGTTTTTGGTCCAAATTTTGAAACTTCACAGTATAAAATAATTGTCTTTTTTTTGGTGATTCTTTCAACTTATTTAACAGTTGATTTGTGTAAAATTTATCTAGCACAACAACTAAAGTCTAAACTGACAAAAAAGGTAATTAAAAAAATAAAACTAGGAGTGAATTTTTTTATATTAATATGCGGGGTGTTTTTGATTGTAAAAGGGATAGCTTAAAAAAAGAGGCACCGAGCGGATTCGAACCGCTGTAGAAGCTTTTGCAGAGCTCTGCCTAGCCGCTCGGCCACAGTGCCTTTTCGATGTCAAAAATACATTTTTTTAAAATTTTTCTTCTCTTTTTTCTGTTATTTTTACAGAAACACTTTCGGCATCACCATTTATAGGGGGACATAGTTTGCTAACCCTAACAGTTACTTCTAAAACTCTTTTTTCTTCAAATAAAACCCTGAGACATATTCTTTTCGCAACTGTTTCTAAAAGCTTACTTGAAACAGCCATTTCTTTTTTTATAACGGCATTTAAAAACACATAATCTACCGCGTCTTCTATACTGTCTGTGAGGTGGCTTTTTCCGAGTTTTGCCTTTACACTTAAGTTAACTAGATACTCACTTCCTATGAGCATTTCTTCTTTTAAACACCCATGATAGGAATAACAACGAACGTTTTTTAATTTAATTTCTATCATAATCTAAAAACAAAG